>NICF_comb_assmDRAFT_10001565_pt1 | contig 17984 bp, 14 predicted proteins | sample NewIslPassag4_SG_FD_11279 | JGI IMG/M metagenome (IMG submission 11279) | reverse complement strand
GTGTCGCCGTGCACTTCAACCCGGGGATCTCCAATGGCAAATTCCGTGTAGGAGAGCCCGTAGCCGAACGGATAGAACGCTTCCTTGCCTTCCTTGTCCAGCTTGGTGTAGCCATGATAGTAGCCATATTCGATGTTTTCGATGTCGGCTTCGAAGAACGGATAATCCTCCTCGGATTTGGCCACGGTATAGGGCAGCTTGCCGCTTGGCGTCACGTCGCCGAACAGAAGGTCCGCCAGCGCGTTGCCGCCTTCCATGCCGCTGTAGAATGCGAACAGGATGGCCGGCATTTTGTCCGCCCACTCGTCAATCAGGATGGCGCTGCTGCCGATGAGAACGCAGGCCATGTTCGGGTTGGCGCCTTCCAGACCATGGATCAAATCGAGATCCCGCTGCAGCAGGCGCATGGACGCGCGGTCGCCTCCGGTGAATCCGAATTCGCTCCGGTCGGCGAGGTATTCCCCTTCATCGTAATGCATGTATCCGGCCACCACGATGACGGCATCGGCTTCCTCGGCCAATTTTCTCGCAAGCTTGATGTCCCGCCCGTCATTGTAAATGATTTCGGCCGTCGGGAACTTCCGGATCAACCCTTTGAACGGTGTCACGATGTAGGGAGGATGAACCTTGCTGGATCCGTGGTCGCCAATGTTTTCCGTATCGCCCAGGGCGCCGAGAACGACGATGCGCTTCGTCTTTTCTTTGTCGAAAGGCAGCACGCGCCCCTCGTTTTTGAGAAGGACCATCGACTGTTCCGCCGCTTCCCGGGCCAATTGGATGTGTTCCGGACAGGCGATCACCTCCGGCGTGTATTCCATGGGATCCTTCCGGGTTTCGTAATAGAGGATCGTCCGCAGGATGTAATGGACCGCCTCGTCAATGTCCGCCATGTCGATCCGGCCTTCCTCAAGCGCCTTCGGCAGTTCCTTCGCGAAAAACGCCGGACAGGGCATTTCCACGTTCATGCCGTTCTTCACGGCTTTGACGGGATCCTTGATGGCCCACAGGAAGTCGGTAATCGTAAACCCGTCAAATCCCCATTTGTCCCGCAAAATGTCTCTCAGCAAATATTTGCTTTCCGACGCCTGCTCGCCGTACACCTTGTTGTAGGCCCCCATCACCGAGGCCGCGCCTTCTTCGATGCAACGCTTGAAGTGGGGCAGATACACTTCATGGAGCGTCCGCTTGTCCGCCGTGACATTCACCTTGAACCGGGAGTTTTCAATGCTGTTCATGGCAAAGTGTTTGATGCAGGCCATGACATTCTGGCTTTGGACGCCCCGCGTCAACGCCGCACCCATTTCTCCCAGGTGATACGGATCTTCGCCGTAAGTCTCCTGGGCGCGTCCCCATCTCGGATTCCGCAGAAGATTGATGCATACGCCGCCGTAGTAATTGCCGCCCTGGGCCCTGATTTCCGCGCCGACGGCTCTGCCGATCCGTTCTTCCAGATCGCGGTTGAAGGTGGCTCCCCTGGCCATGGAAACCGGAAAGCAGGTGGAAAATCCGGCCACCACGCCCCTCGGCCCGTCGACGAACCGCATGTTCGGCAATCCAAAGCGTTCGACCGCCATGGTTGGATAGGGTTTCATGTTGTAGTGGCCAATCTCGAACAAATCGTGCATGAATTTTTCCTGCGACGTCTGCCCGGACATGATGCCGATTTTTTCTTCCAGCGTCAGCTGGGGAATGATTTCGTCCACAAACTTCCGAATCGTCTCTTTGCTGCAGTTTTCCGTCAGCCGGGTCTTCAGGGTGATTTCTCTCATGATAACGGCCTCCTGATGCATGGATTTTTGATGAAGGGGATAAACGGCTTTAGATTAACGTCTTTTTGCGTACTTCCGCATGTCGATGATGACGGCCAGCAGGATGATCAGACCTTTGATGATGTATTGGAAATACATGTTGACCCCGATGAAGGCAAGACCGTAATTGATGACGGTAAAGATCAGCACCCCGATCACGATGCCGCCGACCCGGCCGATGCCGCCGTACAGCGAGACGCCGCCGACGACGCATGCGGCGATGGCGTCCATTTCGTAACCGTTGCCGGTAATGTTGGATGCGCTGCCGATTCTGGCCACTTCCAGCACGGCTGCGAAGGCATACATCAAACCGGCGATGGCAAACACCAGAATCTCCATGCGCATGACGTTGACGCCGGATACTTTGGCCGCTTCCGGATTCCCGCCGACGGCATACATGTATTTGCCGAATTTGGTCTTGTTCCAGAGCACCCAGATGACGACGCACACGACCGCCGCGAACACGATCAGATAGGGCAATTTGAATCCGAAGATGTTGAACGATCCCGTGGCCATTCGCGTAAACTCGCCGGTCAGCCCGCCGATCGGTTGCGCGCCGTAGGGGGGGCGGTCAAAATAGACGGAGGACATCCCATACAGGATCAACATCATGGACAGGGAGGCGATGAATGACGGCACCTTGAAAACAGCGACCGCCACACCGGTAATGGCGCCGAGGATGCCGCAGATCGCCATGACCAGCAGGATGGGCACGATGATGGGCAGTTCGGGCAGATTTGGATACATGCGAAAGGCATAATCGGGCGCCTGCAGAAGAGAGGCGGAAATGACCGCGGCCAGTCCGATCATCCGTCCGGCAGACAGGTCAACGCCCCTGATAATCAGCACCATGCCGGCAGCCAGGGCGATAATGATGCGAGTGGCGGATTGTGACAGGATGTTGGTGAAGTTCGTCAATGACAGGAAGCTCGGTTCAATGATGATCACGACCAGCAACAATGCGATGAGCACGACATGAATGGCATGATTGGAAAGGATCTCTTTCAGAGACGCACTACCGTTCATTTTGCTTTTGAGCGCATTCACAGTCATATCCTCCAGTTGTTAGACAAATCTTGCCGATGCCTCCATCAGTTCTTCCTGGGTCACCGTTTTGGCGTCAAACAACCCCGCCTGACGACCGTTGCTCATCACCAGGATGCGATCACACACGCCGAGCAGTTCGGGCATTTCCGAGCTGACCATGATGATGCCTTTTCCCTGGGCGGCCAGTTGATTCAGCAACTGATAAATCTCGAATTTGGCGCCGACGTCGATTCCGCGGGTCGGTTCGTCGAGAAGAAGAACTTCCGGCTGCGTCAGCAGCCATCGTCCCAAAATGACTTTTTGCTGGTTGCCGCCGGACAGGTTGCCGATGCGCGTTTTGCCGGAAGGCGCCTTGACATGCATGGCCTGCATCATGCGTCCGGTGTCGTTTTTCATGTCCCTGTCGCGGAGAAACCCGAATTTGGCATAGGCTTTCAGGTTGGAAATCGTCATGTTGAAATCCACGCTCAGATCCGGAAAAATCCCGTCTTTTCGTCTTTCTTCCGTCAGCAGGGCAAATCCGTTGTTCATGGCCTCGATGGGGGACCGGTTGGCGACGGCTTTGCCATTCAGCAAAACCGTGCCGGCATGCCGGGGCCTGAGGCCGAACAAGGCTTCCAGCAATTCCGTCCGTTTCGATCCGACGAGTCCGGCAATGCCGAGAATTTCACCCCGCCGCAATTCAAAGCTCACGTTTTGAAATACAGAAGACGAAAGTCCCTCAACCTTCAGCAGCACATCGCCCGGATTGTTTGATTTCTCGGGAAAACGGTCCGTCAGATCCCTGCCGACCATCAACCGGATCATGCCGTCGATGGTCATCTCGCCGGCGGGTTTCGTGGCGATCCACCGGCCGTCCCGCATGATCGTGATCTCGTCGGATATGCGCAAAATTTCTTCCATTCTGTGGGAAATGTAGATGATGCTCGTATTTCGCTTTTTCAACCGCTCCAGGATCATGAACAGATGTTCCACTTCCACATCCGTCAAGGAGGAAGTCGGTTCATCCATCGCGATCACTTTGGCGTCATAGGACACCGCTTTGGCGATCTCGATCATCTGGCGCTGGGAAACCTGCAGGGAACCCAGTTTGACCCGCGGGTCGATGTCGATGTTCAATTCTTCCAAAATCCGCCTGGTGTCCTCGTACATCTTTTTTTCATCCACAAATCCGTTCTTCATCGGGAAACGGCCAAGCCAGATGTTTTCCATCACGTTTTGATGAAGCACCTGATTCAGTTCCTGATGAACCATGGAAACCCCGTTGGCAAGCGCTTCAGCCGGATTGGAAAATCTTACTGTCCTGCCGTTCAGGATGATCTCCCCGGAATCCGGCGTATAGATGCCGAACAGGCACTTCATCAGCGTGGATTTCCCGGCTCCGTTCTCGCCAAGGAGCGAATGAACGGTTCCCGGTCTGACTTTCAGAACGACGTCGTCCAGCGCTTTGACCCCTGGAAATTGTTTGGTAATGTGATTCATTTCCAGCACATAGCGGCAAGCGTCTTGTTCCAGGCTGTTAGACATGGTTCTCCCTCTGGGGTTTGATCTTGATTTTGGCTGCGGGGAGGCGGACAGCCGCCTCACCCGCAGCGAACGGACGCGCATCGTTACATGGCATACGTCGCTTTGGCTTCGTCGAGGTTCTCGACCGTGATGGGCTTGTACGGAATCCGCACGGCCTTTGCTTCGTCCAGCTCAAAATCCAGCCCGTCCATGGGATCTTTTCCTTCGACCAGATTTTTGGCCATGGCCACGACCACTTCGCCTTGCGTCTTGGCGTCTTGCAGGACGGAACCGAGCACTTCCCCGCTTTCGATTTTGCTCAGCATTTCGGGCAACGCGTCGATCCCGATGATCGGAATGTATTTGTCGCTGTTGATGCCGTTGGTGTTGAATCCGGCCGCCTGGATCGAAGCCAGCGCGCCGAGCGCCATGGCGTCATTGGCCGCGATGATGAACTCAATTTTGTCGCCGTATTTGGAAATCCAGGCATCCATTTTGTCCTTCGCGTTGGCCGTCTGCCACATGCCCGTGTCTTCGGCAAGCAGCTCGTACTGAAGGCCGGCATCCTCAATGGCCTGTTTCACAAACTTGGCCCGCGGCGCCGCCGCCGTATGTCCCGGATCGCCCATCAGATTGACGATTTGGATAATGCCGTCGCCGTTTTTGTCAAAGGCGGGATTGTTCTGCCAGGCTTCCACGATCATCTGGCCCTGGATGGTGGCGCCGTAGTCGCCGCCGGTGGACCCGACGAAATACGCTTTGTCGTAGGATTCCATCACGTTCGGTTCCGTGATTTCCTTGTTGAAGAAGATGATGGGAATGTCGCCCGCCTCCCTCACCTTCTCGATCAGACGCGGCGCCGCCGTGACATCCACCACGGAAAGGGCAACGACTTTGGCGCCTTTGGCCAGCATCGTATCCACCTGGTTGTTCTGCGTCGACTGGTCATATTGGGCGTCTTCAACGTTCATGTCGAAAATGCCCTTGGAAGCGTTGGTAATGGCCTTTCCGATATAGGATTTCCGATATAGGAGTTGAAATTGTCGTTGGCGGAATAAATGCTGACGCCGAGAATCGGCAGTTTGTCCGGTTTTGTTTCTTTTCCCGCATCACCGGAAGCATTGGCCGATCCGGAAGAATCGGCATTGCCGGACGTGCCGGGCGTGTTCGCGGCATCGGATCCGCAGGCTGCCGTCAAGGCAACGAGAATGATGCACAGGGTGATCAAAATGGATTTCCTTTTCATGATCTGTCCGGGTCCTCCCCTTTGATGTGTGAATCAATGCCTGTCAACCCCAATCAACGCCGCCTTTCCTTTTTTCGGAAAGCGTTCACATCCCCTTTCGAAAGGCGTTCATTTGGCACTTTCCATGTTAACAGGGGAACATCCGGAAGCCCACTTCTGATATTTGGAACAGGGGGGAATGTTTTTGGAACTTGCAAAAAAAAAAATCCGCAAGGCCATGATGCGGATTGCAAAGCGGAGCCTGTCATTGTTTTGGATTGATCCATGAACCTTCGGGTGATTCGCCGGCCTTTGTGGCTTCTCCGTAAAGGTAGGATTCCACATCTCCGCAGTCCAGGACTTCTCCGTTACGGACATGGAGCGTCGTGATTTCATGATGGCTGCTTTCGGCCAGATTCATGGTCAGAATGACGACGGCGATGCCCCGTCCGCTCAACATGTTCATCATTTCTTCCGTCGCCCGGCGGAGATGAAAATTCAGCTCGGCAAAAGGTTTCACGCAAATCACGACGGAAGGCGCATAGATCAGCCACTTCAAATAGGCGATCCGCAGCTGCTGGACGGATGAAAGTTTGTGCGGGAAGACGCCGGCGAAATCCCCCCCGAGCAGATCATTGATCTGTTTGCGGAGGTGGTGAATGAAACGCCTTTTTGACCAAATGCCGGAAACCTTTTTTGACAGCGGCAAACAGATGTGATCCAGCACCGTCATCCCGTGAATCATCATCGTTTCGTAGGGAGACTCCTCGACGAAGCAAAGCCCGCGATCGACGGACCGGTGGCTGTGCTGAATGGCATAAGGCCGACCGGCTACGAGAATTTCGCCCGACGACGGCTTGCGGTTTCCTTTCAGGATGTCCACGAAATGGTTGAAACTGGGCTCATCCCAGAAACAGACCCGGAAAATGTCCCCCCTGTTCACGGAAAAATGAATGTCGTGAAGGACTTCCGTGCAAACGCCCCTAAACTCGAGGGCGGAACGGCGTTCTTCCGCGGCAGGGAATTTCATGTTCACCCGTTCCGGCGGCGTCCTGATTCTCGTTTCCCCCAACAAGGCGGCATAAATCTGCTGCCGGCTGATTTCGCCGGCCGCAAAAATCCATTGGACTTTCCCGTTGCGGACGACCGCCAGCCGATCCAGTTGATCCAGGGCCAAATCTTCCACCGATTCCAAAATCAAAAAGGTCATGCCGGTTTGTTTCAATTTGGAAATGAGCAAATAAACATCCTGTGCATCATCTGTCAGCAGGTTGCCGATGACTCCCTCCAGGACGACCAGTTTTTTTCCCTCGGCGTGCGCCTTCAGCAGTTCGATTTTGATTCTTTCAGCGGTCGTCAACGATGTGACCGGTTGTTCCAGCGGAAGGACAACTTCGAACGTTTTGGCCAGTTTCCGCATTTGAACAAAGAACCGTTTCTCATTGACGGAGTATTTGCCCGTACCGGGAGCAAAAAGGAACACGTTTGCCGCGATGCTCAGCGAGTCGATCAATTTGCTGTTCCGATCAATGACGGTGACATGTCTTTGGAAAATGCCGGCTGTTTTCAGGCCGACCTTTTCATGATTGAAAAAGATCCTGCCCGAATCAAACCGGTCCTGCCCTTTCAGAAGCCGCAAAAAGGTTTTCTGTTCCAAAATGTGGCCGAACAGCATGCCCAGCATTTCCGACTGATGAATCGTCAAATTGAAATGCCGAAAAATCTCCTGTTCATCTTTTCGCAGCATGCCGTTTTCGATGATCAGCAATGCTTCCTTCATGTTCGGATGCCCCTCTGTGACGGGGTAATGGCCGGGATTTTGAGATGAACCTCCGTTCCGATTCCCGGGACGCTGTAAAGATGTATGCCGCAATCTTCGCCGAACAACAGCTTGATTCGGCGAGCCACGTTGTTCAGGGCAATGTGGGGGGTTTTTTTCTTATCATCCAGCATGATGCCGGCCGAAATTTGGCTCAACCGTTCGTTGATGCTGTCCAGCACGTCCTCCGGCATTCCCACCCCGTCATCCCGCACGATCAACAAAACATGGGTTCTGCCCGGCAATATGCGGATTTGGATCGTGCCGCCTTCCGCTTTTCGCTCGAGGCCGTGAAAGATGGCGTTTTCGATGAGGGGCTGCAGAATCAGTTTGGGAAACTGCAACCGGAGAATCTCGTCCGCCCGATCTTCCGGCATGTCAATTTCCATTTTCAGTTTGTCGCCAAAGCGGTATTTCTGGATCAGAAAATAATTCTCGATGTTTTCAAGCTCTTCCCCCAAAGTGACGAGGTTGCCCGTGTTCGTAATGGTGTAGCGGAAAAAGGTGGACAACGCCTCGGTCGTGTCCGCGATGTTGTCCAGCCCGGCGCTCAACGCATCACCGCGGATCGCTTCCAGGGTGTTGTACAAAAAGTGGGGATTGATTTGATTTTGCAGCGCGAGAAATTCCGCCTGTTTGGTCGACAATTGAATTTCATCCTGCCGATCGAGCAGAAGCTGCAAAATCTCGTTCATGCCGGGGAAAATTTGGTAGTCTTCATCCAGCAAATCTTTGGACCGGCGCTGATGGATAAAATCCAGATAAGACTGACGGTTCCGCTCATAAGGAGACAAAACGCGCAGGCGGAACCAAAAAACAAACAAGGCGAGGAAAAGACCGGTCAGCAAGACGATGGCCGCAAACGCAGGAAACGAAATCACGCCGCCCGTCCGCATGACGGACGCAAACAGCAGCGACAACAGCACGATGAACGAAAGCAGCCAGCGGATGGTCGCGAGAGTCTGATCAACAAAAGTCGTTCTTCTGCCCATGGCCGTTCCCCGCTTCAACCGTACAGTTTTTTATATTCGGACGGAGTCAAACCGATCATTTTGCGAAACAGTCTGGAAAAATACTTTTCATCTGTGTAACCGACCTGGGATGCAACTTCGTAAACATCCCAATCGGAGTTCAACAATAATCGTTTCGCCTGTTCCATTCGCACTTCCGTCAAATACTCGGAAAACGTTTTGCCGGTTTCTTTTTTGAACAAGTACGAGAAGTAGGCGGGATTGAATCCAATGGCTTTGCTGACCATTTCCAAACTTAATGGTTCGTTATATCTTTCGTGGATCAATTGTTTGGCCTGTCGGATCGGTTTTTTATCCTGCAAATGCTTCTGTTCTTCAAAACGGGTCAACATTGCCAGAATTTCCCGCGCCAAACCGGTGAATACTTCCCGCAGGCTCATATACATGTCATATTTTTTTTGAAACCAGCTTGTTTCATAAGCGCCGATCTCGATATTGAAATTTTTCGTTCCGAACAAAAAGATGTTGGCGATTTCCAAATAACAGTTGTAAACCAGACGTCCGTCATATGCGTACGGTTCCAGCCGGCTCCCGATCATTTCAATCATCGAAGCGAGGCCGTCGAGATCAAACCGTTCGAGCCCGGCCAGAAAATCGTTCCGGAATTCCAGGTTCACAATGTCCTGAACCGTCATACCGGCCGTGTTCTGATCCGCATGCTCAAAAAACGACTCATCCGGCTTCCCGATGCGATTGAGCACACAAATGTCCGCTTCTTCCAAACTTTGAAACAGATCGGCCATGTGCCTCTTGATGCCGCCCAACCCCATGATGACACGGACTTGATGAAAGATGTCATTCAGGCGGGCAAAATCCGTTTTGAGACGGTTCAGCCGTTTTTTGACCTCCAGCATGTCCGGATCTTTGGCGTTGAGGATCCCGAGGACGCAATCCTCGCGAATCGAGAGCACCAGTTCTTCACAGCAGGTCTCGAGACGCTCTTTGACCAACTGGTGCAGCTTGGAAAGCAGCAAGGACAGTTCCGCCCGCTCGAACGTTTCGCCGGGTAGGAAGGGCTTGATTTTCAATATCGCATATGCACCGTCGATAAACCGGCAACGGTATTCCTCGTTGACCGTTCCCCGTTTGACGGATTGCATCACGCCAGCCGGATTCAAGAACATATCGGCGATCAGGTTTTTCCGGGCCTTCTCCTCGGATGCATGGAGGATATTGTGCAGCCGTTCCATGTGAAGGGCGGCCGCTTTCTTGTTGCTGTGCTTGTCCACGATTTTTCCGAGCGTCCGCTCCAGCTCTTTCTTTTTCAGCGGTTTGAGAAGATAGTCTTCCACACCGTACTTGATGGCGCTTCTTGCGTATTCGAAATGGCTGTACCCGCTGATAATGATGAAATAGATGTCCGGATTGCGTTCTTTTGCCCTGCGGATCAGTTCCAGACCGTCGTAATTGGGCATGCGAATGTCGGTAATGACAATCTCCGGCTCTTTGTCCATGATCATCTGATAGGCGTCCAGCCCGTCGTTGACAATGCCGACGACCTCCAAGCCGAATTGCTCCCAATCCACCAGATGGAAAATCAGCTGACACACTTTCGGCTCATCGTCGGCTATCACCACTCGCAGCACAAGATCACCTTCTCGTCATGAATTCTCTGGCCAATTGCACTGTCAGCCGAAAAGCCGGCCAGTCATCATCCGTCGCCCATGAATCAAAGGAATGGGGACCGGCCGCATCTTCCCATCATCCGATTGAATGCGATTTCAATTCTTTATAAAGCCATCAAACATCAATATAATAATAGAACATCAATATACCAGAAAGATACCACAACAAGCACTCGTTCACCCATTAAATTTTTCATCTTCCGATGTCCGGCTTCTGATGTCAGGCTTTCCGCAGGCCGGTAGAATGTTTCAAAAAAGGACTGTACTGAAAGGCGGGCGCATGCCGTGCAATTCAACGAGTATGCGGATGTTCACGCATTTTACCGGGACACGTTTGACGTGCTGATGCGTCACGAGTCCCAGAACATGATTCTGCTCGGCAATCTCATCATGGGGCATGAAGGAAAGGACAAAACCGACTGGCGCGACCCCGCGAACTGGTTCATGGCCACGGTGTCGGATGCCGCGGGCATCCGGCTCGTCGCCCTGATGACGCCGCCGCACAACATCACGCTCTATGCCACGGACAACGTTGCCGATCCGGAAACGATCAACTGTCTGATCGACGGCCTCGGCGACCGCGACGTCCCCGGCGTGATCACGGAAAAGCATCTGGCGGCGCAATTTGCCGACGCATATGCCGCGCGGAAGGGCGTCTCCTGGCAAATCGTCATGAACCAGCGCATCCACGAGCTGGCGGCCGTCAATCCGGACATTCCGACGATCGGCACCGTCCGGCTTGTGGACGAAAAGGACATGCACTTTTTCCCCTTTTGGGCCGAAGCGTTCTGTGCGGCGGGGACATACGGCAAAACCGACATGAACATCCCGCAGGACGCGGATCATTACCTTTACCGGATCGCCTCGAAAAAAATCTACGTGCTGGAGGTCGGCGGAATCCCCGTTTCCATGGCCGGCTTTACGCGGGAACTGCCGACGGCCGTCGGCATCGCTTTCGTGTATACGCCGCCGTATTTTCGCCGGAAAGGATACGCCTCTTCCATCGTGGCGCAAATCAGCCAGCTGGCGCTGGACCGGGGTTACCAAAGGTGCGTGTTGTACACGGACCTGGCCAACCCCGTCTCGAACAGCATCTATCGGAAGATCGGCTACGTGCCGGTCTGCGACTCGCTCCAGATCCATTTCGTCCCCTGATTCCGCGCACTTTGGCCTCGTAATCGATGATTTCCTTCTCCGGATAATCGTGCCCGATCAGATTGGACGCCATCACAGCCGCCACGTCCATCGCCGCCGGGACCCTGCCCATGCGGCGGCGCTGCACCGGGGCGATCTCGGCCGCTGTTCCGGGAGGCCGGCTTGTCCGTCGAGGCGGCGGATGCGCTGGACGCCGAGGTGGACGCCGGAAAGCGGATCCGTCTGACGGGAACGGACGAACCGGCGGAAGCGGACAAGGCCGGCGGTCCCGCCACCGGCATGCGGCCGTTCCAACGGGACGGTTCGCTGTTTTTCCGCCACACCCACTTCAAATCGGGCGCAAAAACTGAATGGAGGTCCCGCCCCATGGAATGCCGACCCGGATGCGCGGCGTGCTGCATCGTCATTTCCATCTCATCCCCGATTCCCGGCATGCCGAACGGCAAGCCGGCCGGGGTCCCCTGCGTGCAGCTGGACGAAAATCTGCGTTGCAAATTGTTCGGCAGGCCCGAACGGCCGGCCGTGTGCGTCTCGCTGAAGCCTTCCCCCGAGATGTGCGGCTCGTCCGCCGCGGAAGCCTTCGCCATTTTGTCCGAGTGGGAATCGCTGACCCGTCCGTGAACTCATCATGCAAGGCGGCGGGCTTTTGCGGATGAAGCGGGAAGCAGTGCTCTTCGATGCCTTGCCGGACCACATGCTCCGGAGCCCGCAAAGCGACGTGCCGGAGTTGCCGGCCATTTTCAGTCTTTGTACGGATCATATTCATCGGCGCCCGCCATGCAAACGCCGATCGGCTTGAGGGTATGGAGGATGTTGAACGTCCCCGCATGGGCTTCAAGAACTTCCGCCAGCTTCCGGTAAACGAACGGGCTCTCATCCGTCCCGCCGCCGCGCAGTTCCACGCCGAACGCCCGAACCGCTTGCTCCATCCGTTCCCTGGGAATCGCCCCGCCGGTCCGGGTTTTCGTTTTCCAGTTCATCTTGCCGGCGGCCTGGGTGCGGGACATGATGCGCCCCGCACCGTGAACCGTGCTGTAGAACGCCTCTTTCGCCAAACCGGATTCGACGCCTTCCACGATCACCGCCATGTCTCCCATGCTGCCGCCGATAAACGCCTGCTGGCCCGGCACGAGGGGCGTCGCGCCCTTCCGGACGACGATGGCCTCCTGGCCGTCGTGCACCTCTTTCCAGGCAAAGTTGTGGTGGTTATGCACTTCATCTTCGACGCTTGCGCCGAGGCCATGATTTTCGGAAGCGAATCTTTGATGTCCCCGTATTTCAGATTGGTTCGGACCGCCTTGTTGCCGCAGGCGATGTCGTATCCAACGCCCGACGGGGAAACCTGGCCGTCATACACGATGACGCCGCCGACGGGCTGGCTGTAGCCGCAATGCCCGTCCGCGCAAAGCACGCCGCCGACCACGTTTCCCGTGTTCAGACAACGGTCGAACTGCCGGATCGTTTTGTCGTCATGCTTTCCGAAGATGGTCCGTTTCATGATGCTGATTCCCTCCGCTGTTTTGGACCGATTCGATGCCCGCTCGTTCCGGATTTTTGCGAATCGGTCCATTTCTGAAAAATATTCGACGCTGAAAAACGAAGAACCCTTGCTTTCGCAAGGGTTCTTGATCATTCGGTTGGATATGCGGTCGGTGGGATTTGAACCCACACGGGTTGCCCCGCCACCCCCTCAAGATGGTGTGTCTGCCAGTTCCACCACGACCGCAGGTGCATCATGCATTATCGCATTATATCGCAGGGCTGAGGGGAATGAAAGTAGCAAATGTTGGTGAGCCATGAAGGATTCGAACCTTCGACACCCTGATTAAAAGTCAGGTGCTCTGCCAGCTGAGCTAATGGCTCATTGGAAGGAAATGACCCGTAGGGGATTCGAACCCCTGCCGCCTCCGTGAAAGGGAGGTGTCTTAACCACTCGACTAACGGGCCGCGTCGGGAGATCCACCTTGGGACAACACGGTTTATTATATAGGAATCGGCTTGAAGTTTGCAACCCCCGGAATTGGTCTTTTTTGACCGAAATCCGGATCAAGCCGGCGTACGCCCAACGAAAAATCTCCAGCTTGCGGCTGGAGCTGTCGTCTGACGGCAAACTGGCGGAGAGGGAGGGATTCGAACCCTCGCGGCTGTTACACCCTAGCGCTTTAGCAAAGCGCCCCCTTCGGCCTCTTGGGTACCTCTCCGAATTCAAAAAAAATGGCTCCTCGAGCAGGACTCGAACCTGCGACAACTCGGTTAACAGCCGAGCGCTCTACCGACTGAGCTATCGAGGAATGGCACCACCATGTTACCATGAACCATGACGAACAGTCAAGCCCGCCGGCTGCGGGGAACGCCAACGGTGCCACGAGACGCTGTTTGGCAAGACTCGGCGTTTTTCAAAATGTGACGGAACGGAAAAGCACGACTTGCGCATTGGCGTCAGCGTCCCGGTTTCGTGCCGGAGGTCACAAGCGGCACCAGCGCCAGCCGGCCGCGGCACACGCCGCACCGGTAGCGGCGCGGATCCGTTTTGCGCTTTCGCAAATATTCCGCGCGGCAAGACAGGCAAACGAGCTTGTACCGGTACGGCTCGCTGCGCCGCCGGACGCCGGGAAGCGAAGCGCAGTACCGGGTGCCGCCCACGCGGCGGAGCAGCTCTTGGAAGTCTTTGTCCCGGTGGCGGAATCCTTTTTTCTGCAGGTGGAGATGATAATGACAAAGTTCGTGCTTGATGATTTTCTCCACGGCTTCCGGCCCGAACGCTTCCAGCTGCCGGGAACTGATCTCGATGTCGTGGGTGTGCGTGAAGTACCGTCCACCCGTGGACCTGAGCCGGCCGTTGAACCGCGCTTTGTGAAGAAAAGGCCGGCCGAAATCCCTCAGCGAAATGTGCTCCACCCACGCCTGCAACTCGTCATCCGTCATCCGGCCGCTCCTCCTCCCGCGTTTCTTGAATTGTATCGCAACCGTCTGCTACACTGTCAAGTGGAACCGCGAAGCAGGAAACCTGCCGGGAATGCGAAGCCCGCAAAACGCGTTCACCGGGCGACGCCGGACGAAACGCGATTCCTGCACGCAACCCGCAAAATGAACGAAGGAGAGGAGCCGGCCGAAAGCCGATGGGACAAGTGCGTTATGTGCTGCTAAACGGAGACGGGCTGACGTTCGTCAAAATGCCCGCCACTCATGCCTACCAGCTGACCGCCCTGATGCAGAGGCTGCACAAGGAGATCGGCAAGCTGACGGCGGACGGCGTGCCGAAGCTGCCCGTCGCCGCGGCCGAATGCGACAACGTGGAATTGACCGGCTCCGGCGGCCGCATTGTCAGCGGGCTGGAGTACGTGCGGCAATTGGAACGGGATTTCGCCCGCATCGAGGAAAAGCACTACCCGCTCGTCTCGCTCCTGACGGAAATCCGCGCGTTGTTGGCGCAGCTGGAACATTGGCACGACGAACAGGAGGAGACGGCCTGAAAACCACCTCCTTGTGAAAACACCCGTCAACCACCCCCCGGACGGGAACCAATCCCCCCTGCCGTTCATACATTGGTCAGTAGTCTTGATCACAAAACGATCAATAAAACGGCAAGGAGGGCTTGACGTGCCGCAGTGGCTTTGCAACCAGCTGCAGCGGGCTTTCCAGCGGAAAGACCGCCGGCAGATTCGCTATTTGAACGAATGCTGGTTTTTCTACCGCAACCACCGGAGAGAAAGGCACATTCAGCCATGACAGGCGCATCCATGCTCCGCGTCGTGCATCCAGACATGCAAATGCACGGATCAAAGGACCACAAACCCCATTCGCTCCGACAAGGCACAGCCGCCCATGCAGGCGGCTGTGATTGTTTTGCGGCGCCCTGATCGAAACGCGCACGCCGGAGGAACGCGTCATTTGCTATTATGTCCCCGGCACCTCGAAATACGCGGCCGTCGGCGCAATCGACGCGCTCAACTCGCTCAATCCGGCTTCCGCATGGTGAGCGACACCCGGCCCCGCTCCGGATCCACCGACAGCACCCACACCCTGACGATGTCCCCGACGGACACCACGTCCATCGGATGCCGGACGTAGCGGTCGGACATCTGGGAAATGTGGACAAGCCCGTCGTTTTTCACGCCGATGTCCACGAAGGCGCCGAAGTCGATCACGTTGCGGACGGTGCCGACAAGCTCCATGCCGGGCTTCAGATCCTCGATTTTCAGCACGTCGGTGCGGAAAATCGGCGGCGGCAAATCTTCCCGCGGATCGCGGCCGGGCCTGAGCAGGGCCTCGATGATGTCCCGGAGCGTCGGCACGCCGATGCCGAGTTCCGGCGCCAGCCGCTCCGGATCGAGCGTCCCGAGCGCTTCCTTCAGCTCCGGTTTCCCGAGCGCCCCGGCGTCCAGTCCCAGCCTGTCGAGCAGCCGTTCCACCGCCCCGTACGATTCCGGGTGGATCGGCGTGTTGTCCAGCGGCTGGTCGCCGCCCGGGATGCGGAGAAACCCGATGCACTGCTCGTACGTCTTCGCGCCGAGGCGGGGCACGTCTTTCAGCTGCGACCGGTTGGTGAATTTGCCGATCTGCTCCCGGTATTTGACGATGTTTTTCGCAAGGGCGGCGTTGATGCCGGACACGTAGGACAACAGCGACGGCGACGCGGTGTTCACGTCCACGCCGACGTGGTTGACCGCCGATTCCACCACGAAGCGCAGGCTTTCCTCGAGCCGCTTCTGCGTGACGTCATGCTGGTACTGGCCGACGCCGATCGATTTCGGGTCGATCTTGACCAGCTCGGCCAGCGGATCCTGCAGCCGCCGCGCAATGGAAACGGCGCTGCGCTCCGCCACGTCCAGATCGGGAAACTCCTCCGCCGCCAGTTTGGAGGCGGAATAGACGCTGGCGCCCGCCTCATTGACGATGATGTATTGCAGCCTGCGCGCCGGCATCTCTTTCAGCAATCCGGCGAAAAACAGCTCCGTTTCGCGGGATGCCGTCCCGTTGCCGATGGCGATCAGGTCGACGCCGTGCCGTTCGATCAGCCGGCGGACGGTCTCGGCCGCTTCCGCCGTCCGGTTGTGCGGCGGCGTCGGGTAGATGACGCCCACCTCCAGAAGCTTCCCCGTCTCATCGACGACGGCCAGCTTGCAGCCGGTGCGGTACGCCGGGTCGACGCCGAGCACCGTTTTGCCCTTCACCGGCGGCTGCAGGAGCAGATTCCGCAAATTGCCGGCGAAAATCTTGATGGCCTGTTCCTCCGCCATCTCGCTGAGCGCCGCCCGCACTTCCCGCTCGACGGCCGGGAACAGGAGCCGTTTGCAGGCGTCGGCGATCGTCGCCTCCAGCAGGTCCTTCACGACGGACGGCCCCTTGACGAAACGCCGGGCGATTTCCGCCTCGATGCGCGCCGTGTCCGCCTCGATCGTCACCTTCAGCACGTCTTCCCGCTCGCCGCGGTTGATCGCCAGCACGCGGTGCGGCGGAATTTTGCGGACCGGTTCGCGGTGGTCATAGTACATCTCGTAGACGCTCCTGAGCGCTTTGTCCTTCGCCTCCGTCACGATGGTGCCGTGGTCCGTGACGAACTTGCGCGTCCAGGCCCGGACGCCGGCATCGTCGGCCATCATTTCGGCGATGATGTCCAGCGCGCCCTGCAGGGCGTCTTCCGCCGTTTCCACACCCTTCTCCGCGTCGACGTACCGGGCGGCTTCCTCGAGGGGCGAACCGTCGGCCGGCTGGGCCATGATCCAGTCGGCCAGCGGCCCGAGCCCGCGCTCCCGGGCGAGGCCGGCCCGCGTCTTCCGCTTCGGCCGGTACGGCCGGTACAGGTCTTCCACTTCCTGCAGCCGGACCGCCGCGCGAACGGCCGCCTCCAGCTCCGGCGTCAGCTTCCCCTGCTCGCCGATGAGCCGCAGCACTTCCTGCTTGCGGATTTCCAGGTTGCGCAAATAGTTCAGGCGTTCTTCGATGTTCCGCAGCTGGTTTTCGTCCAATTCCCCCGTCATTTCTTTCCGGTAACGGGCGATGAACGGAATCGTGTTGCCCGCCTCCAGAAGCTCCACCGCCGCTTTCACGCGGGAAACCGCCAGGCCCGTTTCTTCCGCGATCCGGTTGACCAGAAGACGGGCATCGATCCGGATCCCGGACGCCGCATGGTCCGCCGGTTCCGCCGCTCCCGCCAATTCCGCCGGTTCCGCGGTTTCCCGCCGGTTTTCCGGGGACGCCGGTTCCGCCGTTTCCGGCCCGCCCGCTCCCGCTGCGTTCGCCCCGATGGCCCGGGTCTCTTCCCTCTCCGTCCGTTCGTTCGTCATGGACCGTCGTCACCTGCTCCTTCCCTGTCTGTTTCTGCCGCCATAACGAAAAGTCCGAAAAAACCCGCATTTGATTGTACCAAATCAGGCTGCGGGACCAAAGGGATTTTGCATTCTCCGGGAAAAGAAAGACCGGCCGGCCGAACGCTCGGCCAGCCGGTCCCCGGATCCGCTATGTAGGGTCAAAAATCGATCAAACCGAGACTGATCTGCAGCGCTTCATTGACCCGTTGCATGGATTCCTCGTCGAGATGGGTGATTTTGTCGGTCAGCCGCTGCTTGTCGATCGTCCGAATCTGCTCCAGCAAAATGACCGAATCCCGCTCCAGCCCGTGGGTTTTGGCGTCGATTTCCACATGGGTGGGCAGTTTTGCTTTCTGGATTTGCGCCGTGATCGCTGCGACGATGACCGTCGGGCTGAAACGGTTGCCGATGTCGTTCTGGATGACGAGCACCGGCCGCACCCCGCCCTGTTCCGAAC
>NICF_comb_assmDRAFT_10001554_pt1 | contig 18078 bp, 14 predicted proteins | sample NewIslPassag4_SG_FD_11279 | JGI IMG/M metagenome (IMG submission 11279) | reverse complement strand
CGGTCTGCGCGATCTCGAAGTAGACTGACATGATCGGATCGTTCAGAAAAAGCTCGTGAGCCGGAGACGGCAAGTACGCCGGGATCCATCCGGACGCCTTGATCGTCATCCCGCAGCGGGCGTGCAGCACCAAGGTGCGAATCCCCTTATCGTACATGAGACGCATTTGCCGAAGGAGTTCATCCGGCTCCACGTCGCCATTCCAAAACCAGGACGGGCAGGCTGTATGTTCCACCAGCGGATTCTTAAAAACAGCTTGAAGTGGATGCATCCGGTACTCACCATCCCGTTTCCGTGGCCGTATCCCTCGCCCGGCGCACCATCCCCGAGAGGTCAAAAAATCCCCGCCCCAGAACGCCGAAAATCAGGCCAGCTCTCTTTGACCGCAAAACAGTATCGCAAGAAGTACACGGCGATGATCGCGCTCGCCCTTTCGCCGATCATNATGTACTTCGATCGTGAGAGCAGGGGCCGGGGATCGACCTCCTGCGAGAAGTCGGTAAACTCGTCCCACGTACCTGCAAACGAGTGCGGCCACTCCCTGGCCAGCGGGTGATCGGCGTCCTTACACCCTTGGGCATGGAGGCGGTGGTACGTCTTGCGCATGCTTTCGAGAAATCGGCCACCTTCGATCCTCTCCCAGTCCACGGGAAGCGAGCCGTGCTTTCCCCACTGGACGAAGATCCTCGCCCGCCCTCCCCGCTCCATGGCATCCCGGGCGCCCTCATAGGACGCGATGATCGTCCCGTGGTAAAAGGTAAACACCTTTTCCACCCTCTCCCGTCGCTCATCGAGGAGGAGCCACACCACCTCGTGATCGCAGGCGTCGTTTCCCGCCGGAAACTCGATATCCGCGTCCCAAAAAAGGTGGTATGCCAAAAAGGGAAGGCGCGGGTGGCAGACGGCAGCAGCATCCCGCAGCGGGAAGGGTTCGGCGGGCGTCACGTAGAGCAACGGGGCAAAGCGAAGGACCAGCTCGATCTCGGATTTCGTAGGAGTCCGCGTCCCATCCTCCGCTAGGATCTCGCGGTACAAAAGACGCGCCTCCGCCAGGTTTCCCGCACGATGCGTCGCCATGGCGGCCTCATAGCGGCTTTCGAGCGTTGAAGTGTTCACGGCGCCACTCCTTTCTCAGCGCGGCGCGGCGGCGCCCACCAGCTCGAAAGGCCATTCCAGCAGCGCCGCTACTTTACGAAAGGCCGACGCGTTGTGGCCCACCGACATTGCAAAATGGTGCGTCGGCCCCAGAGTAAACCACTCGTCCATCAGCTCCACCGGGCCGATATCAAACTTGACCGGGGTCATGGTATTTCCGATGCGCAAGATCTCGCCGTCGGTGGCCGTGCCTTCCTTCACGATCATCTTGAGCCGGCCGTCGTGGGTCTGCGTCACCCCTAGCGTGGTCACCGGTCCGGTACGTACCCGGGCCTCCACCGAGACCCCGCTTCCCCACTTCCCGTGGTAGAGTCCCATACCGCGCAAGATGGGCTTCTCTCTGGCGATGGCGATGTGAAACGGCCCGTCGTGGCCCAGGATGACGGTCTGGTCCTCGAAATCGGACGCCACGATCTCGCAGTAGCTGCCTCCGACGCCCAAGAGATCGCTGATCTTCATGGCGACGCCGGTTTTGACGTCGCCCTCCCCGGAGCAGGGGATTCCCCTCCCCGTAAGCAGGGAGAGGCCGAGGATAAAGGCCTCCTGAATCCGTTCGTATTCGTTGCCCGGCGCTCCCCGGTAGTAGTACGTGAGCGCGTCCAGGTCGTGCTCGCGAACCAGCTTCTCAAGGGCCACCGCGACGGTACACGACCAGTCGAGCTGCTCCGCCGTCGGTTTCTTAGCAAGGGGATCCGCCGGGGAATCCTCCGAGATGACAAAGAACTCCCTTACTTCCGCGAGCTTCTCGTCCTTTTCCCCTTGAGTGACGGTGGGAATGAGGCGGGCCAAATCGCACATCTCGAGGATCTCGACGTGCATCCCAGCCTGCGCCGTGATCATGGTGAAATCGCTGTACATGTCGAGCATCCCCGGGTACGTGTGGCCGAGCACGCCCATACGCCCGTTTCTCAGGGTTCGAACCACCCCTGCGGCCCGCACCCATTCCTCGATCTTTCGCCACGCCTTGACGGCGTCGGGATGCCCGTAGGTCACCTCGTCCGCCTTTGACGGCCAGACCGGGGCGTCCAATCCCAAAAGCCCGTTGACGACATGAAACGGGATGCGAGAGCGGGTCATCGCATTGGCAATCTCGGGCACGCAGCACGCAACGCACTGAGAGAGCCACTCGCCGGTGGTAGTTTCGGCGTAGTTCATGCGCGCCGCCGGCTGGAGGTTTAAGACGACCACCGGGCGGCGGCAAATCCGAGGCACCGCGATGTGGGACGCGCTCATCGCATACGTCGCCGCATGGCAGAGCAAGATGTCGACGTTGTGGCGGTTGAACCACTCTCCCGCCTCGCGGGCCTTGGCCTCGGTGTCGACCATGCCGAAGTTGTACACCTCACCCCACTGGGACACGCGGCGTTCGATGAACTTCCCGTAGGCGATGAGCCGCTCCCGTAGCCCTTCAAACTGGGTCCAGTAGTGGGGGTGACCGATGCTGTATAGCCCAATCCTCGCCGGTAGCCCCGGTTTGATTGGCTCCCTCATATCGCCGGCCTCCAGTATTGATAGATATGCGTATAAGTATCTTGATGCAGAGATTTGTCGGATCGACCGGATTTCCTCCTCGCATTAGGCAGAAAACTCCCATAGTACCCAAAAGGCTTACCTGCGAATGGGTGTGACAACACCCTGGCGATATAGTATATATACATACAGTGATGTCAGGAGAGGCTCCCCTTGCGACGCGGGCCAAGACGACGCCCCATGGGAGGAACCCGATGCATCGCGACGAGACTCAGACCGACTTCAAGCCGATTTACCAGGTCATCAAGGACGACATCATCGCCGACATTCGCAGTGGACGGCTGAAGGCCCACGACCCACTAGAGTCCCGCCACGAACTGCTGAGACGGTACGGGTGCAGTTGGGCAACCGTACACCGGGCCATCAGCGAGTTGATTTTGGAAGGCATCCTCTACGCTCGCCAGGGGAAAGGGACGTTCGTCGCCCCTCGGTCAGTGGAAACCATCCGCGTCCTGTCGCTGCACCCTATTCCCAGCTGGCATCACTCGCTGGTCGAAATGACGGAAGGGATGCGCGAGGCGGCGTATGAACTTGGGATCAGCCTCACGGTCATCAACCTGCCCCACCAGGCCCCGACCGACTACGACCTGGACGGCCACATCGTGCTCACGCCGGCGGTTGAAGACCAGCGGACCCTCCTCCGGGCGGTGGAATCGGGCGCCCGCTTTATCGTTCTCGGTTCCGATTACCCAGACAATCCGCTGCTTCCGTGCGTCAACGCCGACACGCGTGCAGGCACCAGAGAAGCGATCCAGCGCCTGATCGCCGCCGGGCACCGGCGGATCGGCCTGATCGGCGTCCTCGAGGCGTTTCCCAACTACCAGCGTGAGATCGAAGGATACGAAGACGCGCTGCGCTCGGCGAGCCTTCCGGTCATTCCCGGTTACATCCTCTCTCGCCTCCCCCACGAGGCCGGCTTCGCGGCGCGCATCGCCCAGTGGCTCGACGCTCACCCGGAGGTGACGGCCGTCTTCGCGGCCGATTACGCGACGTCGCTCACGCTCTTTGAGATTGCCCGTGACCGGAAGATCGACATCCCGGGCGACCTCTCGCTCGTGTGCATGGACGAGCTGCCCACCGCCGACCTATTGACCGTCCCCCCGGTGAGGGTGGTACAGCCCTTCCGCGATCTGGGACGGCTTGCAATCTCAAGGCTCGTCACCGCGATGCAGGATGAGAATCAACCCAAAGGCACTGAGCTGCTTCCTTGCACGATTCTCCCGGGCCATTCGATCAAGCCGCTCGTCTCACCTTAGAGCGCGCATCAGAGCGCACGTCCGTCCGGCGCCGGTACGGCATGTGGAATGAGATTCGCCCGTTTCGTCGAAGTAGTGAGTATGACAGACGCTCCGATTGGTGTGTTCGATTCCGGTGTCGGTGGTCTATCGGTTCTGAGGGAGATTCGGGCTCTTTTGCCCCACGAGGATTTGCTCTACGTCGCCGACTCGGCGGCAGCGCCGTACGGCGACCGGCCCGAAACGTACATCCGGGAGCGGGTGTGGAAAATCGCCGAGTTCCTCGTGGGCATGGGCGTGAAGATGCTGGTGGTGGCTTGCAACACCGCGACGGCCATCGCGGTGGAGCTGCTTCGGTCGAGGCTCGCGATCCCCGTCGTCGCCATGGAGCCCGCGGTGAAACCCGCCGTCGCCCTTTCCCGTTCGGGGATCATCGGGGTGCTGGCTACAAGCCGCACCCTAAGCAGCGAACGCTTCGCCCGGCTCACCGATCTTTTCGGCCAAGGCGTGCGGATCGTCCTGCAGCCGTGTCCGGGCTTCGTCGAGCAAGTCGAGCGAGGCGAGATCGAGTCGGCTGAAACATACGCCCTCGTCAGAAAGCACGTCTCTCCCCTGATCGAGGTGGGAGCGGACACCCTCGTGCTCGGCTGCACGCATTATCCGTTCCTGCTCCCGGTGATCCAAGAAGTTGCAGGTCCCGGCGTCTCCGTGTTGGACGCTTCCCTTCCCGTCGCCCGCCAGGTTTCGAAGCGCTTGCAGGAAGAGGGCTTGCTCTCTCGGAAGGAGACCCCGGGGAGCGAGCGGTTTTGGACGAGCGGTGTGCCGAGCCTCGTGGCCCCGGTCATCTCCAAGCTGTGGGGCAGGGAGGTGCAGGTCGAAGCACTGCCCCCGCAATACTCCGTCCCTCGTGCCGGCTAAGCCGAAGTTACCCGGTAGGCTGAGCACGAACGAGTTTGAGTCAAGCGTGAAAGCGCGCCGGCGCACCAATGTCGAGATGCGAGAAAGAAAGTCCCCAAGGCGGCTCGCCCTGGGGACTTTGGCTTTACCCTTTCAGTTCTTGGTCATGAGCTCCTCAAGTTCCCTTTGGACGGTGCTCGTAATCTCGTCGAGGACCGGCCGGGCCGGAGCCTCGCCGCGGATCACTCTCATGACGCCGTTGTTGAACTCGTTGTCGAGGGTGCCGCGGTTTGGGATCGCAGGCCGCGCGTGGCGGGCATTCTGCAGGATCTCCGAGAAACGGGCCAGGATGTGGTCATCCGTGAGGTCCGGCGTAACGAGCGAAGCGCGGTAGCCGGTGAAGACGCCGGCGATCTCACGATACTTCGTGGTGCCGACCGGATCCGCCGTGGCATAACGAATGAACTCCCACGCCGCATCCGGATCCGTGGCGCCGGACGACATCACCAGCACGGCACCGCCGATCCAGTGCTGCGGACCGCTCACATAATCCGGATGATAGGGCAGGTCAGCAAGGCCGTAGTTTAGATCTGGCGTGTAAATCTCGATGGAGCGGACCAGGCCTTGGTGCTCGGGCCTCATGGCGACGCGCCGCGCCATGAACGTGTCGTAACCCGACGGCAGGTTCGAAAAGATCTGGCTAAACAACCCGTAGCCCCAACGGCGAGCAGGCTCGGCCATCCACTCGAGAGCTTGTACCACCTGAGGATGGTTGGCCGTCACCCGATTGGTCTCCGGATCAAAGAAGGTGCCGCCGAAGGCCCAGCCCCAGGTGTACATGCTGTTGGCCGTCCCGTGGACGTCCCAGGGAACGGTGGCCGCTTGCAGAAGCTCACCCTCGTTGGAGATCCTGGTGAGCTTGGGCGTGATCTCGTCGAGCTCGGGGATGGTCTTCGGAGGCAGGACGCCCGCAGCCTCGAGCATATCGACGTTGTACGCCATCGCGAAGTTGGCGTCGAGGTAGAGCGGCAGCGCCCAGATCTCTCCGTTCCAGACGGCTTGATCCCAAGCGGGCTCGATGAAGTCGCTGCGCTTTAAGCCATCCCTTTCAATCCACGGAGTGAGCGGCTGAATCGCACCGGCCAAGGCCCAGGAGATCGGATCGTAGGACCACAACACGTCGGGCCCGGTTCCCGCCGCAAGGTGCAGGAGGAACTTCTGCCCCTGGGAGTCTCCCATGTGATCCAAGACGACCTCATAGCCGGGGTTGTCCTCCATGAACGCGGCTGCGAGCTTGTCCATGCTCTCCCCGCGCGTGTAATGCCACACGGTGATCGTTCGCACTTCGTTTGCCAGTGCCTGAGCGCCCATCGACCAAACGCCGACCAGGAGAACGAGCACAGCGATAAGCTGCTTCCTTTTCATGTCGAGACGGTCCTCCCCCTTGCGAATGATGCAGTCGCTGTGGGTCCCCTACTCCTCGCCTAGCGAAAGCCCGGTGGAGCATCGACTCCACCGGGGCGGCAGGGGCCATGACTTTAGCCTTCACTACGTCGAATCCGGTAGAGTTCGCGCGCCGGTGTTACCGTGTTGAGCAGCAGGTTGAGCGTGCCTCGGCGAGGCTCGTCTCCCCTGATCGACTCCATGCGGTGAGACGATCCCGCCCCACTCACCTTGATGCAATCCCCCCCTTGACGATAGCGCACGTCGCCCGAGAGCAAGATGAAGCTCCCGTCGCTGGTTTGTTGTAAACCCGTAAGGTCGTCAAATGAACCCGACGGGTTGAACAATAGCGCAAGTTGAACCGGTACACGCTCCCGCCCGGTGCACTCCAGCAGCAGGTCAAAGCCATCGTCGTGGATCGTCACTTCACACCGGATCAAGAGCCTCCCGTGGTGGTCGAGCGGGCGGCGAGAGTGATCCATCGCGCTCCAAACGCCCGATTCCACCCTGGCCTCTGGGGGCAGCGGCCCGTTGTACCAGGCCGTCCATTCCCTCTCGAGGATGAAACGGCCGCCCTGTTCGACGATCGCCGGAAACCGGATCGGCCCGCACCCAAAGTAAGCGGGCACCACCCGCACGCCGACGAGCTCGGCCTTGCCTGCACGCATCGAGAGAAAGTGCGGGTTCTCTCCCATGAGCGTAAGGCTCAGATCGCCGCGGCGCGCCCGGACGACCGGCGCGAGCGGGGTGTATCGATGCCTCGGCCTGTCGTAATGGAAGATGCGGGGAAGATCCGGGTACGAATCGTTGCGGCCGAAGGTTTTCGTGTACGTCGTGGGCAGCGGAGCTCTCGGCACATCAGCTGCCGACAAATCCGAGTAAAGAATCTCCTCCAAGAGGCTGCAAGAGCCGCCGAGCTCCCGCGCCCAATCGGCCATGGCGGCAAATTCGCCGTCCTTGTCGATGGCGGCGAGAAACCGGTAATACGGGTAATAGCGGGAGACGGTCACGCTGCGCCCGCGGTCTTGGCGATGCGAGATCTCCGTGACAAGCTCCCCGTTGGGGTGGGTGAAATAGATCATGCGGCGAAGATTTCGGCGCACCGGTTCAAGCAGGTGAGGACGGTTCAGAAGCCGTGCCGCGGCGAACATCGCGGCAGCGCACACCAGGTTGTACTCGCCTGAGCTCCTCTCGGTCCACTCCCCGTCCTCCGTGATGTCGAGCCCTTCCGCGAGCCATTCATCCGCCCGGGCGACGAACTCTTGCCCTCCGAAGAGGTGATATAGCCACGAAAGAGCGCCCACCAGCACCCACCGGTGGTTTGGGGTGTGAATCCCCCCGGAAAGCATGGCAGGACCGGTGCGCCTCAAAAACTCCTCCACGGGCTCGACCACTCGCGAGACACTCGGCCGGTCAAACCGGCGGGCCACCTCCAGCGCTGGGGCGAGCCGCGCGATCACAAAGCCGGTGTCGGGCGGAGAGTGGAAGTTGCAGTCGAGCATCGAGATGGTCCCGTCAGGGTCCTGCATGCGCAAGAAGGCTTCGCCCGCCATCCGGATACGGCGCCCGAGCTCCTCGTCGCCGCAGTATTGCGATTCAGGATAGACGTAAAGCGGAATCCCGATCTCGATGATTCGAGTAGGCAAGTATGTCAGGCCGGTATCGCCGTGGTCGACGGCGCCAAAGTCCGGATGACCGGGATCCGTGATCTGGGCCTGTAGGATCCGGGGAAGCTCCGCTTCCGCTCGTTTTAGCGCATCGTGCAAGAGATCTGAAGCAACAGATTCCATGACCTATCATCCTGCTTTTCGAAATCTACAGCTCCGATTTGTTCACGTGTCTCTCGAACGTGCAGCGATTTGGCGTCACGCGCCGGCGCGAGAAGCTGGAGAGGCTCGAAACGTTTCGACTCGAACACGACGAGTCACAATCGATCGTAGCAACGGTCGACACTCGGGGAGAGGCGTCCCCCTTCCCTACGTACCATGTGACTCAGATCGAGCGCATGAGTTTTTCACACAATTCGACTGTATGACCATTCTCGATATCAGATAGTTTTCCTCCCTACGAGGCAGTGAAGAAAAACGCTGCTTGGAGCCGGGTGAATGCAGCAAGCCTTCCGCTTCGCGACCGGAGCGACAACTGCGGCTTAGAACAAACGCTTAAAGGGATGTGGTATGCCAAAGAGAAAAGTACGCCAAACCAGGGCTGGAGCTCAAAGCGCGGCATCTTTCGCGCGAGCGGAAGCCCAAGGAAACGAGGTTCTCACCGTGGCGAAGTTCTACCGCACGCTCACACCGGAGCTGGTGCAGTTCATCCGGCGCCAGCGGGTCTTTTTCACCGCCACCGCTCCGTCCGACGACGGACGCATCAACTTGTCTCCCAAGGGGTATGACACCTTTCGCGTCCTCGACGAACAGAGAGTTTGCTACCTCGACTTTGCGGGCAGCGGCAACGAGACCGCCAATCACATCCGCCAAAATGGCCGTATCACGTTTATGTGGTGTAGCTTTGACACCCGCCCCCTGATTCTTCGAGTCTATTGCTACGGAGAACTTGTGGAGCGAACTGAAGCGCGCTTTCTGCAACTGATGAGAGAGCACTTTGCCACCTATGATCCCCGCACCGTGCGGCGCATCGTCCTCGGTCGGGTCGAATCGGCCCAGACCAGCTGCGGCTACGGCGTCCCTCTCTTCGAGTACCGGGGCGAGCGAAAGGCGCTACTGGAATGGAGCCGGGTGACCGCCGACAAGGGAGAGCTCGACGAGTATATCGAGGCCAACTCCCAGCGCACCGAGGAAAAGTTTCCCCTCCAGCGCCCGCCGCTTGGGGCGTTTTGAGCAGCTTGGACGTCGTCTCGAAGAGCTCGCGACGCAGAACGATACGACCGGCGAATACGCCTTCCGCAGGGCGATGTGGTTGCACGCTGCATCCACACGGTCAATCAGATCGCTCGCATCGCCTTAAAAATCAAGACGGCTATAGCCACCGGTCGGCGAAGTCCAGATAGTGGATCCAGTCCTCCCGTATGAGGTCGTGGCGACCGGAACGCATGTGATAGCCGACCTTTCCCTGAACGGAGACGTTGACCGGCGGGAGCTCTTTGGCGGGTAAGCCCTCCTCGCCGTAAAGGCGATACACCGGGGATGCCTCGCGCGCCGCGAGAAACTCGCCTCGGGGATCGGCCCACAGGTCCTCTTGGGCACTGGCTATGTAAACCGGCCTTGGTGCCATCAGTGCGATCAACATGTGCTGGTCAAAAGGGAGGTCGTCTTCCCGTCGGTTGTATTTCTTGAAGTTTTCACAGAACCAGTGGGGAAACGCGGCGTTGATCCGCTCCAGCGTCTCACCGAACCGGCGCCGGCTGAGGGCCGCCCCGCCACATCCGGACTCGTTGGAGATGACCATGGCGAAGCGCTCGTCGGTGGCCCCAGCCCAGAGCGCCGTCTTACCGAGGCGGGAATGTCCCAAGACGGCCACCCGCCGATGATCCACGTCTGGATCGGTCTCGAGATAATCCAGGGCCCTGCTGAGGCCCCACGCCCAGGCGCCGATCGCGCCCCACTCGTCCGGCTCCGGCCGTTGTTGACCGGGCCGGTAAAAGAGCGGGTGCACCCCGTTTTGAAAGCCGTCGTCGTAGTCGGGGTCGATGTCCCCGTAATAGGCGGTCGCTATGCCGTATCCCCGGGACAAGATCAACTCCACCGGCCAGCGACGGCTCATTTTCCCTCGCCCTTCTTCGGTCGCCCGGTGGTCTTTGACGCCCTCGCCCTCGCGGACCCACGACTCCGTGATCCGAATCGCCGGATCCCGGTGGACGGTGTGATTCCCGTGAAAGTTGAGCCCGAGAAAGACGGGAACAGGGCCTTTTCTCTCTTTGGGCAAGTAGATCAAAACGTCCATCCCCGGCCCCGAAGGCGATCCGGTCAGGTGGACGCGCACCTGCTTGCGCGAGGCCATTCCCCCCAGTGCTTCGTCGGAAGCTTCAAACACCTCGTACCTGACGTCCCCGGGACGTCCGGGGGCTTTCCCGTACATCTCTCCCTCAAAGAGGCTTAGGATCTCCGGCCTTCGCTTTGACCTCCAAGCGCCCACGTCGGTGACCTTTTGACCATCTCTACATGTCAAGACATCGGGGAGAGTGTACTCGGGAACGCGGCGTTCGTCGTAAATCCGATCGAGAAACTCTTGCTCACCCGCCATCGCCGACATCGGCCCCCCTTTCGATGCTCCCGCACCCTCTGATGCTTTGATCGCTCTTTACAAATATATCAAGGTATGTTCAAGTTCCAACTTTCGTTGACTTTCCCTTCGTCTGGTTGACCCGCTAATCAGCCTGCTTCGCGCGTCGCCGTACGATGCCGTTACGACGCAAAAGTATGGCTCATTCCCGGCCGTTACCGACGCGAGACATCACACTTCCCGGCCTGCGGCCTTGGGTTTCACGGAAGCCGTCGCCTGGGCGCTTGTGGGATCGTCGGGCCAGTAGTGCTTGGGATAGCGGCCCCGCAACTCTTTGCGCACTTCAAAGTAGGCGTCCCGCCAAAAGCTGGCGAGATCCTTTGTCACCTGGACAGGACGGTGAGCCGGCGACAAGAGCTCCATCGTCAGGGGAACGCGCCCGCCGGCGATGCGCGGAGTCTCCCGCAGGCCAAACACCTCCTGAAGCCGCACTGAAAGCGTGGGCGCTTCGGGATTGCTGTAATCGACAGGAAGCCGCGAACCGCTGGGCACCGCGACGTGTGACGGAGCCCATTCATCCAGCTTTTGACGTTGTTCCCAAGAGAGCATCCCTTCCAACGAGGCGATGAGGTCCACCCCTTCCAGCTCGGCAGCGCTTCGCACACCGGCAAGATAAGGGCCGAGCCACGTCTCTAAGCCTTCCAGCAGGCTCTTGTCCGACACGTCGGGCCAGCTCGGATCGACGAAGCGCATAAACGCCATCCGCTCCCGCAGGCGCTTTGCCGCTTTGCTCCACGGCAGGATCTCCAAGCCTTCCTGCCGGATTCCGTCGATCAAAGCTCGGAGCACTTGTCCAGGATCGGGATGGATCAGAGGTTCTTCGTCGAGGACGATGGCTCCGAGCCTGCGGCGCTTGCGAGCGACGATCCGCTTCGCCTCCGAGTCCCATGCCACCAGCTCCTCGGTCTCGATATGGTGGCTAAAGTGCGCGTGAAGCTCCTGCAAGCCGACGGGCGCAGCCAACGCGATCCGGCTGTCGGCTCCCTTGTCGTCCAGATCGGCGGCGACGATGTACATCTCGTTCGCCAGGCTCTGCCCAGAAGAAAAGGCGGCTCCCCTTCCGTTTCGAAGGAGGTAACCGCCGCTAGGCCGTCTTGCCCCGATGCGGTCGGGAAAGGCAAAAGCCAGCAACAAGCCGCACTTGTCCACATCAATGCCTCCCTTTGGCTCTTTGCTGGCGCCGGCGAGCTCCATCAGGTGCTGGGCCTCCTCCTGAACGCGGCGAACGGCGTCCCAGTCCACGCCCCAGCGAGTGCTGGCCGTTCCTGCGGCTGTTGCTGCTCCGCCTGCGGCCGCTTCATCCTCTTTCTGCGACCGCCGAGCGCGACCTCTCAGGTGCCCCCTTGCGCCCGTCTCTGCCGCCATCACCTCCAGCCGCAGGCGGATATCGGCGTCGGGAGCGATGCCTTCTCCTCGGAGGATGTCGCGCTCCTCCAAAAGCGCTGCGAGCACGCAGGCTGTCTCACCGAGCCCGAGCGGGATCGCGGCGAGGATCATGTGGGCGAGCCTCGGATGAAGGCCGAGCTCAGCCATGCGCTTGCCGTGGGCGGTGACCCTTCCTCCAAGATCCAGCGCGTCCAGCTGGATGAGAAGCTCCCGTGCCTGGTTAAACGCCGCAGCCGGCGGCGGATCGAGCCAACGCAGCTCTCCCGGATCGGAAACGCCCCAAAGGGCGAGTTCGAGAGCGCAGGAGGCTAGATCGGCGTCCAAGACCTCGGGCCGGTTGAAGGCGGGAAAGAGCGCCTCTTCTTCCTCGCTCCATAGCCGGTAGCAGACGCCTGGCCCAAGGCGCCCCGCCCTGCCCCGGCGCTGATCCGCCGCCGCTTTGGAGACCCGCACCGTCTCAAGCCTCGTCATCCCGGTTCGCGGTGAAAAGCGTGCGACCCGCATCCATCCCGAATCGACGACCACCCGGACCCCGGGAACGGTCAAGCTCGTCTCCGCAATCGCGGTCGAGAGCACCACCTTGCGGGTGCCTGGCGGGCTCGGCGCAAGGGCTTCATCCTGCGCCTGGTGGGGCAGGTTCCCGTGCAGCGGCACCACGCGTACACCTTGCCCTGCCAGATCGGCAAGCCGTTCCTGAACGCGGCGGATTTCCCTTGCGCCCGGTAAAAAGGCCAAGATGTCTCCGTCTGTCTCGGCCAGGGCCTTGCGCACGGCATTTTCCACCCCTTGCTCCATGGCCCGCGCCGCCTCCCACGGGGCGGCCGTACGCGCCGCCGATCCCCCAACCAGACGGCCCAAGTAGTACGTGGCCACTGGGAAGCTCCGCCCCTCGGTACGGACAATAGGAACGTCCCCGAGGAGCTTTGCCACAGGCCCGGCGTCGAGCGTCGCGGACATCACGAGGATCCGCAGATCGGGCCGGAAGAGCTCTTGCGCCTGAAGGCACAGCGCAAGGCCTAAATCAGCGTGGAGACTGCGTTCGTGAAACTCGTCGAAGATGACGAGGCCGACCCCTTCGAGCGCCGGGTCGGCCTGCAGCATGCGGGTGAGCACACCTTCCGTGACCACCTCGATGCGAGTCGCAGGTCCCACGTGCGTCTCCCGTCGCACCCGGTATCCGACCGTCTGGCCCACCTTCTCCCCCAGAAGAGAAGCCATGCAACGTGCAACGGATCGCGCCGCTAGTCTGCGGGGTTCGAGCATAAGGATGCGCTGCCCCGATGTCCAAGGTTCGTTTAGGAGATAAAGCGGGACGCGGGTGCTCTTTCCCGCACCCGGTTCGGCGACGAGGACGGCGCCGCGATGTGTGTCAAGAGCTGCGGCCAGCTCGGGAAGGACCGGTTCAATCGGCAGCATCGACGACGCAATAGGGACCTCCTTGACTTGTGACAGCTGGGAAGATCGCTCCCCAATTTGCGAAATCCGACTCCTAGGCACAGACGATGACTTGCGCTCGAGCCCGCAGGACACGCTTAGACAAGACGCGGCTCACGCGGGTCTTGACCCCGTATCGACTTCGCCCGCTCACTGGCGCTGATCGGTAGGTTTGCATGCACGCGGTCCGGCCGAGTACGACCCGGGCAGCTGGCTATTCGCTTTGTCATCTCGGCGCGCCTCCTACCACCTTCAGGCGCCCCGCAGCTACCAACCACTGCCCCCGAACCACCTCTCGCACCGGCCACTCTTGGATGACCACCTGTCCAAGGCGCGTCGAGGCGTCGAGAAACTCCATGACCTCATACGGCTTCACCCACCGAACGAACATGGCGCCATGAGTGACGGTTGCAGAGCCGTCCGTAAGATATACCAGGTCGCCCGGCCTCAAGCGCTCGAAAGGCAGGGGCTCAAAGTTTCGCGCGTACAGGTTCGCGTGGTTCGTGTCGAAGAAAATGCGATGGTACGAACCCACAAACCGCAGTTCAGGAATGACCTGCCTGTACGCCCAGACAATGATACCGGACGAGTCAAACTCGTCGGGGCCACGGGCTCCCCATTTGTAAGGTGACCCGAGCTTTGTCATGGCCGCAGCCAGTGCGGCCCGAGCCTCGTCGTCGCTCACTAGCCTTTGAACCGGCCGCGGGCGGATCCCAGAGCAAGCACTCACCACCGCGAGAACGATTGCCGACATAGCGATGAATGCCCAGAGTTTGCGTGGCCTCGTCACGTACGATCTCCCGTCCTTCGATTTGGTGGCTCTCAAGATCAAGGACCGCCCACATGGCGCCTTGCCTCAGTGCCCCGCAGGATAATCCACCCACATTTAGCGACGCCCCGGGAAGTATGATCCTCGACAGAGGGCAAATGTCCTTGACAGAATCACCCGCAAATCGCTTGCAGGGATTGTTATACTCTTCTAGGCCCGACCGGGAACCAGCACCTGCACCACGAGACGATTTCCGGAGTCGACGGTCCGGACCAGGAGCCGGCCCATCCGGTGATGAAGGTGTCCCGTGACGAGCGACCGCGCTCGATTCGCCGGGTCCCTCCCCTGCGCTTCACTTCGTGCACTTGGCGCTTTGCGGTGCCGCTGCACCACTCCGCAGCTATGCCATGGAGGAAAGACGCAGGCCCGCCGTCCAGGCCTGTGCAGCCGCTTGCAGCAAGCAGACACAGAAAACCTCGGGACAAGTCATGCGAAAGGAGTCAGCAACGTTGCGCACCGCCCGCGTTCTCCTCGTGATCTTGCTGGTGATTGGGTCGAGCCCGCTTCCGGGGTGGACTTCCAATCCTCAAGTGATTGCTACTACTCCCAGGTCCGGTGACGGCGGTGTCGCTTCCGGACAGACCGAGATCCGGGTTGCTTTTGACCAACCCATGGATCCGTCCAGTTATAGTTTCATCACCCTGGGAAGCGGCTTTCCACAGGTGGCCGGCGAACCGTACTGGGTGAATGAGTTCACCATTGCGCTCCCGGTTCATCTTGAACCAGGTCAGGGATACTGGCTTCTGATCAACTCGCCGAATACGACAGGGTTTAGGAGTCGACTGGGCGAGCCGGCGGTACCCTACCTCTTGGCCTTTGGGACCGCTGACGGCCCGGATTTCGCCGACTTAGACGAGGCGCAAGCGACCCGCAACCGCAAAGCCTACGACCAAGTCGCCGAGATCATGACCGTCTATTACTCTTACAAGGATCGGTTGGGAATTGATTGGGCCGAGCAGCTCGCCAAAGCGAGGGAGTGGCTGCTTTCCTCTCCCACCGACTTCCTCTTTGGAGTGCGTTTGCTCGACGTACTGGCTCCGGCCAACGATCCACACCTGTTGGTGGGCATTAACGGTGTCAATCTTCCGACCGTCTGGACGATGCCGACGGCCAACTTCAACCTGCAAGCGGTGGTGACGAAGCTGGCAAACGTCCAGCGCTGGTCTCCTGCGGTCATAACCGGTGAAACGGAAGCAATCGGTTATATCCTGATCGGCGGGTGGGTCCCCGAGGCGGCCGTCGCCGCACAGGCCATCGACGCCTTTCGGGACAAAGCGGCAATCATCATCGACGTGCGGCCCAACCCCGGCGGCGACGAGCGCATCGCCCAGTATGTGGCCGGATGCTTCACGGATCGAACCGTCGACTATGCGATCTCCAGGACGTTGGACCCCGAGACAAGAGAGTTCACCCTTTCCCGAGTGCGCACGCTTTATCCCAACCCCGAGTGCGAGCTGTACAGCGGCGAGGTCATTGTACTGACCGGGCCACAGGTGATGAGCAGCAACGAGTCGTTCCTGTTGATGATGAGAGAGTCGGGAGCCACTCTGGTAGGAGCCCCTTCCTACGGGAGCTCGGGGAACCCCAGACCGTACGAACTGGACAACGGGCTCATCCTCCACGTCCCGCAGTGGCAAGACATGGACATCAACGGACGCTTGGTGGAGGGGAATGGAATCACACCGGACATCTTGTTGGAGTTCGCACCTGATCAGTTCATTTCCGGCGATCCGGTCTTCGATGCCGCCGTCGACCTCATCGGTGGGTAGAAAGAGGGCGCTTCCATGCGCATTTCGCTTGCATCGCTACAAGCTTTCATCGGACTCGGTGCCGTCGCAGGAGGTTTCATGCTCATCCGGGATCCGTCGGGAGCGGCCATGGGCATTCCCGTGTCGCTGCTTGAAGAGTCCCTCTTTCCCCGATTTTCTCATCCCTGGACTCTTCCTTTTCACCATCAACGGCCTGGGAAGTTTGGCCGGTGCGTTCCTCACCTTCACGAGAGATCCGAGGGCTGGAGTCGCCGCCGCGGCGCTCGGTCTCGTTCTAATGGCCTGGATCGTGATCCAGGTTTCGATCTTTCGAGGTTTTCACTGGCTACACGGTCTTTATTTCGTCCTGGGCATGATCGAGGCTTTCCTGGGTGTAACGACCGCCCGCAGGCGGGTCGAGGGCACGCACACCGCACACGGCTGAGGCGGATCCGATGCCTAGCTTTGCGCGACCGAGTACCCTGGCGTCTACGGTTCCATGGACGCTCTGGACCGGATCTTGGGGCCGGTGGACGGCGGCGCACCGTACGTCATACGTGATTCGCTGCCCTTTCTGGGCGCCGCGATCAAGGCCCTGGCGTGCCTTCCCTTCGTAGCTATTCCCGGGTCCGAACGACCGAAGCGGCGACCACTTGAGTTTCTGGGGCCGTGGAAAATCACATCGCTGTCCGGTTGCGAAGGGGAACTGTGACCCCGTAGGTAAAGCGCCCGGGGTTCCCCGGGCGCTTTCACAGCTCACTCCTGTGACTGCCGATCGCCTGCTCCTTCGTTTCCCGGGTTGTTCCCGTCGATCAGCAGGTCGAGCTTTCCAGTCTCGGGGTCAATGATCAGCCCGTGAACCGGCACGCCCGGCGGCAGCAGCGGGTGTTCCCGCACCATGCGGACGCTAGCCGTCACGCCCTCTTCCACGCTACAAAACCCCGTGAGCCAGGTGTCGAGCTGTACCCCCGCCCGCGCCACCGCTTCGATCGTCTCTTCCGCGACACCGAGCGCTCTGGCCCGCTCGAGGACGGCCTCGGCACGCAAGCCCGTCATCCCGCAATCGCGGTGGCCCACGACGTACACCTCACGCGCGCCGAGCTGGTAGACGGCAACGAGAACGCTCCGCATCACGCTTCCGTAGGGGTGCGACACGAGCGCCCCGGCGTTCCTTACGATTTTGGCGTCCCCGTTCTTCAGGTTCATGGCCTTGGGGAGGAGCTCGATAAGGCGCGTGTCCATACACGTAATCACGACCATCTTCTTCTCAGGAATCTTTGTCGTGCGGTACGCCTCGTACGCCCGGGAAGCCACGAAACGACGGTTGTGTTCCATAATCTCGTATAGTCGGGACATGGTCGGCCCTCCGGATGGAACGAATGTTAGGCGGCCCATGGCACAGAAAACGCCCTCCAGGAAACCCGCTCCTGGAGGGCGTTTTCACTGGTGAGCCCGCTGGGATTCGAACCCAGGACACCCGGATTAAAAGAGGGGTGCTCCTGGGCAAATGCAGACTAACCGAGTGTATACACACCTCTTTAAGCTGGGCTTTTACTAAAGCAGGCCAGTCTATGTCAACCCAGACTTGTGCAATTTCGCCCCAAATTCGCCCCAAGCTTCGCCCCAATCCTGGGGTCGCTCCTCCCACCACTGGCACGAGCCGCACTCCAGCGTCAGCCTCACGGCGCACTGGATATGCCCGGGCGTGGTGTAGCGACGAGACAACGCCCACCCATATTTTCAGTAGAAAACCCTTTCCTAAACCAAGACACCGGAACCTGCCGGGACGACTGACACGTAGGCGTCAAGCAATGTACTCCCTAAGCGATAGGCCTGGAACACCAACCGGCCCAATTTACTGGCGGCATCATGCACCTCACAAAACTGCTTACACATGGTGACTAGCTTCTGCAAGGCGCTTCTCCGTTTGGTTGGTTCGGCCGCTAGATACTCGTCGACAAGCGCTCTCATGCCCGGGTCATCGAGTTCACCTCGAATAGACTCCACTAGCGCGTCAAAATCCGACTCGAGTTTGTTTACAAGCATGTGCCCATTGTTGATCACGCCGGGACCCAAAAAAAGGTTGACATTAAGCGGAGCCCCGGCTTCCCGAGCGAGGGACAACATCTGGCGGACGGTGTCGCCTTGGCCAGCCCGACCGCGGAAAACCGGGGCGGAG
>NICF_comb_assmDRAFT_10001552_pt1 | contig 18085 bp, 15 predicted proteins | sample NewIslPassag4_SG_FD_11279 | JGI IMG/M metagenome (IMG submission 11279) | reverse complement strand
TCGGAGGGCGGCGCCTTCCCGCTGATGGCGCTGCCGTACAGGCTGTTCGTCGGCGGCCGCGTCGGCAGCGGACGCCAGTGGATCTCCTGGATCCACATCGAGGACATGACGCGGCTCATCCTGTTCTGCCTCGACAACGATCATATATCAGGACCTGTCAACGGATCGGCGCCGGAACCGGTGACGAACGACCGGTTCGGCCGGGCGGTCGCGGCGGCGCTGAAGCGGCCGCATTGGTTCCCGGTGCCCGCTGTTCTCATGCGCCTCCTGTTCGGCGAGATGGCCGTGCTCCTGCTCGAAGGCCAGCGGGCGCTGCCGAACGCGGCGCTCGAGGCGGGTTTTACCTTCCGCTACCCGACAATCGACGAAGCGGTGCGGGATTTGCTCGGCAGACAATCCGTCGAATGATTCCGCAATTGCGCAATCTCCCATGCTGCGGGGAATGTCAATGGCGCGCAATTTCACAAGCCTCTTCGCAGCGTGTACTTCGGCCCGTCCGGTCCGGCCAGACGAAATTCGCCGCCGTCGCGCAGCACATATTCCTTGTACGGTATCATCATCTCGCCTTCCAGCAGCGTGCCGTTGCGGGAGGCGAGATCTTTTATGCGCACGTCGACGCCGTCGAACGCGATCTCCACGTGCGCGCGCGATACGCCCGCCGCTTTGTCGACGATCCGGGCGCTTGTCTCCGAGCGGCCGATAATTTGGGCGCCGGAATCGACCGGATAGCGGTGCTCACGCCCTTCGTACTCGCGCACCAGCCAGAATTTCCCGTCTCCGCTTGAGGCCAGGGACACGGTCTCGTCATGAAGCAGCCTGGTCTCTTCTCCGTCCGCCGCGGTTCCGGTCACGGGCATGCTCATTTTTTCTCCTGCAAATGAGAGGCCGCCGCCCATCCCCAAGCCGTCCCGTCCCGCAGTTTCCGCAAGCGGCACCTCCGACGCTGGTTGATCATCCCGCGCAAAATCGGCAAGCCAGGGAAACCGGATTTCGGCCGCATGGGCCGGCCGGACGGATTCATCCTGAACACCGGCGGATTCCGGCAGCCGACCTTCCGGGCCGCTCCCCGGACTGCCATAGCCTGATTGGGCCGCAAAATCCGAATCTCCGATTGATTCTTGGCTGCCGGCAGCCATCCGTCTCAGCAACAGAAGAAGGCCGCAGGCTGCAAGCAGCGTCGCGCCAAGACTGATCAGCAGCCGGTCCGCTCCGGGCGACGGCAGATAGATATACCGCCAGATCAGCGCCACAGCCAGCACGGCGCCGCATACCGACAGCCAACGCGCTCTGCCCGTGTCGCGGATGCGTCCTGCCGGTCCGGGCCAATCCCGATCGTCGAACATCATCGTATCCGGCGGCGGAGCAGCTTCCGCTTCTCCGCGTCCGAACAGCTTCCCGATCAGCCCGAACGGTCCGTTCTTGCCGCCTGCTTCCCGCATTACTTTATCCGCGGCATCGGCCGGTTCAGAGGCGTTATCCGCATGTTCCGATGAAAACGCGGGCCGCCAGGCATGCGAAGAGAGAAGCGATTCCGCATGATCCCCGGGCCGACCGGCTTGCGTGGCGGCCGGCAAGTCCGCATGATCCCCGAACCGCAAAGAGTGCGCGGCAGCCTGCGAGCCCGCATGATCCCCGAACCGCCAGGCATGGGAGGCGGCCGAAACGTCCGCATGGTCCCTTGGCTGCCGGGCATGCGGAGCGAGCGGCGGATCCGCATGATCTCCGTACCTCTCGGCGGCCGGCTGCAAGCCCGCGGACAGGTGCCGCGCATCGTCTGCCGAACGGTGTGCTCCGGCGTTTCCTTCCGTCGGGCCGGGAGCCATCAGCCGCAGCATCCCCACCCGAATCCCGGACCAGGAAGCAGACGGATCTTCCAGGAGCCGAAGCAAAGCCTGCATGGCCTCGCCGTTTACGCGTCCGACTTTGCCGATCAGTCTGACCGCGAGCCCGAGCAGTTCTTCGCGAACCGGCTTTTTCGCGGGCGGATCGCGGAGAGGCAAATACACCAGCGCGGCATCTCGCCAGTCTTCACCGACGAACAGGAACTTCTCTTCCAGCAGGCAGCATGATTCCCTGAGCAGATGGTGTCCGCAGTTGTCGAGCGCTTCCACGACGCCCAGCAGAAAACTGACGTACTCGTTCATTCCGAACGGACCGGAGATCAGCCGGTGCGTCAACAGTTTCCGTCCGCCGATCGCGTAACGGAACGTGATGTCCCCGTCCAGCTCGAACCAGTCGACGGCCAGCAGCCCGGGCGGCGGCGCGGACTGAAGCATGCGCATGTCGACCTCGTCCAGCTCCGGGCGCACAAACGGCGGATCGCGCCGAAGGATCATTTCGTGACCGCGCTGCATCGCGAAATCGACTTGTATCCGTTCCATCCCTTCACTCCTTTCCCGACTGTCTTGCCCATGCGCGGCACATGGCGGCTTTACCAAATCCAGGCCGCAATCGCCCCGGGTATAACCGCGATCATGAAGGGGAACCGGCATTTCCCGATGCCCGCGTTCCGGCCGCCTGAATCTTCATCCGCAGCTTCGGGACCGGACCCGGCGCATGCGGCTCTCGTGCCAGATCCGCCATCCGCGGCAGCGGCGCCGGACCCATCGTCTCCGGTTTTCGCGCCAGATCGGCCATCCGCGGCTCCTCGGCCGAACCCGCTCCCCGCGGTTTCCGCAACGAACCCGCCATCCGCGACGGCAGCGCCGGACCCGCCGCCGGCGGCATACGTGCCGCTCCCGGCTCCCTGTTCGCGCAGCATCCCCCAGCGAACGGCTCTTCGCTTGCCGATGATCAGGCACAGCAATCCGTATGCGCCGGCCGCCAAAACCGCATAGACGGCGCAATCGAAGACCTCCCGCGCGCCGATCCAGCTTCCGAGCGCGGCGAACAGCTTGACGTCGCCGCCGCCGACGGCGCCCAGACGATACAGGATGAGCATGGTCGCAAATCCCGCTCCGGCCCCGGCGCAAGCGGCCAGCACGCCTTGACCGATTCCCCGCAATGCGGTCAACGCCCACGGCCCGTGGAGCTCCCCGGGTTCATGCAGCCCGGTCCACGCGCCCGCCGCCGCATGGAACAGAAAGCCGGCCGCCAGCGCGGCCAGGTTCAGACGATTCGGAATGCGCATCGTCCGCAGATCGCTGACGAACGCAGCCGTCAGCAGGATCGCGGCTCCCGCGGCGGTGAAGTACATCGTGCATTCCCCCTTTCTTGTCCAGATTTCGGGTCCCGGACCCGTGCAAGCCGATCAACGTTATTCTGAATCGCCTGCCTTCCGCACAACGAAAAAGCTGTGCGCCCGGGCGCCGTCTTCCGACGTCACCTCGAGCTCCCACGTGCCGGGCGTCGTGTTGCCCGATACGTGCCACTCCCAGACGGCAATGCCGTGTTCGTCCGCAATCTTCTCGCCCAGATTTTTCGCCTTGCTCTTCCCGCTCTTGTACCAGACTTCGAGATTGAGCTTCCCGTTCGGCTTGCCGATCGCGGTGAGCTTCGCCTTCCGTCCCGGCCGGAGCGGAGACGGCTCGATCGAGACGATGACGATCCCGTCCGGAGCTTCATCGTCTTCCGGGTAAGCCGGGGCCGGCACCGGATCGGCGACCCAGACGCGTTCCTCGGCATCCGCCGAAAGCGTCACATGCGAGCGGGTGAACGGCAGACCAAGCGGATAGTCGTATGCGAGTCTGATTCGGAAATACTCCTCGCCGCTTGCGGAGAAATCCGGCAGCGACAGGCGGGTGACCCGCACCCGGTCGGGATTGAGCGCCGACGCGGAGGCCAGCTTGCGGATCAGCGGGCCGAAAACGGCGTCGCCGAACGGCGAAGCCGCGATATCCTTCGCTTCGTCCCAATCGCCCCGCAGCGCCGCTTCAAGCAGCGGCCCCGCCGGCTCCGGCAGATGGTCCGCCAGTTCGGCGGCCAGCGCGCCGATCCCGGAACGGGGAGCCGCATACCCGGACGGGTTGGACGCATTGTTCGGCGTCTGCGAAACCGATGTTTTCGTTCCGGACCGAAGCGCAAGCTGAATCGGGTACATATGGGCGGCCGTCAGCCGAACGGTCTGGGTCGCGGCATCCTGAAGCGCCATCTGCGTTAACGCCATCCGGATCATCGCGATCAGCAGGATGAAGACCATCAGGAAGACAGGCATGATCAGCGATGCCTCAACCGTGACGCCGCCCCGAGCATCCGCGCAAGGCTCAATACGACGTTCCGGCAACCACCGTTGTCTCATAGCGGCCGCCCACAACCCTTCCCTCCAGTATGCCGCCGGCGGCGAACATCCTCATCACCCCCGGCAGAAACCATAAATTGACGGACACGTCCGCCCATCCGGTCAGCACGGCCGGCATCCCGGCCAGACGATAGCCGGTGTTCAGCTCGATCAGCGCCGCGACGCGGGACAGTTTCTCCTCTGTGCTGCCGTGAATGAGCAGGAACAAGCGCAGATAGTCCTTGTACGTGATGTCGACCCGCAGCCATTTGCTGAGCTCCGTCTTCCCGGTCCGGATCAGCTCCGCCATGTCCTTGAGCGCGTGCTCCAGACTGTACAGCACCGCCGCGGCGAAAACGACCAGCGGATGCCCGAACTTGCGGCATTCCACCAGTCCTTCCATCAGCCGGATCGCGGCGCGGACGGCGAATATCTCCGCGTAAGCGGCGGCGATATTCCCCGTGGGGTTGTGGATGCCGTACAGGATGTACTCCGCTTCCTGATTGGAAATATCCAGCGACAGGCCGCCATCGCCGCCTTGAGCGCCAGCCGCCGCCTCCTGCGGCTCCTGCCGGATCAGGCCGGACAGATTCTGCGGACGAAAATATGCAAACCGCGCAACGGCATATTCGTTCAGATAAATCTCGTCCCGCAGGTTCGCCCCCATGTCGTCCAACAACCCGAACAACCCGGCCGCTTTGCCCGACGCCCGGCTCGCGTACTCCTCCGCGTCATCGTCCGGGACGCCTTCAACCGGCTCTTCACCTGCCGCGGATGCTCCGTTGAGCGCAAGGCTCTCCTCATACCGCTTGCGCAGCCGTTCGTACGCCTTGCCGGTCTCCTCGCCGTACGGCAGCCGCGCGATATCGAGCAGCAGTTTCGCGGCTTCGCCGCGCTTCGTCCCGGACTGCCGCTCGAATTCCTTCCGCTGATCGTCCGCCGCGGCAAGTTCCGCGATCGCGCGGTCCCTCGCCGCGATGACGCCGCCCGAACCCGCGCCGCTTGCGCCGATGTATTGCGACGCGTAAGACTGATACGCTTGAAACAACCCGTCGTAAGCGGCACTCAACGCCGAAGCGTTCCGGCTGTCCGCGTTCGCCAGCGCCTGCGCGACGGCGGATTCGAACTGCGCGGCGCGCGAACGCAACTCGGACGCTTTGACGTCCTGGGCGTCCAGCTCGCGGCGGTAATCGTCGAACCAGCCTTTATCCAGCACCAGCCGGGACGCGTCATCGAGAATGGAGCGGATCTCCCGGGCCGCCCCGTCCGTCTCGCCATGACCGGCCGGCGAAGCGATGCCGGAGCCGCTCTGCCGTGCTTCCCGCAGGATGTCGGCCATCCGCTCGTTGTCCGCCTCGGCGGCCTCAACGGCCTGCCGCGCGAGCTCCATCGCGCGGGCATGGGCATCCGTCGCCGAACGGGCCGCGCTGACGAGCCCGGACGCCGCATTCCAGGCGGACCGCTCATACGCGGCAATCTCGGCCGCATAGCTCGGACCGAGGTCGGGCTGCGGCACAACCGGAGGAGGCCCGCATACGACAATCATGCCGCTTGCGCTGCCGCAGGACGCCTCCCATTGCTTCCTCGCTTCTTCCGCCTGCCGCCGCCATTCCGCTTCCCTGGCGCTGCGCTCGGCTTCCGACCGCACCCATCCGACATAGCTGCCGTACCGGCTTGCCGCGAAGGCGGCGGTATCCCCGCTCCCCGCGCCTGACGGGTAAGGAATGCTGCCGGAGAATCCCGAAGTCGCGACGGCTTCGGCCGCTTCCTTCTGGCGGCGAAGCGCTTCCTCCAGTCGGCGCTGCCGGCTGTCGAACAATTCCTCCAGCCGCTTCATGGTATCCGCCGCATGCGCGGCTTCACGGAGGCCGGAGGACAGCCCTTTGAACCGTTCGATCACTTCCAGCGTGAAATCGATCGGCGCCTTGTACTTCATCTCCTCGAGAATCTGCCGTTCGAGGACGGTGTGAAGGCCGATCGGAGCCCCCGGCGTCACGCCGGCGTCGGACACATCCGCCCGCAGCAGCCTCAACCCCCGGTCCGGGTTCTCCGGCGTCATGGCGGCGGATACGACGCGTTTGAATATTTCCCCGCCGTCCGTTCCGCCTCTCGCGAACAGACCGTAGCGTTCGTACATCGCCGCGTCGTAGGCGGACAACGCGGAGCGGACGCCGGAGTATGCGGCGGTCTCCGCCAGTCGCTCGAAGGCGGCGATCCGGGCGAAATCGATCAGCACCGCCACGCAGAAGAACAGCACGGCCGTAATGCCGATCAGAAACACATTGACCGATCCGTCCCGGCTGTTCCACAGGGCCAGGCGGGAACAACGCCGGCGTCTCATCCGCTTCTATCCCCCGCATTCGACTGCTTCATCAGGATGCCGCCGGCCTTCTTCCGCTGTTCCGCGCCGCCCGCTCCGGCGCCGAACCGTTCCGCGTAATGGCGCGCCAGATCAATCGTGCGAATCAGCTCGACCGGATCGGAGACCGGAGCCGAAGCGGCGGCGCGAATGCCCGAGATGCCGGTAAGCCTCGCCGCTCCCGGAGGGATATCGAATGTCTCAAGTTCCACAGCGACGAGCTTCAGCGGAAGCTGCCGGCGGTAAGCCGCCTGTCCGTCATACTTGTCCGGCACGCGGCCCGCGCCGTTCAGCAGCTTGACCGCGATCAGACTATCCTGCCGGCCGCCGGCCGCGCCGCCCGGCGGCAGTTCGATCGCCGCTCCTTCTTCGGCGCCGCCGTCCAGACCGAAAATCGATTGCAGCAAGCCGTCATCGGTCAGACGCCAATACAGCGGATCGTATCGGCCGGCCGGCGCGACGCCGGTGACCGGATCGCGATGGCTGTTGTCCCAGCGGAAGGCGGCTCTCTCCGCCGCGGCGGATGCCGAACAGAAGAGCAGCACCCGCTCGTGGAAGATCATCGCGCCGAACACGAGCGCCAGCACGGCCATGAACACCGCCGGAAAGACGATCGCGGATTCCACCGCAGCGCTTCCGGATTCATCGGCAACAAACCGACGGGAGCGCCCGGCCTCATTTGGGGTAGTGCTGGCTGGTATTGTAATTGAACATGCCATCGGCCTCCGTCTCCGCTTTGCCCATCAGATTTTTCACGAGATTGATCAGATGCTCCCTGAAAATGATCGCCACAATGATGACCACGGCAATGATCATGATCATCTCGACCGCGCCGGCCCCGTCTTCGTCCCGCGCAAAGTTTGCTGTTCCGCGGCGGATGGATTCCCGCAAAGTCATGAACATCTCGCATACCTCCCAGTGAAACGGTCAATTTCAGTTGAAACCGAGAATCGCAGGCGATCCGATGATCACCATCAGCACGAAGAAAATAAGCACGAGCGGAAGCGACAGTTTCGATACCGCCTCTTCTCCCTTCGTTCTGGCCAGGCTCTTGCGCTTCTCCCACAAATTGAACGACAGCTCCCGCAGGGCGTGCACGAAATCGGAGCCGCCCTTCCGGTATTGCAGCATCAGCGCCGATGTCAGAATGGACGCCTCCTGAACGCCGACCCGCCGCGCGAATCCGTCCATCGCCTGCTGGAACGACTCGCCGTTCTGCATCGCGTGCATCGCCCGCCTGAGCTCCCGGTACAGCGGGTGCCCGTCGGCGCCTTCCCTGGCGCAGCGAAGCAGCGCGTTCTGCAGCGACTCTCCGGCTCCGACGAGCAGCATGAGCACGGAGAGAAGCTCGGGAAGTTCCCGCTGCACGGCGCGGCGCTGTTCCTCCACCCGCTTTCTGAGCGACCGGATCTTCGACACCGGAAGAAGCACGGCGGCGATCAGCCCGGCCGGCATCGCTTCCGCCGCATCCGCCGAGATCGCGACGCACGCCGTCAGACCGGCCGCCAGCAGCCCCGTCCCGACCGAGCGGGCCAGCTCGCGGCGGGATTCCGCGACCGCGATGCTTCGGCCTTCAAGCCGCTGAAGGTCGGCATGAACGGCCGCAAGAAGCGACTGCACGGGAGCCAGCCGTACGGCCCGCTTCAGAATGAACCGGTCGGCCGGATCGATCAGCAGCGCATCCCGCCAATTCGGCAATCCGCGCCCGGCGATGCGGCCTTCCCGCATCTTCGACAGCAGCGAGACCGCCGTCATCGCCAGCCATCCCCCGGCGATGAACAGCGCCAGCAGCCGCACATTTCGTCACCTCCTTCACACGTCGATCGACATGAACTTGCGGATGAGCCACGCGCATCCCGCCAGCGCCGCGAGCCCGACGGTCAGAATCGCATATCCGGCGGCGCTGCTGTAGAGCGGAGCCATGTACTCCGGCGCCATGGCGGTCAGCATGATGATGAACGCGAACGGAGCGCCCATCATGAGCCGGGACTCGAAGCGCTTGCCGGACGTCATGACCGCGATCTCCCGCTCGACCTCCATCTTCTCGCCGAGCAATTGGGCGGAAGCGCGCACGATGGCCGCCATGTCGCCGCCCGAACGCTTCGCGACGGCGATGACCTCGGCGAGCCGGCCGGCATCCTCGAGCCCGGCGCCGGAAGCGAACCGGCGCAGCTCATCCTCGAGCCGCTGCCCGTTGGCGAGGCCGATCCGGATCAGCTCGAACTCGCGGCGGATCGGGGTCTTCGGATCCGGATAGAGAATTTTGAGCTCTTCCGGCACCGACAGAAACGCGTTCTCGACGGAGCGGCCGGCCGACAGCGACGTGATCAGGCAATGCAGCGCCTCCTTGAACTGTTCCCGCAGCCTGCGCCGCCGCCGGGATTCCAGTTCCCGTTCGGCGACGGACGGCGCATGCAGGCCGAGCGGGGAGAACAGCAGGCCGGCCCACGGCGACTGGTAATACAGCGCCGCGGCCACGCCGACCGCAGCCATCCCCGCTCCCGCGACAGCCGCCCGCCGCCATCCCGTGAGCCTGACCGCCGAAGCCGGGCTGTCCCGGGAGTGCGGCCCGCCTGCGGCAGTCTGTTTCCTCCGCCGCAAAGGCAACGGGAGCGAAAATCCCGCCGCTTGCCGCCGCGTCCGTTCCCGTTCCGAACCCATGACCGGCATTCCGTGCGATCGCCGCCGCTTTCGTTCCGCGACCATGAACGACAACCCGTCCGATTGCCGCCGCTTTCGTCCCCAATTCGAATCCATATCCGGCATTCCGTCCGATTGACGCGCCTGCCGGCCCCTGTCCGCGGCCACATCATGCGGCCCGGCGGCTTTACGCATATTGACCGGCCTCCTCAAGGGAGGCGCCGCCGTTCCGCCGCACGCCCGCTTCCGCCGCTATCGCTTCGCGCGACGGATCGGGGACGCCGGCGAGCCGCAGCTTGCGGGCGCGGACGAGCGGACTCCCCGTCCGGACGAGTTCCCCCGCCTGTGCCGGTCCGCCTTCGGCAGAGCCGCAGCCGTCTTCGTCGACCGGCCCCCGGGTGAAAAGCACGTTCAGCACGTACTCCCCGTCGCGGACGCCTCCCATCTCCACAATCTCCGAGACGCATCGCCTTCCGTCGACCAGCCGGGTCAGATGGACGAGCAGATCGATGCCCGACGCGATCTGATGGCGGATGACCGGCAGCGGCAGCTCCGACTGCGACAACACCATCGACTCCAGTCTGGAGAGCATGTCGCGCGGGCTGTTGCCGTGTCCGGTCGACATCGACCCGTCATGCCCGGTGTTCATCGCCTGCAGCATATCCAGCGCTTCGCCGCCGCGAACCTCGCCGACGATGATCCGGTCGGGCCGCATGCGGAGGGAAGCTTTCACCAGGGCCCGGATCGGAATTTCGCCCTTCCCTTCCGGATTCGCGTTGCGCGTCTCGAGCGAGACGAGATTCGGAATGCCGGAGATCTGCAGTTCCGCCGAATCTTCGATCGTGACGATCCGTTCGTCAGGGGGAATGCACTGGGCGAGGGCGTTCAGGAACGTCGTCTTCCCCGTCCCGGTGCCGCCGCAGATGAACACGTTGTATTTCGCCCGCACCAGCCGGGACAGCCAATCCGCCGCCTCCGCCGTCAGCGAACCCCGGGCGATGAGATCGTCCATCGTCATCGGACGCTCCGGAAACTTGCGGATGGTGACCGTCGGACCGCGGATCGACACCGGCGGCAGCACCACATGCACCCGCGAGCCGTCCGCAAGCCGCGCGTCGACAATCGGGTTCGTCTCGTTCACGGCCCGGTTGACGCTGCCGACGATCGTCTGGATCAGCTCCTCCAGCCGCTCGCGGCTTTCGAACGCGCCCGGATAGCGCACGATGCGGCCGTTCCGCTCGATGAACACATCCTCGTGCCCGTTGATCATGATTTCCGTAACGGTCGGATCATCCATGAGCGGCTGCAGCAGGTCGAGTCCGCGAAAGGCGTGGAACAGCCTTCTGACCGTCCGGTGTTTGTCCGCCGCGGTGAGCGGCTTGTCCCGGGCCCATTCGAAAACAACCGATTCGATGATGTTCGTCAGCCGCTCGTCGCTCAGTTCCTCATGCAAGTTGATCCTGCTTCTGACCCGCTCCCGCAGCATTCGCACCTCGCGGTCTCCGATCACCCGCCATCCCCCCTTCCGGCTTCCAGCCCGCGGCGCCGAGAAGCTCCAGGCATGCGCCCATGAGCGCGGGCGATCCGGCCGCCTCTTCCGGTCGCAGGCCGCGAAGCTGCGGCACATACGGCAGCCGGGCGGCAAACCGCATCCCCGCCGCCGCGCGGGACCGGGCGCTGCCGACCGCGCTTGCCGCGACGAACCGGATGCGCGGCTCGATCTCCGGGAATCGATCCGGATGGCCGCGCCGGAAATACCCGAGCGCCGCCTCGGTCTTGAGCTGCCCGGCCGCGTGATCCGGCACGAGCCAGAAAACCGCGGCGGACCGGAGGAAAACTTCCAGGTGCGCCTCGGTCGGCGCGGAGCCGAGATCCACGACGACCGCGCCGTAATCCGGGCAAGCCGCCGCAATTGTGATCAAACCGCCGGCCGCCTCGGCGCTGATGCGCAGTTTCTCCTCCGGCGGACAGCCGCCGGGAAACCGGTCGATGCCCAGCTTCGCGTCATGCGCCCTGAGCCGTTCGAACGCGCCCGCCGCGTCCGCCGGCCGCGCTTGCAGCGTGTACAGCAGCTCCGGCAGCCCGTGAGCCGCTTCCGCCTTGCCGCCTGGCCCGCCGAACGGATCCAGATCCAGATAGAACGCGCCCGCGCCCGAGCGGGCCGCAAGATGCGCCATGCACAGCGACGTCGAAGTTACGCCGCTTCCGCCGGACGGCGAATAGACCGCCGCGATCAGCGGCCCGCGCTCCGCTCCGCTTCCCGACGCCCGCGGAAGCCCGTGTTCGGCGCGAATCGCCGCCAGTTGCCGGATCAGATTCGGCATCGGCTGGTATTGCGGCACTTCGGGCAGTGCGCTTCCGGGCCCGGCTTCGCCGATCCGCGCGGCCAGCAGCGCGATCGGCGCGCCCGGCTTGAGCTCCCGGGCCGCGTCCGCGAATTCCGGCGCGACGAGCAGCAGATCCGCGGGATAACCCGCCTTCAAATATTGGCGCAGCGCGTCTTCCGTCGTGAATCCGGTTACCCGCCATTCGCGCCCGTAAGCCGATTGCCTGACATAATCGGCCAGGCGGCGCACATATTCCGCTTCCCGCGCCGCGACGCACAAATTGATCGGCAGCATGCCGCATCACCACCTCGCGCAAACGAAAAAACACCGCCCGCGCAGACAACGATCATCGTTGTCCATGCGCGAACGGTGCTTCCGTTCGTCATCCTCAACGGATCAGGATTTGGTTTTTATGTTAGCATATCCATTTCCAGGTTGTCAATTCGCCTCGATTGCGACTTGGCTCTTGAATCTTGAAAGCGCTTCACTATAATCAATAACAATCAACAGACCGGAGTGTGGCGCAATGGACAATCCAGTTCAGTTCGTGGCGATGATGATCGATCAGCTCCCGATGGGTTTCGTCCTGCTGGACGAGGAGCAGCGCATCCGGTACATGAACCGGTATGCGCTCGACAAGACGGGATACGCCTGGCCCGACGTCTGCGGCAAGGACTGGTCCGTCCTGTTCCCTCAGGCGTTGAAGGAGATGCCGGGCGACGCGTCGTCTTCCGACAAGGCGATGATCACCACCCTGAACGGCGAAAGCTTCGTCGTGACGCTGGCCGCCTTCGACCAGCCGGCGGGCCGGTGGCGGCTGCTTACCTTGATCCAGGCGAAACAGCTCGACGAAGTGACCAAGGAACTCGATTCCTACAAAAATCTGCACGCCGACCTGCAGGCCATCTTCGACATTTCGTACGACGTCATCTACGTCTCCGACGGCAACGGCATCACGCTGCGCGTCAGCTCCGCCTGCGAGCGGCTGTGGGGATACAAGGAAGAGGAATTGGTCGGCCGCAGCGTCTACGATCTCGAGCGGGAAGGCGTGTTTTCCCCCTCCATCACCCGCCTGGTGCTCGAGGAGAAGCGCCGCGTGTCGATGATCCAGACGACCAAAACCAACCGGAGGCTGATGGTCGTCGGCACGCCGATCACGGACGAGCACGGAAACATCGTCCGCGTCGTGAACGCGTCCCGCGACATCACCGAAGTCAGCCAGTTGCGCAGCGAGCTGGAGGAGGCCAAGCAGCTGACGGAAGGCTTCCGGCAGGAGGTCATGAATCTGCGGAAGAAGAGCGAGATCGAGCAGAAGATGGTCTACCGCAGCGACAAAATGCGCAAGGTGGTCACGCTGGCGCACAAGGTGGCGGAAGCCGATTCGACGGTGCTGCTGCACGGCGAATCCGGCGTAGGGAAAGAAGTGATCGCCTATCATATCCACAAATGGAGCACGCGCAAGGACAACCCGTTCATCACCCTGAACTGCGGCTCGATTCCGGAGAAGCTGCTGGAGATGGAACTGTTCGGCGCGGAATCCGACGACCCGGACAATCCGCTCGGGCAGATGGGGCTGTTCAAGAAAGCCCAGGGCGGCACGCTGTATCTGGACGAAATCGCGGAAATGCCGCTTTCGATCCAGAACAAGCTGGTCTGGCTGCTGCACGAAAACGATCGTTCCCGCGATTCCCGCAAAGTGCGCGTCATCGCTTCCACCGTCAAAAATCTGGAGGATGAGGTGCGCGCCGGGCGGTTCCGGGAGGATCTGTTTTACCGGTTGAACGTCATTCCGATCGAGGTGCCGCCGCTCAGGGAGCGCAAAGAGGACATCGCGCTGCTGCTCTTGCATTTTCTCAATTACTACAACAGCATGTACGGGAAGAACAAGCAGCTCTCGGCGGATCTGACGGAGAAGATGCAGGCCTATCATTGGCCGGGCAACGTGCGGGAGCTGCGCAATCTGATCGAGCGCATGGTGGTCACGGTCGATGAAGCGATCATCGAGACGAAGCACCTGCCGGCCTACATCCGGGAGATCTCCGGGCAATCGAAGGATATCGAGGTGTACCGGATCGTGAAGCTGAAAGACGCGATCGAATGCGTGGAGAAGGAACTGCTGGAGATGGCGCGGCAGAGATACCGCTCCACGACCGGAATCGCGAAGGCGCTCGGCGTCAACCAGTCGACCATCAGCAGGAAATTGCAGCAATACGGGATCTCGACCAAAGAATAGCGGCAAGCGGCGCATGGGAAACGCGGTTATGCGAATGCGCAAAATCCTTTATGCAATTTCGCATAACGCTTTTTTATTTCTGTCAAGCGGTTTGAAACGTTTATTTTCCCGCAGCGCAAGCCAACAACCGGCCCTCCGTCCATGCATCATTGCATAGCAAATTGCGTCCGCCCGTATTGTAAGCGCATACAACCGTTTCTAGAATGAATACTGGAGCGCTCCAGTCGGGTGTGAGAGGAGGTAACCGGTTGGCTTCCAAGCGCCAACATCTCTGCGTAGCTGCTGTACAAATGGAATGCCGCCTCGGCCAGGTGCAGGAGAACTTGCGCAAAGCGGAAGCGCTGATCGAAGAAGCGGTCGGGCTCGGGGCGAAGCTGATCGTGTTGCCGGAACTGTTCAATACCGGATACCGGGTGGAGGAGCGGGACCAGGAACTGGCCGAACCGCTGCCCGGGCCCACGTTGAACTGGATGACGGAACTTTGCCGCAAACATCAGATCTACCTGTCGGCCGCGCTGCTGGAGAAGGGACATATCAGCGGGCTGGTTTACGACACCGCGGTCATCACGGGTCCGGACGGTCTGATCGGAAGCTACCGCAAGACGCACCTGTGGGATATGGAAAACACCAGGTTCGCGAAAGGCGAAGATTTTCCGGTTTTCCGGACGAAGGACTTCAATCTGGGCTTGCAGATCTGCTACGAGATCGGCTTCCCGGAAGGCGCGCGGATCCTGACCCTGAAGGGCGCCGAAATTCTGCTGTATCCTTCCGCGTTCGGCAAGATGCGCCTGTACGCCTGGGACATTGCCACCAGGTCGCGGGCGCTGGAGAACGGCGCGTTCCTGATCGCCGCCAATCGGAGCGGGATCGAGAAGGAAACGACGGAATTCGCCGGGCACAGCCGGATCGTCGATCCGACGGGCGCCGTGCTTGCGGAAGCGTCCAAGCCGGATGAGGTCATCACGGCCACGCTGGATCTGTCCCTGATTACGGAGCAGCGGAACAAGATTCCCTACCTGAGGGATTTGAACCGGCAGCTGATATCCAAACAATATTCGGGCGAGAGGTGAATTGAAAGGCGGATAACCGGAAAGCCAACACCTTGATCTCCAAGGACATCCTGCCGATCCAGTCGAAGGATCGGGTCATTCCCGGACTCGGATTCTTCAACATCTGGGTCGGCATGGCGGTCATCATTTCGACTTTCCTGATCGGGGCGAACGGGATCGATTCGATGTCCATATGGGGCGTCGTATCGGCCATCTTCGTCGCCAACCTGATCATCGCGATCATTGCCAGCCTGAGCGGCGATATCGGGGTGGAGCACGGCCTCTCCTTCGCGACTTACCTGCGCGCGCCCTTCGGGACATGGGGCGTGCACATTCCGGCCGTCAGCCGCGGGATCGTCGCCGCGGCCTGGTTCGGCATCCAGACCTATCTGGGCGCCATCGCGATCAATTATCTTGTGGCCAGTCTGACCGGGTTTGACTCCTGGCTGTTGTGGTACGTCATCTTCGCTGCCGTGCAGATCATCAACACGGCGCTCGGCATCAAGGCGATCGACCGTTTCGCCGTAATCGCCGCGCCCTCGATCGTGCTGATCTCCATCTGGATTTTCGCCAAGATGAACGGCATGACGATGGACAAAGGCATCGATATCATGACGTATTCGGGCACGAGCGGTTCGACGACCTGGCTGTTCATCATGATCGCGAACATGGGCTTCTGGTCGGCGCTGGCGGTCGACATTCCGAACATCACCCGCTATCTGAAAGCGCCGAAGAACGAGCGCAACTGGTTCAAGCGGAACATCAACAACCTCATCCCGCACGTGACGGCGCTGCCGTTCATCCAGAGCTTCATGGGGCTGATCGGCGCGGTCAGCTTCCTGGGGGCGGGCGACGCCAACCCGATCAACGTCATCCAGGAGACGGCCAGCGGCTGGCAATACGTGGTTCTGCTGCTGCTCGTCATTCTGGCGCAATGGTCGACGAACACGGCGGCCAACCTGATTCCGGCCTCCCTGACGTTCGTGAATGCGGGCGCGCGGGTCAAGCTGAATTTCGTCGCCGGCCTGATCATCGCCGGCATCATCGGCACGGTGGTGCAGCCGTGGGCGATCCTGGACAACCTGTTCACCTTCCTCGGCTACTACGGCGCGATTCTGTCGGCGGTGGCGGGCATCATCATCTGCGACTATTACGTCATCCGCCGCAGACGGATGAACGTGAAAGACCTGTACAACCCCGAAGGGCAGTTCCGCTACGACGGGGGCGTGAACCTCGCCGGAATGCTGGCCTGGATCATCGGCGGCGGCCTCGCGCTGTACTTCTTCGACTACATGTACGTCGTCGGATTCCCGGCCGGGTTCATCGCCTATTACCTGCTCATGAAGTTCTGGTATCTGAAACGCCACAAGCAGGCGGAAGTCGAGTCCGGCTATTCGGAAGAATATCTGGGCACGACGGCGGGGACAACGACTTCCATCCCTACTACGTGCGCGTCGGCGACAAGTGGACCCGCATCGACTACTCGCAGCCGGCCGAGACCTGGATGAAGCCGCTCGAGCGCGGACAGGAGACGGACCTCGTCGAGATTCCGGCGAACTGGTATCTGGACGACCTGCCGCCGATGATGTTCATCAAGAAGTCGCCGAACAGCCACGGCTTCGTCAATCCGCGCGACATTGAACAGATGTGGCGCGACCAGTTCGACTGGGTCTATCGCGAATACGACTACGCGGTGTTCGCGATGACGATCCATCCCGACGTCAGCGGCCGTCCGCAGGTGCTGCTCATGCATGAACGGCTGATCGAATATATCAGCGGCCACGAGGGCGTGCGCTGGGCGACCTTCGACGAAATCGCCGACGACTTCATCCGCCGCAATCCGCGGAAGAAATAAGCCGCGATGCCCGATGAATGCGGAGGCGGCGGAACATGTGCGTGCTGTGCAGCGGGTTTATCGTCCAGGAGCATTGGTCCGACGCCCGGACGCGTGCCGGCGAGGACGCATCCACGGTGACGATCGGCGGTGCGGAAAGCCGGGAGCGCAGGCGCGACCGATGGATGCGGATGAAGCTGGCCAACGTCATTCTGCAGATTTACGGGCTCAAGCTGGACGATTGGAACGGCAGCAAGTATATCCTTCGCGACGTGAAAGGAATGACGGAAATCGTGCAGGACTGGGGCGAGCTGTGGCCGGCCGCGCAGAAACTGGCCCGCCGGCCGGTCGACCCGCTCGATCCCGACTTTCTCGCGCGTCTGAAGGCAGCCGGCGGCCACAACTGAGGAAAGGAAGCGATCATGCCACCCATGCGCGTAAGCGGCAAAATACCGGTAACGGTGCTGTCCGGTTTTCTGGGCAGCGGCAAGACGTCATTGCTGGAGCGGGCGCTGCGCCAGGGCGCGCTGCGGAATACGGCGGTGATCGTCAACGAGTTCGGCAAAATCGGGCTGGATCACCACCTGCTGTCGCGCGTCGAGGAACGCACGGTGCTGCTCGGCGGCGGATGCGTCTGCTGCTCCACCCGCGAGGATCTCGTCGCGGCATTGCTGGAGTTGCTGCACAGGGCGGCGCATGACGGCAGGCCGGACCGGGTCGTGATCGAGACGACCGGTCTGGCCGACCCGTCTCCGATCTGGTTCACGGTGCTCCGGCATCCGGTGCTGCAGCATCATTTCGACGTCGGGCGGATCATCGTGACGGTGGACGCGGTGAACGGCCTGTTGCATCTGGAACGCCACGCCGAATCCGTCAAACAGGCCGCGGTGGCGGATCTGATCGTGCTGACCAAGACCGACATCGCATCCGAAGCGTCCATCCGCGAACTGGAGTCGCGCCTTCGCGCGATCAACCCCGCGGCGGAAATGATGCGGTCCAGGCCGGACGATCCGGACGCGGCCGGCATTTTCGCAGCGGAACGCCCGTATCGTTCGCCTTCTCGACCGGCGCCGGAACCGCCCGTCCCGGGGCATGCTTCCCCTCATGACGGCGGCACCCGCTCGCTGTCGGTCCGTTTCGACCGTCCGCTGGACTGGAACGCCTTCGGGCTGTGGCTCAGCATGCTGCTCCACGCCCGCGGCGTCGACATCCTGCGCGTCAAGGGGCATCTCGATCTCGGCGGCGACGGCCCCGTGCTGCTGAACGGCGTGCAGCACATCATTCATCCTCCCGAACATCTGGATGAATGGCCGAATGATGAACGCTGCTCCAAAATCGTGTTCATCATGAAGGGCATCGAGCCGCAGCAGGTCATGGACTCGCTGAGCGCGTTCCAGCACGTGCTGGGGGCGGAACCGGAACGGCTT
>NICF_comb_assmDRAFT_10001549_pt1 | contig 18121 bp, 17 predicted proteins | sample NewIslPassag4_SG_FD_11279 | JGI IMG/M metagenome (IMG submission 11279) | reverse complement strand
CGTTCCAGACGCGCCGCGGCAGCCGGGTCCGGCATGGCCGGATGGAGCGCCATGCACTGCGCCCGCCAGCGGCGGGATAGGACCACAGATCATGAAGCTGATGCAGCGACATCATGGACGCGAAGACATACGGCGCCGCGATCCCGCCGTCCCGTTCGCCGCGCTGCATCCGGACGCAGAGCAGACGAAGCAGCCGGCACAGGGTGACGCCCCATCCGGCACAACTGTCCCACAGGGCCGAAACCGCCGGCTCGACGGAACGGAGACGCTCCCGGTCCGTTGCCGCCTCCCGCAGCCGCGGCAGAACGCGCCGGTGCTTCGCGATCAGAACATCCAGAAGGACGTTCAGTTCGCCGATCCAGCCGGCAAGCCGCAGTACCGACATCAGCTCATGCGGGTCGACATCCTCGGCCGGATCCTGATCCTCCAGTCGGCGACGCTTCATCCAGCCATCCGTTCCGTCGGCGAACGCCCTCAGCAATTTCGCATACACGATGCCGCATCTTGCGTACGATTCGCACAGCGACGCGAGGCTGTCCGCGCCGGCGGCCTCCGCCATCCCGTTCAAACGGCTACTCCATGTTTTCATCGCCATCCGGATCCTCACACAGACCGAGCATGTCTTCAAGCTTGCACAGCAGAAGAATCTGGTTCTTCATCACGCTGCGCAGGATGCGGTCAACCGACTTGCCGATCATCACCAGGGCTTCCAGACAGATTTCGCCGGAATCCAGGACGCGCTGGATTTTCTCGCCCTCGGCGTTCATGATGTTCGCGAGGCCCATCTCCTCCATCGCGACGGACGCGAGCAGCAGATGAAAGACCTCTTCTCTGGTCAGCGTGATCGTCGGGTTGATGTCGGGGATGCTCGGGAGTGACATGGCCGCCGCCTCCAATGCCTGTTATTTTCAGCGTATTGGACAATCCGATCAGTTCCAAAGTATGAGCCCGCGCGGCCGAATATGTTCCGGTTGTCCGCAAGTTTTCGTCCAATCCGCCTCAAGCCTCTCCCGCCTCGCCACGAACCTGCGCTTTCGCGCCCAGCGCCCGCTGAAAATACGCGCGGTTGTGGCGAATGCTCGGATGATCGGGCCGGTATCTCGCGGCTTCTTCATTGCAAGCGCTGGCCTTCTCGAGATCGCCGAGGCGGTCGTGGCATACGCTGAGCTGGATCAGCGGCAGCCAGGTCCGCGACGGATGATCGACCCATCCGCCGGCTTCCGGCTGTTCATCCCGGCAACGCACGGCCGCCTCGAACCAGAAGACGGCCTGGCGGTATTTCCGCTCCTCGAGATACGACGTGCCAAGCTGGCAGAACGCCTCCGGGCGCGGCATCATCAGGTCGAAAATGCCCAGCAGCGTGCGCCGCTGCTTCTCCCGCTCGCCCGCGGCTCCGTAGCACATCGCCAGCCGTATGCGCGCCTCAACGCGCTCCTCCGGCAGCCCGTCGTCCGCGGTCAGAAATTGCTCGAGCCAGGGAACCGCTTCTTCATGCCGGCCGTGGTCCGCAAGTTCGATCGCATAGCCGAGCCGATCCCGCGGTCCGAATGCCGCACCCTTCTCCAGCAGCCGGGCGTACGTCTCCAGCCGGCGTCCGTCCTTCGGCCCCGTCCTGCGGCGCGAAACGGCGATGTCCGTCCGCAGCGTTTTGCCCGTGTCGACCACCAGCATCTCGTTCGCGGCGCCTTCCCAGCGATACCCGCGCGACCGGCGGACCAGCCGGTTGCGCTTCCGGCTGCGCAAGGGCTGTCCGTCCTCCTGCCAGTCGAGGTGATGGTCCATGAGCCGCGAACGCGTCCGGCTGCGCCCGCATCGACCACGATCGTCTCGTCGGCGATGCCTTCAACCGAACGAAGGCACCGCTCGACGGCCGCCTCGTCGTCATCCTTCACGACCAGGCACAAGCTGACGGTAACCCGCCGCAGAGCGGCCTGGTAATGGGTCGCGATGAACCGGTATCCGCCTTCCAGATCCGACGGGCGGTACAGATGATACGCGGGCGTCCGCGTGTCCACGTACAGCCTGAAGCCCAGGGCGGCGGCGCGGATGCAGAAATGGCGGTCCTCCCCGGGCATGGACAGATTGCCGATATATTCGAAACGGACGCCCCGGACCAGGGCCGCCCTGCTGACGAGCGTGCAGGCCCCCAGCCCGCCGACCTCGTAGATGCCGGGCTTCTTCAGCATCTCGAGAAACGCCGCGGCCTCCTCCGCCTGCTTCGCCCTGTCCGACCTTGCCGGGCTGCGCGCCCGCACCATGCTGTACTGGTCCGACTGCCACACCTGGGGCATCGGCGCGCCGTCCTCCCGCCACTTCGTCCAGAAGATGCAACTGATGATGTCCTTGTCCGCCTGCAGGAGATGGATCAGCGTATCCGGGTGCACGAGCAGATCCGAGTCGATGAACCAGACATAATCGTAGCCTCCGTCGATCGCCGCCCGGATGATCCCGTCCTTCATCCGGCCCACTCGCTCCATGTTGTCCTCGGTCCAATAGTGGGTGGAATCGTCGACGACGTAGCGCATGTGCTGTTCGCTTTTGCCGATCGTCACGTTCGGCTGCGACGCCTGGAATCGCCGCAGAATCGCCGAAGATTCCGGAAGCTCGTTGTCATCGACGAAATGGTAGTGCACCTCGCAATCTTCCGGCTTTCTGACGTGCTGCACGGTATAGAGGAACATCCGCAGAATTTCGGGCTTCTGCTGCACCGGACTGGCAATCAGGATCTTCACGGAAGAACCGCTCCCTTCCCCCGCGGGCCGGACCCGCGCTATCGGATTCGGACGATCGTCAGCGCGGCGCCCGCTCCGTCGAACAGGCTCGTCGTGCGGTCGGGACCGAAAATTTTGACCGAGAGCTGGCTGCCCGAGACGAGCGGGACGATGACGGTGCTGGCATAGCCGGCGGTATCCGTGCCGGTGAGCATGGCGGGCGCGAAAATCACGTTGTTGATGGTGAGCGCGATGAATTCCTGGGCGGCAAGCTCGATGTTCACCGTGTAAGTGACGAGGTAGTGGCCGGACGAGGACACGGTAAATACGGTGTTCGCGGCGTTCTTCATCACGCCGACGAGCACCTGGTTCTCCGGAAAACGAAGCGCCGTTCCGGCGCCGGAGATCGTGACGGTCTGGTTCGTCGTGCTGGCGGCGAACGCGTGCGCGGCGGTCCAGGCCGGGGCCGGAGATCCGGCGGCGCCTGTTGCGCCGGGGGAACCCGCGGCGTCCGCGGCCTTCCGGTTCGCGTTCAGCAGCGCGATGACCGACTCCAGCTTGGACTGGAGATGCATTTCCTCCTTCAGGGCGATATGGAGCGTCTGCCGGACCGATTCGTTCAACGCCATCATCTGGTCGACGACGGGAGAGGAGGGGAAAGACGTCTGCGCCATTTTGCTCAGCACCAACTGGATCTTCTCGCCTTCCGCGTTGATGATGTGGCTGAGTCCGAGCTCTTCCATGGCGATGGATACAAGCAGCAGATTGATCGCGTCGTCGCGGTCAATCGAGATGACGGGCGTAATGTTGGGGATATTGGGAGCCGACAAGCCTGTTCACCCCTCCCGCGCAAATCTTCCGATGGTATACTGTATTGTCCGGCGGCGCGCAATAGACTTCGCGCGAAAAACCGGCCGCCGCCACCCGTCCGGACGCAAGGCTCGTCCGCTCGAACAGCGCTTCGCCGACCGCCGCCGCTTGTTCCGGACTTGCCGGCGCCGTCGATGCGGCCCGCAAGCGAAAAAGAAAGAAGCCCGTCAGCCATGAACAGGACTGACGGGCTTCCCGTCGGTTCGCCCCTCGCGCCGGCATGAAACAGCCAACAATCGCGGTCCGAAAAGCATCACGCCGCACCGAAGACCGATGGCTTTGCCTCACTGCCATTCGGCAGCTCTGCCCCGCGCGACCTCCTTCCGCCCGAGCATGTCCGTAATGACGCGCGGCATCGCGTGCAGGGAACATTGCCTCTCCACCGCGCCGAGCTCGTGCGCGACCCTCGGCATGCCGTACACCACGCACGACGCCTCATCCTGGCCGATCGTCCGCGCGCCCTTGCGCCGCATGGCAAGCAAGCCCTTCGCGCCGTCGTAACCCATGCCCGTCAGGATGACGCCGATCGCCCGGCTGCCCGCATGCTCCGCCACCGATTCGAACAGAACGTCGACCGACGGGCAATGGCGGTTGACTTTTTCCCCGGGAAAACATTCCACCGTGAACCGTTCGCCCGAACGCTTCACCCGCATGTGCCGGTCGCCCGGCGCGATCAGCACGGTGCCCCGCTCCACCGCGTCTCCGGTCTCCGCTTCCTTCACGCGGAACGGAAGCGACTGGTTCAGCCGCTCGGCGAACATGCGCGAGAACTTCGCGGGAATATGCTGGACGATGACGATGCCGGGCACGTCGTTCGGAAGACCTCTCAGCAGCGCGCGGATCGCTTCCGGGCCGCCTGTGGAGGCACCGATGGCGATCAGCTTCGGCGCATGACCGGCCTCGCCGGCGCCGGACGGCGGGGAGGCCGGACCCGCGGCGCCTTCTCCGGGAGCGGAGCCCGAGGCGCCGGGCCGCACGATCCTGGCCCCGGACGCGATCCGAATCTTCTCGGCCAGCTCTTCCGCGAACCGCTCCAACCCCGGCGATCCGCCGTCCGGCTTCGGGATGAAATCGACCGCCCCGGCGTTCATCGCGTCGAACACGGCCGAACTGTAAGTGCTCATGACGACGACCGGCAGCGGATATTGCGGCAGCAATCGCCGCAGAAATTCGATGCCGCTCATCTTCGGCATATGGACATCGCAGACCATCACATCCGGGCGATACGCGATAATCTTGTGCCTGGCTTCGAAAGCATCAGCCGCCTCGGCGACCACCTCGATGTCCGGAGCGGATGCGAGCTCTCTGGCAAGCAGCCTGCGGAACACCTCGGAATCGTCGACGACAAGCACCCTGATTGTCTTGCGCGTCGGCATCCGGACAGCCCCTTTCCTCATTCCTTGCGGTAAATCGACGGTTTGACATACTTGAAAGGCGATTCGAACCGATTGATCGTCTCCGAATGGCCGATGAACAGATAGCCGCCGGGCACCAGACTGTCGTAAAACTTGCGGATCAGGTTGCGGCGCGTGTTCTCGTCAAAATAGATCATCACGTTTCGGCAGAAAATGACGTGGAACCCCCGGCGGAACGGGAACGGGTCCATCAGGTTGAAGCGTCGGAACACCACTTCCTTGCGGATGCGACAGGTCACCGCGTACTGGCCGTCCCCGTGCGGCGAGAAATACGACAGCCGCCACCGCTTCGGCAGAAGCTCGACGGATTCGGCCGGGTAGACGCCCCGAACCGCGTGCCGCAGCACGCGCTCCGAGATGTCGGTGGCGAGAAGCGCCGTATCCCAGCCGAGCTTCGCGCTGCCCAGATACTCGTCGATCAACATCGCCAGCGTGTACGGTTCTTCTCCCGTGGAGCAGCCCGCGCTCCATACCCTCAGGTCCTTGTCCTTCAGCCGGGGCATGATCTCGGGCAGCACCTTGTTCCGGAAGAAATCGAAATGGTCCGCTTCCCGCATGAAAAAGGTATGGTTGGTCGTCAGGCGGTTGATCAGCGTCGCGGCGGCCTGGCCGCTGCGGTCGCCCGCGACGTAGTCCAGATAGTCGGAGAAGTTGTCGAAGTTCAGCGACTGCAGAACGCGGCCGAGCCTGCCCAGCACGAGCATTTTCTTCTCCTTGCCCAGGTTGAGGCCGAAGCTCTTCTTCACATAGGCGGCCAGGCGCTCGAATTCCTTGTCGGTGATTTCGATCGACGGCATCGCCGCACGGCCCGCATCTTGCTCAAGACGAATACTTGCCGAATTCATGGTCGCTCAGCGCAATCTTCGTCTGGCGTGCGGACAGCGCGGGTTCCGGAACGGCGTCGAGCTGGCTTGCCGAGTTTGCCGATGGTTGATAATCGTTCGCGGCCTGGGCATAACCGTACGGGCTTCGGCGCAGCTTGAACCGCTTCACCTGCTCGTTCAGCAGATTCGCCTGCGCGGACAGCTCTTCGCTCGTCGCCGCGCCTTCCTCGAGATTCGCCGAAGTCTGCTGCACGACCTGGGACACCTGCATGATGCCCTGATTGATCTGGTTGATGCCGATCGCCTGTTCATTGGACGCCGTCGCGATGCTTTCGACCAATGCGGCGACCTTCGACACGTCGTCGACGATCTGCTGCAGCGCGCTTGCGGTCTCCTGCGCGATCTTCGTGCCGGCGTCCGCCTTCCGGATCGAGCCCTCGATCAGCTCGGTCGTCTCCTTCGCCGCGTTCGCGGAGCGCGCCGCCAGATTGCGGACCTCCTCCGCAACCACGGCGAAGCCTTTGCCGTGCTGGCCGGCCCGGGCCGCCTCGACCGCGGCGTTGAGCGCGAGGATGTTCGTCTGGAACGCGATCTCGTCGATGACCTTGATGATCTTCGAGATGTTCTGCGACGCCATGTTGATCTCGTCCATCGCGGTCAGCATTTCCTTCATCTGCGCGTTGCCGCTTAGCGCGTTCCGCTTCGCGGCTTCGGCCAGCTCGTTCGCCCTGTTCGACGAATCCGCGTTCTGCTGCGTCTGCGAGGAGATCTCCTCGATGGAAGCCGTGAGCTGCTCGATGGAGCTGGCCTGCTCGGTCGCGCCCTGCGACATCGAGACACTCAGCGCGGAGATCTGCCTTGCGCCCGCGGCCACCTGATCGGACGCGGTCTGGATATTGCCCATGATCTCGTTCAGGTTGTCGCTCATCTTCCGGAACACGTCCGCGAGCTGCCCGATTTCGTCCCTGCTGTCAATGTCGATGTGCACGTTCAGATCGCCGTCGGCAATCCTGCCGGCCGCCGCGACCAGCTTGTTCACCGGCCTGCTGATCATGCGGGAGACCACGATGCCGAACAGAAGCGACAGCGCCGTCAGGACCACGACGACCACGATCATGACCGTCATGGTGGTGGCGGTGGATTGCGTGAGCGCTTCGGAATTCTTGAGGCCGTTTTCCGTCCGGGCGTCGAACAGCTCCATGATCATGTCGTTGGCCGCAGAAGCCAGATCAGCGCCTCTCGCTTCCATCAGCGCGGCGGCTTCGGCGTTCCGGCCCGCGAGCGCCAGCGAAATGATCTCTTCCTGCACCGCCTCGAATTCCTCCAAATTCCGCTTCATTTCATCGTATTTCCGCCTGTTCTCTTCGGACCGGATGGTCGCTCTGAATTCCTCCAGGCTGGCGTCCATGTCCGCCACGATTCCCCGGATTTCGGCGGCCAGCTCCTCTTTCCTCGCCTGATTGTCGGTCAGCAGCATGCTGGCCAATCGGAAACGGTTCCGGTTGAAGTCGATGCCCGCCGAACCCAGATCGCCGAGCGAGATGCCGTAGTCCTTGTACAGTGCGGTGTATTCCGCATCCACATTCTTCATATTGAGGATGCCGAACGCGCCCATGCCGCCCGCCATGCACGCGACAATGATGAACGTCGAAATCAGCTTCGTCCCGATTCTCATATTCCTGAACCATCTCATATCGCATACGCCCCCATTCCGGTCAACTGGTCAGCAATTGTTCCGTCTCTTCTTCGGTAAGCAGCTTCTCGCAGTCCAGCAGCAGTTTGACTTCCCCGGCCGCCTGGCCGATGCCCATGATGAACCGGTTGCCGCGGCGGGTCAGCTCCGGCGGCGGCGCCACCGCGCCGGCCGGGATATTGACCACTTCGGCGACACTGTCGACGATCAGGCCGATCGACAGATTCCGGATATCGACGACGATGATGCAGGTCCGCTCCATGTATTCTCTGAACGGTTTGTTGAAGCGCACCCGCATGTCCATCACCGGGATGATTTTGCCGCGCAGGTTGATGATGCCTCTGACGAAAGCGGGCATGTCCGGAACGGGCGTAATTTTCTGCAAGCCGATGATTTCCGTCACATATCGGATCTCGATCCCGTACGTGTCTCCGTCCACGACGAAGGTCAGGTACTTGTCTCTCTGCGAGTCCTCCTCATCCAGCAAGGTTTCGTTCCGTGCGGTCTCCGACATGGCAATCCTCCCCTTCATGCTTCATGTTGAACAGCCCTTGGATGTCCAGAATGAGGCTGATGCTCCCGTCTCCCAGCAGCGTGCAGCCGGAAATGCCCCTCACCCGGTTCAGCTTCCGGATGTACCGGGGCAATGACTTCACCACCACCTGCTGCTGTCCGAGCAGCTCGTCCGCGAACAGGCAAATGCCGCGCCCGTCCTGCTCCGCCATGATCAGCACGCCGTCTTCGATGTTCCTCCTGCCGCCTTCCACGCCGAACAGCCTGTGGATGCGCAGCACCGGATAGCATTCGCCCCGTACCATGATCATTTCGTTGCCGTCCGGATCGGTGATGATGTCTCCGGCTCGCGCCCTGAACGATTCCCGGATCGACGTCGTCGGAATCGTATACAGCGCCTCGCCCACACGCGCGTTCATTCCGTCGATGATCGCAAGCGTAAGCGGAATCTTGATCGTGAACACGGTGCCTTCGCCGGGCGCGCTGTCGACCGCGATCGTTCCGCCCACCTCGGCGATGTTCTGCTGCACGACATCGAGCCCGACTCCCCGGCCGCTGTATTCCGTGATTTCCTCCTTCGTCGAGAAGCCGGGCAGGAAGATGAGCTGGAAAATCTCCCTGTCCGCCAGGTCCGCTTCCGGACGATGGAGCAGCCCGCGCGCCTTCGCTTTCTCCAGGATGCGCTCACGGCTCAGCCCGCGGCCGTCGTCCCGCACCAGGATCAGCACTTCGCCGCCGCTGTTCAGCGCCTCGAGGGTAATCGTCCCCGTCTCCGGCTTGCCCGCCGCCGCCCGCTCTTCCGCGCTCTCGAGGCCGTGGTCGACCGCGTTGCGGACGAGGTGCATGAGCGGGTCGGTGATGTGCTCGATCACGCTTTTGTCCACTTCGGTCTCTTCGCCGATGAGGCGGAGCGCCACGTTCTTCCCGAGCTTGCGGCTCATGTCGCGGACGATGCGGTGCATGCGCTGGAAGGTTGTGGCCAGCGGCACCATCCGGATCTCCATGACCTTGTCCTGGATCTCCTTCGTGATCTTCTGCAGATGTCTGACCGCCTTCTGGAACTGCTCCAACTGCAGCCTGGCGATCTCCGGGTTCTGCGTCACCATCGCCTCCGCGATCACGAGCTCCCCGACGAGATCCATCAGCTCGTCCAGCTTGCCCACGTTCACTTGAATCGTCGTGCCATGCTGAGCGGGAGTCCGGCTCTCCCGGCCCGGCGCGGCGGCCGTCTTCCCGGCGGGCTGCCCGCCTCCGTCCGTTCCGCCGCCGTCCGCTCCGCCTGCGGGCGAATCGCGGGACGCATGTTCCTCCGCCGGCTCCGGTCCGCACCGCCCGTCGGGCTCCGCGATCGACTCCAGCTCCAGATCCTTCAGATAGCTGATGCCGGACAGCGCCTCGTAAATTTCGTCACGGCTTCTGTCCGTCGTCATGAACAGCCGGAACCCCTGATCCCGGATCACGGCCTCGGCGTCGGGATCGTCCAGCAGGTTTTCCGGGATGTGGCGATAGTCCAGCAGCCGATCCTTGAGCTGGAACACTGCCTGATACGCCCGGATATTCGCCATCTGGCAGTCTTCCGTGAAGATCAGCCGCGCGGCGAAATGGCGCGGTCCGTCGGAAGCTCCGGGATCGGCGATCATCCCGCCGGCTGATCCCGAACCGCATGTTGCCGAACCGGACTCGCCGGATGTCCCGGCGGTCGACGCGTCGGACGCCGCGGCGCCGCCCGCGCCGTTTGCGGCGTCGGGCTCGTCCTTCAACTTCCCGAGCAGCCGGTTCACCTTGGCGATCACCGTCGAGGCGTCTCCGTCGGCGGGCTCGCCGTTCTGGAGCTTGTGCAGCTCCACCTTGGTGAAATCGACGCCCTCAAGCATCAGATCGGAAATCCCGGACCAGTCCGCCTGCCGGGACGGCCGCTCCCTGAGCAGCGAGAACAGATCCTCGAGCGCGTGCGCCAGAGCGGCGATGTTGTGATATTGCATCATGGCGGAAGAACCCTTGACCGTATGCATGATGCGGAATATCTCGTGAATCGCTTCCTCCGTGAATGCGCCCTCATGTTCGCAGACCAGAATCAGCTCTTCCAGTTCCTCAATCAGCTGCGTGGTCTCCGCGAGATACGCTTCGAAAATCGGATCGCCTTGCCGAGCACTCATCCTGCCCCTCCCCTTGATGGCGAATTGTTGGATGCGAAAAGCCCTTCATATGGCAATGAAGGGCTTCAAACGCATCATATTGACAGCCTGGCGGCCGACAACCTGGCAATCATCGTGCATAGCGCGCATACCGAAAATTCCTGAACCATGGACCCATGGCGCTGCGTCACCGATTCTCCGACACTTTGCCCTATCGACGGTATTCGATTGCGAAATATGTAAGTTCATGTAAGAATATTGTTATTATTATGAATTAATTAGTAATATGAGTGTAATGCAATTGTAGCAACTTTCCGCAGAAATACAAGTCTTTTTGTAGCATTTTTTATAGATAAGTGGTGCCAGGCGTCCGACTCCAGACCCAGGAGCAACGCAATGGAATGAGAAGCCGGCCGGGCTCATCAGGGGAGCGCCGTACCGCCGCGGGAAGCGCTTGGCTGCCGGTCTTCCTCCGCGGCATGAGATTTCCGCACTTGCGACGGGCGTCGATCCGGCGGAGATCGGTTTGCGGCACAATGGGCTGAATCCTGGGGCGGGAAAGGAATTTCCGGAGCGTCGGACAAGCGCGGATGCGTTGATCATCGCGGGTTCAGGGTCGAATCGGTCCGGTCGGCATCATCGCCCGCGCGGAAAGCTGACGCGCGGCATTATTGCCCGAGACCGGGCCGGGTCAAAACGCGTGCCGGCCGCCAAGGGGCAGTCTGCCCTTTTGGACCCGTGGGGATCGGGCGCCGGATGACGGGGATCGCTTTATATCTGCCGGATCGGAAGGAGAATGATGGATGAACGCATCGGAATACAAGGCTTTGTACCATCAGGTCGGCGAGTTGAGCGGGTGGGATTTCAGCCGCGTAAACTGCGTGACGGAAGGACCCGACCTGGATTTCTACGAGGAAGTTCGGAAAGTATGCGGAAAAACGGACCTGCTGCTCGACATCGGCACCGGCGGAGGGGAGAGGGTGCTGCCGCTGGCGAACGACGTGCTGCTGCTCGTCGGCATCGACCATGACGCCGGGATGGTCCGCGCGGCCAACCGGAACGCCAACGGCGCGCCGAACGTCCGCTTCCTTCAGATGGAGGCGGATCGGCTGGAATTTCCCGACGGTTTCTTCAACGTCATCTCGTGCCGACAGTCGGAGTTCGACGCCGAAGAAGCCGCGAGGGTGCTGGGCCCGGGCGGCCGGTTCCTTACGCAGCAGGTCAGCGAGGGCGACAAGCTGAACATCAAGCGGGCGTTCGGCAGGGAGATCGGGAAGCCCGGCGCCCTGCGGGACCGATGCGTCCGGGAGCTGACGGAAGCGGGATTCCGCGACATCAACGTGATCGAATTTACCGTCTTCGAATACTTTCAGTCGCCGGCGGATCTCATTTTCCTGCTGAAGCACACGCCCACCCTGCCCGATTTCGGGCAATCGGATGAGCATTTCGAGATCCTTGACCGATTCATTCGGGAGAACCGGACGGAGAAGGGCATCCGGACGAACATGGAGCGCTTCATCCTCACGGCCCGGAAACCGCGGTAGCGCATTATTCGCATTGACGCGGAAGAAGGATAGCTGCCGCGGATGATCTGAGCTTCCGCGCGACCTCCGGCGGAACGTGATTCCGCTGCGAGGGGGTGGGCGGCTCCGGAAAGATACGAAGGCGCATCCTCCGGCCGGGGGCCGACCGTTGCCAGCGGCCGAATCCGCCCGAGCGCGTGCAGCCTCAATCCGAAAAAAAAGGATGCCCGGCCATCGGGCATCCTGATGCTCACAGCAAATCCCTGAACAGGCTCTCCAGATCGTCGACGGTCGCCAGGCCGTTCACCAGCACCCGGCCGTCGGGTTTCAGCCGGACTTCCAGACGATTCGGAATCTCGGTAAGCCGATCCTTCAGATGAACATACCGATCCGTCAAAAAATGATACCGCTGATTCGAAGATCCGACCCACGGGCGGCTCGTGTCCAGCTTCTCCAGCTGAAAAGGCCCGTCGATCAGCAGATCGGTCACCTCGATCAGCGCCAGCTTGTCCTTATCGCCCGACGCCAGCAGATCCTCCAGCAAATAGCCGGTGAACGTCACGACGGACAGCCCTTCCCGCTTCACGAGCCGTCCGAGCTCCGCCAGCGCCCCGGCCTGGGCGAACGGCTCTCCGCCCATGAACGTCACGCCTTCAAGACCGGGTTCCCGCAAAATCCGCTCCGCCAGCCGATCCACATCCTCTTCGTAGCCGCCGTTCTCCGGCCATGTGAACGGTACCGCGCAGCCGGGACAGCGGATCGGACAGCCCTGCACCTGGATGCACGCCCTCAGGCCGGGGCCTTCCACCCGGGTACGCGGGATGATTTGATGAATGCGCAGCTTCATCAGTAATCCACCACGCGGCCGCCGGACGGCGGAGAAAACGGAGGCGGAGGCGGCACGTCCCGTGCCGGCGTCGAAGCCGGGTCTGTTGAAGACGATGACGGCGGTTCCGGCCGAGCGGAGCTTACGGTCACCAGCGGACGAAGCCTGTCCACCGCATGCGGCGGCAGCCGCAGCACCTCGAAGAACTCGTCGACCGTGCGGAATCCCCCTCTGTCCTCGCGATATCGGCGGGCTTTTTTGGCAAGAATGACGCCCACTCCCGGCAGACCGGCCAGTTCGCTCTCCGAAGCCGAATTCAGATCGGTCACCTTCGATTCGCGTTCAGGCGGCCCGGAAACCGCGGCATCCCGCCCGGAAACGACGGCATCCCGGCCGGATGGGAAGGAAGGGACGGTTTTCCCATGACTTGCGGTTTCATCATGACTCACGGTTTCAACTTGACGGCGACGCCCGGTTTTATCATGACGCTTGGCTTCATCATGACGCCCGGTTTCATCGAGAACGCTGTTTTCTTCGGAAGCGCTCCGATCCAACCGCACCAATTCTTCATAAGAAGCCCCCAAAGCCCTGGCCTCCATCATCCACAGAAACGTTCTCCGGGCCCTCAGCCCGTGTATCACGGAAATGACGTACAAAATCAAGACCGCCATCATCAACAGACGGTGCTGCCCGGCTTCCATGTGCGGCTTCAGGTACCAGGACTGCGCCAGGCGCCACAGGGAACCCTTGCGGGTCATGGGCATCCCCTCTTTCGTCTATCCCCGAACATTGATCGTCAACACGATCGAGTTGTCGTCCAGCACCTCTTCGCTCTCGATCGTCATGTTTCGCTCGGCGACGCGGGTTTTCAGGCGATTGTACACCGCTTCCTGCAGGCAACGCCGGTAATCGTCGTCCAATTGGCCCAGATATTCGAATACTTTCCGCATATCCGGCGGATTGTGGACCTCGACATGGAACGGGCTCCCGTGTTCGTATTGCCGGAACACCAGCGTGGTGTTTTCCAGCTTGCAGCTGATGCTCCCGTCATGGCGGACCGGATTGGCGCCGATTTCCCGCAGCGTCTTTATCAATAACTCGCCGTCGCGGAAATTCGTCGGATAGAGTTCCGGATTCCGGGCGCCTTCCTGCCTGTCGGTTCCCGCTTGTTCGAGTTCCCGGAGCTGCGGGAATACTTCCCTTCCGGCCGCGTCGTTGATGGTCCTCATGACGTTCAACATTTCATGCTCGGGTATGTCCTTGGTGAATAACGCTGTCCACTTTCCTCTGATCCGCTCCCAGGTGAAATACGATGTTTGCCCCTCGTCCAGATATGTCTTGTTCAGTCCGCCGGATTTCACGATATCATATCCCGCGTCGCGGACGATCCGCGCCAGTTCGTCCTCATCCCGGATGGTGGTGGGATGCGGCACCTGCATGGATCGGACCCATCGGTGAAATTCAATTTCGCTCAGCACCACGCGCAGCGCGATCGCGGCTGGAATAAGGGCCAGAGATACCGACATGGGCTACACCTCCCGATGACCAGTCCAGTGGAGCGCCCGACGCAGCCAAATGGCATTCGCGGCACCATCAGTAATCCACCACGCGGCCGCCGGACGGCGGAGAAAACGGAGGCGGAGAATCAGGCGAAGGCGAACCGACGGTGACCAGCGGACGAATCCGCTCGATGGCGTGCGGTTTCAGCCCCAACACATGGAAAAATTCATCCACCGACCGGAACCCCCCGTTGGATTCCCGATGCTGACAAGCTTTCTTTGCGAGAATCGCGCCGACCCCCGGCAATGCGGCAATTTCGCTCTCCGGCGCGCTGTTCACATCGACGACCTTCGCTCCGCTGCCCGGGGGGATCGGAGGCGGCGCCATCGGAGGCGCGGAATCAGGCGCAGCCGGCCCCCCGGCTGCAGCCGCTTGTCCGAACCCGGGAGGCTGACCGGGAACTGCCGTCTGTCCGGAGAAAGCCGCTTGTCCGAACGCAAGCGGTTGTTCGGGGAACACCGTCCGCCCATGCGCGGGAAGCGGTCCGCCGGTTGCCGTCTGCCAGCGGACGGCCCGCTGATCGGCGGCGGCCCATTGACCGGCAGACTCCGGCGCGTCCGGACGAACCGTCCCGGTCGCCTGCGGGTCCGGATATGCGGACCAGGGTTGCGTCTCGTTCCGGATTCCGCCCGGGATCCCGCCCGTCGATCGCAAATAGGTTTCCCAGGCCGCCGCCTGTCTCTCCTCAAGGAGGCGCAAATATTTGCCGCATACCGCAAAGCCGTGGAACATGGAGCCGAAAACGGCGGCCAGCAACGATAGCGCGAACACAACACTCAATTCGGTGTTCATGGGCGGATCGATGAGCGCCATAATGAGCGGATAAGAATAGACCACGCTCCAGCCGACCCAGCGCCAATTCCGCACCCTGAGGCCGATATAGAGAAATGCGATCCAGTTGCCGATGATCGTGAACAGGAGAAGAATCCACCACGACTGCAACACTTTCCACAAGAACCCTCTGCGGGGCACAGGCATCCCACCTTGCTCAATAATCCACCATCCGCCCCCGGCCCGGCCGCTTCGGGATGGAAGAGAACCGGGCCGATTTCCGCAGGCGGATGACTTGATGCGGCTTCAGTCCGAGAAACTCGCCGACCTGTTCGGGCGAAGCGAATCCTCCGATCGCCTCCCGCTCCCGGACGATCCTGTCCGCGTCATCCGGCGTCAAACCCAGAACTTCAACCAGCATATCGCCGGACGCGGTGTTGATGTCGACGACAGGCTCAGATTCCGGTCCCGCGAACGCGCCTCCGGGCGGCTGACCGGCGGACGGCGCGGCGCGGTGACCTGGCGCCGGAGGCGGAGGCGGCGGGGGAGGCGTCGCCGGCGCGCCGATCAGCGAGGCGAGCTCCGGAATCTGCGTGAACGGCACCCAGGACGCCATGCCCCGCTTCCATGCGAACGCCGTCGCCGGCGCAACCTGCCCGGATTGCACCAGTTCCCGGATCACGTTCATGCTGTACGGACCGAACTGCTGCCCGTCTATCGCCAGATACCATTCGCTTTCCCGGGGCGGAGGCGGCGGAAGATTGGCATCTTCCTCATCCGCTTCCGCATCATCATCCAACTCAACGTCCCATTCATCGTCCGACGTCTCTTCCCCGAACGGATCATACTCTCCTCTCAAGAAGGCCTGGATGTCCTCCAGCAAGGAGATCGCTTCATCTCTTGTGAACGATGAGCCGACCACCGTGAAAACATTGCCTTCCCCGAGCCGGATTCCCGCCGCTTTCGATTTCCACGTCCCTGAACATGTCCCAACTCAGGTAATTCCTTGCCGTGGGCGTATGCGAGGCGTTCTTCCAGTATATCCCTCTCGATCCGATGGCCATTCCGTTCTTGCCGCTGCCGAATACCGTGCCGTCAATGAACGCCAATATCCGTTCATCTTCCGTAATGTTCATGGATTTTACCGCATTGGCCAATGTTTTGCCCGGGATGTCGCTTCCCACATAGCAATCTCTTCCGAAGTGACTCGAACAAATATCGCAGATGCCGTCGACAAGCCTGTCGGGTTCCGTGCCGCTTGTCATCTCGACTGACGGCGCCTGAATCCGATCAGGCATGGCATCCTGTCTCACAAATTCCTGGATTTGCTGCAGCAACTGCAGAATATCTTCGCGCTTCATGGCCGCGGCTGACGTGTTGAAATTGTTCCCCGGTCCGAGTTCGAGAACGAACTTGTCGGCATACCGGATATTCACATGCTTGAAAGATTCCCAACTCAAGTGATTGGTTGAAGTGGAAGTCGTCCAGTCGTTGTTCCAGTACAATCCCGAATCGCAGATCGCCATCCCGTTTTTGCCGCTGCCGAACACCGTGCAATCCAGGAATGCGATCACGCGTTCTCCCGCGGGAATCTTCATGCTCTCTGTCGCGTTGGCCAGCTTCCGGGACGAAATCTTCGCACCCGCAAGAAGCCCCTTGTGCCCGTAACGCGAACAAATTCCGCTAATGCCGTCGGCCAGTCTGTCCGGTTCCATCCCGCTCAACCCCGCACATTGATCGTCAGCACGATCGAGTTGTCCTCCAGCACCTCTTCGCTCTCGATCGTCATGTTCTTCTCCGCGGCGCGCTCCTTCAGCCTCTCGTACACGACCGCTTGCAGACAGCGCCGGTAGTCGTCATCCAGATTGGACAAATACTCGAAAACCTTGCGCATATCCGGCGGGTTGTGCACTTCGACATGGATCGGGCCGCCTTCCTGATGCTGCCGGAAGACGAGCCGGGTACCCTCGACGCTGCATTCAATGGTTCCTTCCCGACGCGCGGGATTTACGCCGAACTCCTTCAATGTCCTGTGCAGCAGCTCCATGTCGCGGAAGTTCGTCGGAAAGACGGAAGGCGTCCGCACGGCCGGCGTCCGCGCGGCTTCCCGCGCCGCGCCGGACCGCGTCGCCTCGGACCTCGCCCGCTCCTGTTCCGCGGTTGCCTCGACAAATACATTCCGACCGGCCGCCCGGTTGATGTCCTCCATGAACCGCCGCACCACGGGATCGGGATCCGCCTTGCTGAAGACCGCCGTCCATTTTCACGCTCCTTGCCCATCGCCAGCCGCAATACGAGCGCAACGGGCACAAGCGCCAGCGATACCGACATGCCTCGCTCTCCCCTTACTCAATCCGAATCCGCTCGGTTGCCTGCTGCCCCAGTTCCACCTGCTCCGTCTCGTAATATTCGGCGGTGTACTCCGAATCGACGACTTCCGCGTCGAGCAGCTGCTCGAGCACCTCGATATAGTCCATGCAGCCTTTGCCCTTGATCCCCATGACCTCCGCCTTGATGGTGCCGTCCGGAAAAATTCGCACGCGAATTTGCTTCTGCGACACAGGTCCCTTCCTCCCCCTGGATCAGAAATCGACGGCCCGTCCGCCGCGCGCCGTCCGGATGTCGGATCCGTCCGGAGCCGGAGGCGTGATCTCCGCCGCTTCGTTCTTGTATTCCATCCGGTCTTCGTGCGCCGTGGCCGCGACGGCCCGCACGTTCGCCCACTCCCGGATGCTCTGGATCTGCTCGGCTTGCGTAATGGACAGCGGCACGGTGTTGCGGACCGCCTTCTTGAAATCATCCAGCGTGACGCTGCGGTCTTCCGAGTACGCCTCGAACAGCCCCGATATGACGATCTGCTCGATCTCCGCGCCGACGAATCCTTCCGTCATCTCCGCGAGGACATTCAGAACCCCTTCGTTGAGCTGAAAATCGCCGATCACCTTCGGATCCTTCAGACGCTTGCTGATGTGCACCCGGAAAATTTCCTTGCGCTCCTTCTTGGTCGGCAGGTCGACGAAGAAGATCTCGTCGAACCGCCCTTTGCGCAGCAACTCCGGCGGCAGCGCGTGGATGTTGTTCGCCGTCGCGATGACGAACACCGTCTTCTCCTTCTCCTGCATCCAGGTCAGGAACGAACCGAAGATGCGGCTCGACGTGCCGCCGTCGTTCGCGCCGTTCATGCCGCTGAACCCTTTCTCGATCTCGTCGATCCAGAGGATGGACGGCGCGATCGCCTCGACCGTCTTGATCGCCTTGCGCATGTTCTCTTCGCTGCTGC
>NICF_comb_assmDRAFT_10001548_pt1 | contig 18133 bp, 19 predicted proteins | sample NewIslPassag4_SG_FD_11279 | JGI IMG/M metagenome (IMG submission 11279) | reverse complement strand
TAGAAGGCAAGAGCATTTGCATTGCGGTGTGCCGTGCCGTTATAATTAGGGGAAAGGGAGGGATAGCGATGGTGACGCTCACGGAGAAGGCCGCCCTTAAGGTCAAAGAGATCATTGCGGCGCGCGAAGACAAGGAGCAGCTGGCCCTCCGGCTCTTTGTGAGGAGCGGCGGATGCAGCGGGTTCAGCTACGGGCTCGCGCTCGATCTGCCTCGCGAGGATGACAACGTCATCGAGTCCGACGGCGTGAAGATCGTCGTCGATCCTGTGTCGGCAAAGTACGTCAAAGGTTCGGAGATCGACTTCAAAGAGGCCCTCATGGGCGGCGGGTTTGCGATTTCCAACCCCAACGCCGTTCGTACCTGCGGTTGCGGCAGTTCCTTCCGGACCGCCGATGAAGAGGGCGAGCCGGAGATGTGCGACTGCTAAAGCTTTGGCCCGCTGGCTTTCGGATCGGAGAGATTGAGTTGCGAGGGGCCTTTCGCCTCGGCAGAGGCGAAAGGCCTTTTCTTTAATGACAGCGGACGACAAGGCTTCAAACGAGCCGTAGAAACCCCGATACGAGGATTGCCCATAGACGGGGCCTCACAGGGCCGAAGAACTTTTCGGCAAGCGTTGCGCTTTCGGAAAAGCCCCGCCGAACGGTATGGGTAGGAGGTCATGACGAAGTGTCCATGTCCATCTGTGTGTTTTGCTCATCGCAAGACAATATCGCTCCGAAGTTTTTCGAAGCCGCAAGGGAACTGGGCGCCGCTATGGGGAGAAGGGGCGATACCCTGGTCTTTGGCGCCGGCCGGGTGGGTCTCATGGGCGCCGTGGCCGAGGCGGTGCAAGCTCACGGCGGGCGAGTCGTCGGCGTGATTCCGGAGGCCCTCCATCTGGAAGGAATCGTCTACGACCGGGCGGACGAGCTCATCGTCACCAAGGACTTGCGGGAGCGCAAGGCCGTGATGGACCGCCGGTCCGACGCTTTCGTGGTCTTGCCCGGCGGCTTTGGCACAATGGACGAGCTCTTTGAGACCCTTACTCTCAAACAGCTGCGCTACCACACCCGCCCGCTAGTCCTCTTGGACGTCGACGGCTTCTTTGAGCCGGTGGTGAGGCTCTTTGACTGGATCGTGGAAGGCGGGTTCGCCCTGGACCACCACAGGCAGCTCTATTGTGTCGCAAAGGACGTTCCTTCGGTCTTTGAGTACCTTAAGACCTACGAGCCGCCCGCGGTCTGGGGGAAGTGGGCATAAGGCGCGAGCGGCGGCATGGCGCGGCATTCATCGTCGAACGCGCCGCAGCTTTCCATGAGGCACGTGCTTAGAAGAAGCGCAGGGCCATGTCGACGTGAACGACGTACATGGCCCTGCGCTTTATCGACGGACGCGACTGTTTGAGTTGTTTACCTGCCAAGACGACGGGCTAGCACTTGGTGTACCCGCACGCTTTGCAGACGTAGCAGCCTTCCTCGCGGGCCAAAGCCGCGACGCCGCAGGTGGGGCAGAGATCAAGGCCGCGGACGCGCACCTTGACCTTGAGGCCGCTGCCGTTTTCGGCCAAGTGCTTGCGCAAGGTCTTGGCGACGGCATCAGGCACTGACGTCACGCGGTTTTCGCCAAAGCCCACCGACGTGGAACCGCCGATGTTGCTCAAATGGTCGATCAGGTAGCCCACCTTCCGCTCGACGTCGGGGATGTCGGCGTGCTTGAGGAAGAGAGTAACCAGGCGCCCCAAGGCCTCCGACGCGGCGGCCACGTCCGAACCCGCCTTGCCGACGTTCACAAATACCTCCACCGGCTCGCCGTCCAGCTCGTTGACCGTGATGAACGCCTTGCCCAACGGCGTCGGCCACTCGTACGTGGCGCCCGTCAGCTTCTGCGGCCGATGCTGCCAGCGGCGGCGCTGGAGTGCGGGGTTGGGCGATCCCGACCCGATCGAGGAGCTGGCGCTCCCTGCGGCGCCGGTGGTTGTGGCCAGTGCGCCGGCAGGTTGAGATACGACCTCGGGAGCCGCTGCCATGCGGGCCGGTGACTCGCCCGTTGAACCGTTGGCCAGCGTCCCATGGGCCTGCGCCTGCGGCGAGTCCTTTTGCTCCTCGCTCTCTTGCTTCACTTTGAGCACTTGCGTATCGCGCGAGCCGTCCCTGTAGATGGTCACGCCCTTGCAGCCCAGGCGATACGCGTACTCGTACAGCTCTCGGGTCTGCTCCATGGTATAGCTGTTGGGGCAGTTGGCCGTCTTGGAGATGCTGGAGTCGGTCCAGCGCTGCACCGCCGCCTGCACCCGGATGTGCTCGATCGGGGTGAGCTCGAGGGCGGTGACGAAGTAGTCGGGCAGATTCTCAAGTTTCGGTTCGACCTCCGGGTGAGCGTCAAACCACTCTTGCACGATGGGCTCCTTGACCTCTTTCATCCCCAGGCGGCCGCTGCGCCAGTAGGTCCAGCTGTAATAGGGCTCGATTCCCGTGCTGGTGCCCACCATCGTACCCGTGCTGCCCGTGGGCGCCTGCGTCAGGATGCAGACGTTGCGGATGCCGTATTTCCTGATGCCTTCCTTCACTTCGTCGGGCATGCTCTGGATAAACTTTCCTTGCAAGAACTTCTCCCTGTCAAACTTGGGGAACGGCCCTTTCTCCTTGGCCAGCTCGATGCTGGCAAGGTAAGCCTCCGTCGCGATGAAGCGGTAGAGCTTGTCGATGAACTCGATGCTCTCGTCGCTGCCGTAGCGCAGCCCGAGCCGAATCAACATCTCCCCGAGGCCCATGGTGCCAAGGCCGATGCGCCGCTCCGCCTTTTGGACCGCCTCATTGCGCTTGAAGAAGTAGGGCGTCACGTCGATGACGTTGTCCAGGAAGCGCACCCCGAGCCTGACGGCCCGCCGGAGATCATCCCACAGCACTTCGCCGTCTTTTGCAAAGCGCGCCAAGTTGATGTGGCCCAAATTGCAGACGCCCCAGCCTGGCAACGGCTGCTCACCGCATTGATGTGCGACGATGCCATTGGCGATCACCGAGTGGGTCTCGGGCTCGTGGGTATCGTAGACATCCTCAAAGCCCATGGGGATGATATCGGCGACTTCGGTTACGAAATGCTCGGGATGGCTTGGCCGATCCTGGCTCGCGCTGCAATTCTCGACGATCTGCTGTTTCGCAGCAGTCATGAAGCCGATCTCCATCGCAAACCGATCACGGTTAGACGCATCAATAAGTAGCTCCCAGTTTACCTCTGCTTCATACACGGATGCTTCCTGGTATGGCCGCAGACGCGAGACGATGCCGAGATTCAAGAGCAAAAGCTGGACATCGAGGAGCAGTTGTTTCGAACGGCTTGCCAGACGGATCGTGCACGACTTGCCGTTGCAAGATACATCGACGGCCCCGTTGGACGTGAAGAGCCCCCGAAGAAAGCCAATTACCGCTTCATACGGCGCTTTCCAAATGCTTTCCGGAACGCGTTTGGCCGCCGCAGAAGTGGGGACGAGTCCTAGATGGCGGAAGAAGCGCGCAGGGATTCCCCTAAACTGCAACGCGATCGTGTTGTGGCGTGTCCTAATGCTGCCGCTGACGCCAAACCAACGAGCCATGCGGTCCCTAAAGACGCCGACGAGCTCGCGTTCCTGGTCAGCGAAGGCAAGAGTGACAACGTGCTCATCTCTGTCATCGTACGTGCGACCGCCTCCGGTCAACCAACCCAGAACCTCTCCCAATTCACGCGTCCACACGGTTGGAGGGTTGGCTTCGCCTCGCCCGATGCGGGCCTGCATCGCTCCACGGGCGTCAGGATCGTCGATCTCCCAGGGAGGCAATGTGGCGTCTTCGTTCCACGGTCCGGGTGCCGACTGAAGAAAGAGCTTATCGCCCGGCTTCAGGTCTTGCATTTCTATCCAGCCGTTGGGCGTTAGGAACATGTGGTCTGGGGTCGCGGTTACTTCGTATCCGTGACGGGTAACCAGCTTGCAGACCAGCTTGTTCCTGCCCGTGCGAAAGACGGGGACGGCCTCCCGCGGAACGACCCCCTTCGGGAGATCTTGCGGTAAAACGGAACCGCGCTGACCCACGGCGACGCGGGTGAGCGCCTTCACCCGAACATCTGTAAGGACCGTGAGAGGCTCTTGGCTATGGAACAGCTCCTCGACGGTCAGGTACCCCTTCGAAGTCGCAATGCGGGTCGACCCGACAAAGCACGGGTTGGTGGAGATCAAATCCTCGAAATACCACGCGTTGCTATACTCGTTCATCCGCTCAAGGAAGACGACGCCGGGCTCGGCCGAAAGCCAGGCCGACTCGATGATGGTATCCCACATCTCCCGAGCGCGGATGGTGCGGTACACTTTGACGGGCTTTTTGTACTCGTCGCGCCAGCGCTTCAAGTTTCCGTCCCAGAGCCGGTCGTAGTCGGGGTCGGAGGTGTCAGGGAAGACGAGCTGCCACTCGCGGTCCTCTTCGACGGCTTTCATGAAGTCGTTGCTGATGCCCACGGAGATGTTGGCGTTGTTGATCGCCGTCATGTCGCGCTTGGCGTTGATGAAGTCAAGGATGTCCGGGTGCCAGTCGTTGAGGATCAGCATGAGGGCGCCTCTGCGGCTTCCGCCCTGCTCCACCAGGCCGGTGGCAAAGGAGAACAGCGCGCCCCAGCTTACGGCGCCCGAGCTGCGGCCGTTCACGCCGGCGACGTAGGCGAGCCGAGGCCTCAGCGTCGACAGGTTGATGCCGACTCCTCCGCCGCGGGACATGATCTCCACCATGTTCCCCAGAGTGTCGATGATCGCCTGGCGGGAGTCGCGGCCGACGGCGGGATTGTTGGCCTCCAAGGGGATGACATAGCAATTGTAGGCCGTGAGGTTTTGGCCGGTGCCGAGCATCGCGTTGATGCGCCCGCCGGGGCTGAAGCGGAAGTTGTGGAGCGCCCAGCGAAACTCTTTTTCCAGTTCGGCTCGCTTTGCCTCGTCTTCGACCTGGACGATGGCCTTGGCCATACGATCCCACATCTGCGACGGGTGTGTCTCCAGAGGCTTGTCCACCTTGCGCCGGTCCTGTTGGATCACCTCGCCCGTCGCTTTGATCTCTACCGTGATCGAGTCGCCGTCGACCGATTTGACCGTACCCACCTCTCGCTGAGGAAAGCGAGGATCGTCCTTGACCAGCACGACGACGAGATCCCCGACTTGAATGTCCTTATTGGGATCCTTGATCGCATACCGATCGAGGAAAATCAGCTCGGAGATGCCGCTCAGGTTGATGGTCGGCTCGGAACTGCCTGCCTGATGGGTCTCTTGACGCACCGGCTTACTCCTCCTTGGCGAAAGCGTAACCGTTCGATGAACTCGTTTACCCCACGAAGCGGGCTCCCCGCGCTGGTAAGCCTGCTTGTTACCTTGTCTCCCTCTCCTGCTCGCGCAGGAGTGCTTGAAGCTCCTCCATGAAGTGGTTGATGTCCGCGAACTGGCGGTAAACCGAGGCAAAGCGCACGTAGGCCACCTGGTCGATTTCCCGCAGGCCCTCCATCACCATCTCGCCGATGGCCTGCGATGAGACCTCTTGCTCCATGGAATTGCGCAGGCGCCGCTCGATGTCGGTGACCAGCTGCTCAAGCCTTGCCAACGGCACGGGTCGCTTCTCGCAAGCTGTAATCATTCCCTGGAGGATCTTCGCACGGTTAAACTCCTCGCGGGTGCCGTCTTTCTTGATCACCATCAGGGGGACCGTCTCCACCCTCTCGTAGGTGGTAAACCGCTCGCGGCAGCGCAGGCACTCCCGCCGCCTGCGAACCGCCGAACCCTCTTCAGTCACGCGGCTCTCGAGGACACGGGTGTCATGGTAAGCGCAGTATGGGCACTTCACGTCGCGATCCCCCAAAGCACAAAGTGCACCGTATATGGAGCACCGAACAGGTGATCGGTACAATATATGGGGCGATTAATATTATACGTGGCGTGGTGCAGCCCGTCAAACCAGAGAGAGGGAGTGCGGGCGAGATTTTCCAGCCTCAGCGCGGCGAGACGGCCTCATTTCGGCGAAAACGGGATTCTCCGGGCCTCGCTGGGCATGATAGACGCGTGCGGGCATGTCGGGTGTGATGAGCAACACATTTGCATGGCGTGGAGGTGCAACTCGTTGTCGCAGAGGCCCGTGCAGAACATCGGCGTCTTCGACGCGTATCTTCGACTCTTCGGTGGCCTGTCCCTGTTGGCCCTCGGGGCCGGGCGAAAGTTCGGCCGTACGGGATCCATTGTCGCCGTCCTCCTCGGTGCGTCCAAAGTGGCGGAGGGGCTCACCCGGTACTGTCCGGTCTACGACCTCCTCGATCTGACCAGCGTCGACGGCGGCCTACGGTGGAGCGAAAGGGAGCATCCGGGCGTTTCGGCCTCGAAGCGAGGGGCGTCCCGCAGCGTTGAGAAACGAGACGACACCGCCCGTGGCGACGGCGACAAGCCCGAGGCGGGCCGGGGTCGAATGGCTGAGGTTCCTAACCCTCAAACCAGCGCCTTCCAGGCTCGCGAGGTCCAAGAGCCTTCAGGGCCCAGGGGGCAGGACGGCGGAGATCGAGGGGGTGAGATCGGGCTTGCAAGCACGCCGGGAGAGCCGGGGGCTACGGAAGGCTTTACGCGCGACGATAAGCCATCGTCCGGTGCGCAGGGCGCCTCGGGCGCCGTCCCGCGCACGTTTCCTTGGGAACAAGAGCAGGCGCGCAAGCTGACGCGCCGGCTTGGCACCAGGGGCTGGCGGCCGAAATCGGCCGTCGTGCGGTCCGCTTCGTCTCCGTCCGGAAAGGAACCGGACTCCCCTTGAGCCCGCGGCGCAACGGGCGCCGCCCGACCGGCGGAGACGCCGGCAAGAGGACGGTACCTGAAGCGCACAGCAGGCTAACGCGCGACGAGTGGGACACACGTTCCCCGCGCGTGCCGCACGGCGTGCAAATCCAGGTTGCGGTCTCAAACCGTGGGACACCGGCCGCGAAAACGACCCCGGGAGAACTCTCCCGGGGTCGGCGATGAGCTTCTAAGTCTTGCGGGACCCGCCAGAGGTCAACCGTCCCTCGAATCACTCGACGACTAGAGTGCCCACCATGCCGGCGGCCTGATGGCCCGGTTCGGCGCAGTAGATCACAAACTGGCCGGCTTGGTTCGGAGTAAACCGGATCGTCGTGGACTGGCCGGGACTGATCGGGGCGCTTTTCACCTGGAACTCGTCGATCAAGAGGTCGTGGGCGACCGATCCCTCGTTCTTGTACACAATCTCGACCGGCTGACCCCTCTTGACCGTAATGGTGCCCGGATTGTAGGCGAACTCCGTGCCGACGACCTCGATCCGCTGCACCTGGGAGCTGGACGAGGACGACGAAGACGACGAGCTCGACGAACCGGACGACTGCTGTGAACCCCCGCCGCCGCACGCAGCAAGGAGCGCCGCGATGAGCAGGAGTCCCACGACAGCGCTGAGCCTTTTGGACATGAGAAGCTGCTCCTTTCGAGTGTGGATCCCGCCCAATAGTCTATTGTTCTCGTGATCACAAGTCAAGTATGGCGATCACCAATGCCGGATTCGTCGCCGGGCTTAAGCCATGTCCTGAGCCGGCCCAGAAACTCTTTATACCTCGGGTTGAGCCACGGAGCGCCCGCCGCCTTGGCCGTGAGCATCCGCCGCAGCCGGTGGGCCGACACCTTCCCGTAGAAGATGGGCTCGCCGTCAAGCTCCACCACGGGGATCATGAGGTGATAGGCGTCCCACCACGCCGGATCGTCCTCGATGTTGCGCTCTATGAGGCGAAAGGGAAGCTCCTTCTGCACCTGGTGGAGCACCTCTTTCGCCTCGTCGCAAAGGGGGCAGTTGGGCTTGGAGTACAAGACGAGCTCAATTGGCGTCATCGGGATCCTGGAAGAGCGGGGTCGAAAGGTAGCGCTCTCCGGTGTCGGGAAGGATCGCCACGATCACCTTGCCTTTGTTTTCGGGGCGCGAGGCGATGAGCTCGGCCGCGTGGGCCGCAGCGCCCGAGGAGATGCCGACGAGGAGACCCTCCTCCCGGGCGAGGCGGCGGGAAGCGGCAAAGGCCTCTTCGTTTTGCACCTGGACGATCTCGTCGATCAATTCGGTCTTGAGGACGTCGGGGATGAACCCGGCGCCGATCCCCTGGATCTTGTGGGGGCCGGGCGGATTGCCGGACAGCACCGCCGAGTCGGCCGGCTCGACGGCGACCGTTTTGAAGCCGGGCTTTCGGGCCTTGATCACTTCGCTCACGCCCGTGATGGTGCCGCCGGTGCCGACGCCCGCCACCAGGATGTCCACTTGGCCGTCGGTGTCGCGCCAGATCTCCTCTGCGGTCGTCCGGCGATGGATGGCTGGATTGGCCGGGTTTTGAAATTGCTGTGGGATAAAGGCCTTGGGAAGCTCCTTAGCCAGCTCTTGCGCCTTGGCGATCGCGCCCTTCATGCCGGCCGAACCGGGGGTCAAGACCAGCTTGGCCCCGTAGGCCTTAAGGAGGTTTCGCCGCTCGACGCTCATGGTGTCGGGCATGACAAGGATCACCTGGTAGCCCTTGGCCGCCGCCGTAAACGCCAGAGCGATCCCCGTGTTGCCGCTGGTCGGCTCGATGATCACGGTGTCCTTGTCCAGTTTGCCTTCTCGCTCCGCCGCCTCGATCATGGCGAACCCGATGCGGTCCTTGACACTGCCCGCCGGGTTGAAGTACTCGAGCTTGCCGTACACTTCGGCGCCGGTCGCGTCGGAGATGCGGTTGAGCCGCAGCAGCGGTGTGTTGCCGATGAGCTCGGTGATCGATCGTGCGACTTTGCCCAACGTCTAGCCCTCCAAACGATGATTCCGATGATTCCAATCGGGTTTGTTTTCCTTCATACATTATAGCGATGGTTACAGCCGGGTGCAACGCAAGAGCAGGATCTTGTGTCCGCGTGAAGATGGCGCAGTTTGTTGACTTCCCCTGAAAGCTTGCGCTATACTAACGTCAACTTCATACGCAGGAAAGCACTCTTATCAAGAGCGGCGGAGGGACTGGCCCGATGAAGCCCGGCAACCGGCGGACCTTGGGTCTTGCGACGTGGTGCCAATTCCTGCAAGGTCGGCCACATCACGGCGGCCTTGGGAGATGAGAGGGGTTTTCACGCGGGCTATGGCGCTCTCGACCCCTTCGTCTCTGGCGAAGGGGTCTTTCGCATCTATCGACGCCGGCGTTTGAAAGACCGACCTCCTCTCCAAGGGGTAGTCGACGTTTCTCAAGGAGGCAATGACGGCATGAGCGAGAGCAGGAAGTACCGTTTCGACACCCTGGCGGTCCACGCCGGCCAGGTGCCTGATCCCACCACCAACGCCCGGGCGGTGCCCATCTATCAGACGACGTCGTACGTCTTCAACAACGCCGCTCACGCAGCCGATCTCTTCGCCCTGAGGGAGACCGGCAACATCTACACGCGCATCATGAACCCGACCACTGACGTCTTTGAAAAGCGCATGGCCGAGCTGGAGGGAGGCGTCGGGGCTTTGGCCGTCGCCGCCGGCCAGACCGCCGAGACCTTCGCCATCCTCAACATCGCGGGCGCAGGCGACGAGATCGTCTCGGCGACCAGCCTTTACGGCGGTACATACAACCTCTTTTACCACACCTTCTCCGAGATCGGCATCACCGTAAAGTTCGTCGATCCGTCAGATCCCGAAAATTTCAGAAAGGCCATCACGCCCAAGACAAAAGCGCTCTACGCCGAGACCATCGGCAATCCCAAGCTCGACGTCCTCGACATCGAAGCGGTGGCGTCCATCGCCCACGAGCACGACATCCCGCTGATCGTCGACAACACCTTTGCCACGCCGTACCTCTGCCGCCCGTTCGAATGGGGGGCCGACATCGTCATCCACTCGGCGACCAAGTGGATCGGCGGGCACGGCACGTCGATCGGCGGCGTCATCGTCGATTCGGGGAAGTTTGACTGGGCAAAAAGCGGCAAATTCCCCCGACTCACCGAGCCCGACCCGGCGTACCACGGGCTCAAGTACGTGGAGGCGCTCGGGCCTTTGGCCTATATCATCCGCGCTCGCGTCAGGCTCCTGCGGGACATGGGCGGGCCGCTGTCGCCTTTCAACTCATTCCTGTTTTTGCAGGGGCTTGAGACGCTGCACCTGCGCATGCAGCGGCACTGCGACAATGCTCTTAAAGTCGCCCGCTTCCTCCAAGAGCACCCGGCGGTGACGTGGGTAAGCTACCCGGGCCTTGAGGATCACCCGTCGTATAAGCTCGCGCAGAAGTACCTGCCCAAAGGGGCGGGGGCCGTGCTCACCTTCGGCATCAAGGGCGGCAGCGCCTCGGCCGTCAAGTTCATCGACTCGCTCAAGCTCTTTTCGCTCCTGGCCAACGTGGGAGACGCGAAGTCGCTGGTCATCCACCCGGCTACCACGACGCACCAGCAGCTCACGCCCGAACAGCAGCTGGAGACGGGCGTCACTGAGGATATGATCCGGCTTTCGATTGGTATCGAAGACCCTGACGACCTCATCGAGGATCTGGATCAAGCCTTGAAGGCCGCGGTGGCCTGAAGAGCCAGGCTAACGCGCAAAGCGAAAGCGGGCGGGGGCCGGGCCCAAAGTGAGCCGGTGCGAGCGCCGGCGTTGGGCAGAGCCGCTCCCGCCCGTCTCGGTAGGCCGTGCGTCACCTGCGGCGCGGGGCGCGCTCTTGCCGCAGGCGACGTCCAGCGAAAGGAGGCGGGGACGTGTCCCAAGAGGCGACGGTCACCCACCAGAGCGCGTTTCGCAAGCTTAAGCGCCGCCCGACGATGCAGTACTTCACCTACTCGGAGCCGTTTCCGCTCGAGAGCGGGGCGGTCCTTCCCGGTTTCACCTTGGCCTACGAGACGTACGGCACGCTGAGCCCCAAGGGTGACAATGTCGTCTTGGTGCCTCACGCCCTCACCGGCGACTCCCACTGCGCCTCTCACTTTCCGGGCGATGAACCCGGCTGGTGGGAAGGGTTCGTCGGGCCAGGCCTTGCCATCGACACCGAGCGGTATTTCGTGATCTGCTCCAACGTGCTCGGAGGATGCCAAGGGAGCACCGGCCCCGCGAGCATCGATCCGCGGACGGGAAAGCCCTACGGCATGCGCTTTCCTATGATTACGGTGCGGGATATGGTGCGGGCCCAGCGTGAGCTTTTGCGTTTCCTGGGCATCGAGCGGCTCCATGCGGTCGTCGGCGGCTCCATGGGGGGAATGCAGACCCTCGAATGGGCCGTTGCCTACCCTGAGATGGTGGGCGCCATCGCGCCCATCGCTACGCCCGGCCGGTCGTCGCCCCAGTCCATCGCCTTCAACGAAGTGGGCCGGCAGGCGATCATGGCCGATCCCAACTGGCGCGGGGGCGACTACTACGATGGGGAAGGTCCGGACCGGGGGCTGGCCATCGCCCGCATGGTGGGCATGATCACGTACCAAAGCGATGAATCGATGTGGCGTAAGTTTGGCCGCGAGCTGATGCACGCCGGGATCGACGAGATCTACTCCTTCTCCACCCAGTTTCAAGTGGAAAGCTACCTCCACTACCAAGGGAAAAAGCTGGTGGAGCGCTTTGACGCCAACACGTACCTTTATCTTACCCGGGCGCTCGACCTCTTCGACCTCGGCCGAGGGCGGGGAGGCCTTAAGCAGGCGCTTTCGCGCATCCGGGTCCCCACCCTCGTCGTCGGCATCAGCTCTGACATCCTGTATCCGCCGTACCAGCAAAAGGAGATCGTCTCCATCCTGCGGGAATGCGGCGTTGACGCCCGCTACGAGGAGCTCGACTGCCCTTATGGGCACGACGGTTTTCTCATCGAAGCGACCAAGATGACTGAAATCCTCAAGGGCTTCTTTCAGAGCATACCGAGGTAAGTCAAAAGGTACGTCACGCCGCCGCTCAGCCAGCCGGCCCGCGCCGAAAGCGAGTGCCGCCGGTGCGTCTCAAGCGTCAGGGTGCGGACGTCAAAAAGCTCGGAGGCGGCTCGCGCGAGGCTGCCTGACGGCGGTCCGCTCGCCGTCCGGAAGGGCGTGTCGGACTCGGCTAGCGTCGCGTTCAGCTGGTTGGCCAGAGCCTCCGCCGCCCAAGCGCTCTCCTCGTGCGCTTCGTGAAAGATCACGGTCTGCCCCGTCACGTCGGAGCTTTCGTCGTGCAGATCGATAAGCCAGTCGGGGCGATGCTCCTCGACCAGGCTCCAGACGGCCGCTGCGGCGGGCGCCTTGGGCGAGGGGCTTTCGCCCCGCACGGCTTCGATGGGAAAGACCCGGTTGAGGTCGGCGTCGACGGCGCGCTTTCTCGCCTCGATGGCTTCCGCATTCGCCTCGGGCACCAAGATCACCTTGCCGCGGGTGATTGCCTGCACTTCCTCGATGAGTTCCTGGCCGGCGAGGAGCGCGGCGGGCTCATCGCCGTGGAGGCCTGCGACCACCATGACGGTGGGGCCTTCGATGCCGCTGTCGACGACGTAGTACGTCGTCTCCCACACTTCGCCCTGGCCGAGGGTCAAATGCTGGAGGCCCGCCGCCGTCTGGCGCGCGGTCTGGTCCGCCGTTTCGGCTTGTTCAAGGGTCCCATCTCCCTCGGGTTCCAAGAAGGTGGCCCGCAGGTCATTGAAGGCGGCCACCAGGTCGTTTACCGACTTGCGCTCGGTGCCCGTGTTGATGCCCAGCGTCTGCGCGAGGAGCAAGAGCCCGGTAAAGAGCAAGGTCATCAGAGATTGCGCCATGTGCCATCGCTCCTTTCCTCTCGCTTTCGACTCTACCCAACGTTCACAAGAGCGCCAAGGAACAATGGCTGGCTTGGATGTCACAAGGTGAACGCCTCTCCAGATGCTGGCCTCGTCCGTTCCGAGTGGGAACGGCCGCGCTTTGTGCAAGCTAGCTCTGAGGAGGTGGGGCTTCGTTGGCACGGTCACGGGTGAAACGTTCACGGACCGGATGGGCCGTCGCGACCTTGGGGGCCGTCGTGACGACGCTTGGCGCTTTGCTCACGAGAAACCGCTCGCGGCGACGCCTGGGGTCGGGCGTCCTGGGATTTGGTCTCGCCCACATCGTCCTCGGACTCCTGGATCGGATGCGGACGCGGGTATGACGGGAGGATGATGACGAGCCGCTCCGGCGTGAAGTGCGGCGCCAGCGCCGCACTTCACGCTTTCAGGGCGCATGAGGTGCGCCGCAAAGCGCGTCTTCGATACGCGTCTTCTATAATGGAAGGAGAGGCGTTGGACAGGAGGAAAGCGCACATGCGCCCCGTTGAGGTCGTCGTGCTTTGGATCGGTGTCGCGCTCAGCGTCGTCCTGCTCATTCTGAGCGTCCGGGCCCGCAATCCCGCACTGAGCGGCGTCGGGATCCTACTCGGCGCGCTCTCGCTCGGAACCATGAGGGAGCTTAGCCGGCGGCAGGGGGGACGAGGGCCGGGCGTTTGAAGAGGTCCGGGGTAACCGGGGACTCAAGGGCGTCGCCGGGAGCCCAAGGGGCCTGCAAGAGACTCGACGAGAGATCGAAAGAAGCCAAGGATGCCAAAGGGGCGGCGACGAGGCGACGCCGGCGAGAAAGCCCTTGGGATCAGTCGGCAGCGTAGCGCTCTTCGGCCCACGGATCTCCGTGCATGTGGTACCCTCTCTTCTCCCAATAGCCGGGGCGGTCTTCCCGCATCAGCTCGATGCCCCGCACCCATTTGGCGCTTTTCCAAAAGTAGAGCTTGGGCAAGACAAGCCGGAGCGGCCAGCCGTGTTCGGGAGTGAGGTCCTCGCCGTTGTGCCGGTACGCGAAGAGCACGTCGTCGGAGAGGAACTCAGCGAGGGGTACGTTGGCCGTGTACTGGTTTTCCGCGTGCACCATCACGTACTTGGCCTCGGGAAGCGGCCGGGCGAGCCGGAGCACCTCACGCGTCGCCACGCCCTCCCAAGTGTTTTCCAGCTTGCTCCATCCGGTGACGCAGTGGATGTCCGAGGTGATGGTCACCTTGGGCAGGCTCATGAACGCTTCGTAACTTAGAGTGACGGGCTGTTCCACGAGGCCGAAGATGCGAAAATCCCAGGTCTTTGGGTCAAAGGCGGGCACCCCGCCTACATGCAGGACAGGCCAGCCTCGGGTGACGTTTTGACCCGGAGGAACCCGATCATCTTCCAAAACCCGCCGGCGTCCGCCGGAAAACTCCGCAGGCATGGGATCGCCTCTCTTATCAAGAGGATCGGTATACTCCACTTATTATAGCGCAAAGCCGGCGACGACCTCCAGCCGCAGGTGAGCGTTTCGCGGCGGACTCAAACGAAGCATCCGGCGGTCGGCGGTCCTGAGCCTGCCCGGAGTGGTATCTGCGCGCGCCCGGGCCGAGCTTGGGCCATGGTGGTGTGGGCCGGCGGGGAGGGAAGCCGGGGCGGGTCAAGAACCCATACGCATGTCTCCTGTGACAGGGAAGGGCCTGGAGCAGGGGCGAGCAGGAGATCAGGCGAGAGGTGACTCGAGGTGGCAGGATCGGAAGAGCGGGCCCGGGCCGACGCGGGGTCTGCGGCGGCGCTCACCCTGGACCGCAAGGCCGCTTGGGAGCTCCTTTGCGAGTGGACCCAAAGCGAGAACCTGCGCAAGCACGCCCTCGCCGTCGAGGCGGCGATGCGGCATTACGCAAGGAAGTTCGGCGAGGACGAGACGCTCTGGGCCGTGACGGGCCTGTTGCACGACATGGATTATGAGCGCTATCCGACCCCCGAGGATCACCCCTTCCGGGGCGTCGAGCACCTGCGGGAACTGGGCTATCCCGAGGTGATGCTCGACGCGATCCTAGGGCATGCCGACTATTCGGGCGTCCCCCGGGAAACGCTGCTTGCGAAGACGCTGTATGCCGTCGACGAGCTCTCGGGGCTCGTCATCGCGGTGGCGCTGGTGCGCCCGTCGAAAAAGCTGGCCGACGTCGACGTCCCGGCGGTGAAAAAGAAGTTCAAGGAGAAGAGCTTTGCCAAGGGGTGCAATCGGGAGGATATCGTGCGCGGCGCGCAGGAGCTCGAGGTCGACCTCGAAGAGCACATGGCGGCTGTGATCGCGGCCTTGCAGTCGATCAGCGACGAGCTGGGCCTATGAGAGCGCTGGATGGGTCCCTAGGGTGTTGAGAAAGGTCACAAAGCTCGCAGGCCCGCAGCGCGAGGGTGTCCCCGGGCGGCGCTCGGCGGGGCTCGGGCGGCTGGGGAGCTCGCAGGCGCCCAAGGGCGGGCCGGGCGGGAGAGACCGCGGCCCCGGCGGGTCCGCCGGGGCCGCGGGTTGCAGGTCTTTGCGCTCTAGGGCCGGTAGCCCATGAGCGAAAAGGCTTCGAGGCGGGTCTTTTCGTCGGTGCGGAAGATGCCGCGCACCGCCGAGGTGATCGTGCGATGCCCGGGCTTTTGGATCCCTCGCATGCTCATGCAAAGGTGCTCGGCTTCGACGACGACCGCGACGCCCTTGGGCCTGAGCCGCTCCATCATGGTGTCGGCCACGGCGCAGGTGAGGCGCTCCTGCATCTGGGGCCGCCTTGCAGCGCCTTCGACGACGCGGGCGAGCTTGGACAGGCCCGTGACTCTTCCCTTCGACGGGATGTAAGCGACGTGCACCACTCCCATGAAGGGGAGAAGATGGTGCTCGCACATGGAGTAGAAGGGGATGTCGCGCACGAGGATCATCTCGTCGTGGTCCTCGTTGAACATCACTTCCAAAGGCTTTCCGATATCCTCGTGCAGCCCGCGGAAGATGTCGGCGTACATCTCCGCCACACGGCGGGGCGTGTCGCGCAGGCCGTCCCGGTCGGGATCTTCGCCGATGGCTTCCAGGATCATGCGGACGGCCTGGCGGATTTTCTCCTGATCGACCATGAAAAATCGTCCTCCACGTGGTCATTGAACGGCGTGACGAAACGTCTCCTTCTGGACGGAGGTAGCTTATCCTTCTTGCAAAAGGGGGACGCGCCGATGGCGCGAAGTTGGACATTGTACACTTATCCCGGCTGCACGTCGTGCCGTGCGGCTGAGGCGTGGCTGAAAGAGATGAATATTGATGTCACGAAGGTGCACATCTACAACGACCCGCCGGATCGGCAAATCCTCAAGGCGCTGGCGTCAAAGCTCCAAGGAGGCGTCTCAGCGCTGATCGGCACTCGGGGGCGGGCCTACAAGGAGCTGGGCCTTGCGGGAAAGGCGCTGAGCGACGACGAGTGGCTGGATCTGATCGAAAAGACGCCCCGGCTCCTTCGCCGGCCGATCCTCACTGACGGAGATACGGTGATGGTAGGTTTTGTCAAAGAGGCCTGGGAAAAGGCGCTGGCAGGAGCAAGCAAAGCGTGATGAGGTGCCCGGGCGAGGGGGTCCGGGCCGCCTGGCAGCCGGGTCCCCTTGCCTTGAGCGGCTCCAACCCGCGGCGCCGGACGTTGTCGTCTCGAAGGGGTTGGTGACAACAGAGGCAGAGGAAATGAAGAGCGAAGGCACGGGAAGTGAACCAAACGCTAGCCCGGCAAGCGAACCGGGCTCAGCAAGCGAGGAGGGGTAGGCGGTGCAGTGGCTGGTGATCGTCCTCGCGCTTGTCTTGGCGTTGAGCGTGGGAGGAAAAGAGGAGCGGGCGAAAGTGAAAAACACCGTCGGCGTGAAAGTCGAGATGGGCTCCAAGGGAACGTCGACGGAGGTCTCGATCGGAACCGAAATTCGCGAAGGGTCGGCCAAGGCCAAGTTCGAAGTGCAGTTGCCATCGACGCCCTAGGAGCTTAGTCATCATAAGAGCTCGAGGGATGTTCCTTGATCATCCGTGACCCTGTCCACGGCGACATCGAACTATCGAGAGAAGAGGCGCGGGTGCTGGACACGCGCGAGATGCAGCGCCTGCGCTCCATCAAGCAGCTGGGGACGGCCTACCTCGTCTACCCCGGCTGCACGCACACGCGCTTTGACCACTCCTTGGGCACGTTGGCGGCGGCCGGGCGGATCCTCGAATCCCTTCGAAAAAAGGGAGAGCGGATCGAGGAGGACGACGTGCGGCTCATCCGCCTGGCAGCCCTGGTCCACGACGTGACGCACATCCCCTTTGGTCACACCTTCGAAGACGAGCGCAAGGTGTTTCCCCGCCACGACAATCCGGAGCGGATCCGCTACTTCTTAAGCCACGGCGAGCTCGGCGACGTCCTGGAGGGCTTAGGGCTGCGCAGGTCGCTCATCGCGCTCCTTACAAGACCCTCGGACTGGCGGGGGCAAGTAGTAAGCGGCACCCTGGACGCCGATCTCCTCGACTACTTGCGGCGTGACTCGTACTTTGCCGGGCTCAGGCAGGATTACGACGATCGGATCTACTCCTACTTTTGCATCGAGGGCGACCAGCTCGCCTGCGAGTTGACCAAAAAGGGCATGGAGCGGCACGATGCCCGTTCCGAGATCGTGCACCTCTTGCGAATGCGCTACTTCTTGACTGAGCGCGTCTACTTTCACCACGCCAAAGTGATCTCGGGGGCCATGGTAAGCAAGGCGCTGGAGCTTGCCGCGGCGAGAGGCGTCACCGAAAAGGACCTCTACGAGCTGGGCGACGAGTCGCTCTTTCGTTTTCTCGCTGAGCAGGGAGAGGCTTGCGCAAGGCTGATCCAGGGAGTGCAGCAGCGCAAGCTTTACAAAAGGGCCTATCTTGCAAGTTACACCAACGTCACCCCGCACGAGCAGGAGCGCTTGGTCCGGATGTACCACGAGTCGGCAAGCCGCCGAAGGGGCTTGGAAGAAGCCATTGCCGCCGAGGCCGGCATCCCGGCCGACGAAGTGATCGTCTACTGCCCTCCCAAGACCGTGCTCAAAGAGGCGGCACTCCTCGCTCGCCTGCCCGAGGGAACACTGCGCCTCAATGAAACGGCTGACCGCCACTTGGAGCTCGACGCGATCGGGGAGCTCTACGCCCGCATTTGGCGCTTCTGGGTGTTTACTCCGCAGGAGTACGCCGCGCAGGCGGGGCGTGCCGCCGAGCGGCTCCTCGGGATCGAAAACGAGCTCGCCCACCGCTGCGTGCGCTCGTAGCCGGCGCTTTGGCGAATCGTCGGGTTTATGCCCATGGTAAGTCATGGCCCGCGTCCAGGCGGACCGCCGCTCGCTTTGAGCAAGTCGCGGCGTCCACCTAGGCGAACCGCGGCCCAGCGCCGAGGCGAGCCGCGGCCTGCCTCGGGCGAATGGGAA
>NICF_comb_assmDRAFT_10001545_pt1 | contig 18144 bp, 13 predicted proteins | sample NewIslPassag4_SG_FD_11279 | JGI IMG/M metagenome (IMG submission 11279) | reverse complement strand
GCCAGTCAACCAAAACCAGTGTCAAAAGTGACACGAATTATGTAATCTGCCCTTTCTAACTGAGGGAATTTACACACAAATTTGGACTTGATCGAATTCCATCAGCAGGAAATTCAAATGTGATTGTTGAAATTTAATAGGACTTGCGAATGATCCGATTAGCCGATATAAGCGGAAAGATGTATCAGACGCGGAAATTTGCCGGCTGTTTTCGACAATGCTCCGCGTTCATCGTCCATCCATGATTCGGGAGAAATGGACATGGCGAGAAAGCTTTACACGTTCCTGGGCACCTTCGAATACAGCGAATATGTCTACATCCTGCCTGATCGTCAAGGCGTGTCGTCCCCCACCCGATTCGTGCAGACCGCACTATGGGAAATGTTGGAGCGCAAAGGCGAGCCGCCCGATGAGATCATCGTATTTCTGACAGAAGAAGCGCGGTCCATGAACTGGCTGAGCCGGACGAATGCACAGGGGAATGTGATCCCGGGACTTCATGACACCTGGATCGCGAAATATGGCGAGGGAAAATGCCGGCTGAAGACCGTGGACATAGAGGACGACGATCACGAAGACGCGATGTGGCGACTGTTCGAACAGATGGCGGAAGAAGCCGGGGAACACGACGAAATCTATATCGACATCACCTACGGATTCCGCTCGACGCCCGCCGTATCGCTGATCATCGGAGATTATGTGAGTGTATTGCGGAAGATCAAGCTGAAAGGGCTTTATTACGGCAAAGTGGATCAAAGTTCCTCCACAGCCATTATTCACGACATGACGGAGATGTTGGTCCTGTTCAAGTGGACGCAAGCCACCGAGTCCTATCTCCGCACGGGGAACGCGCAATTGCTGCTGAGCGTCGTGAAGGAGCAGGCACCTGTTCATGAAGCGGACTGGCATTTTATGGAGCTGGCTGAACGGTTGAACAATGTGAGCATGTCCATTGAGACCTGCCGCGGTCACATGGTGGAGGAAGCCATCCTGAAAGCGCTGGAACAACTGCGGAAGTTGAAGGATGATCCGTCGAGCAAGCTGAAGCCGTTCCAGAAGCTGCTGGATCAGATTTCGCGGAAGTTTTCCGGCTTCCAGCCCAATCGCTACGAAGCGAATCTGCTGTTCATCGTGCAATGGTGCATCAACCATCATCTGTACCAGCAGGGGTATACCTTCCTTCACGAAGGCCTGCTGACGATTCTCACGCGGCATGTCGGATGGAATCCCGAGAACCGTAAAGACCGGGAACGGGTCAAGAATATTCTGTATGAAGTGATCAACGGCAATAGACAACAACCCTTGTCGAATGAGGACAAACGGTTGGCCAGAAGCTGGCAACCGTTCGCGCCCCGTCTCAGCTTCTTCGCAAAATTGGCCCACTACCGCAACAACATCAACCACGGACAGGCGACTGATCAGCGTTACACCTACGATCAATTGGCAGCTGCGTTGACAGACTTCTGCAACAGAGCACGCGGGCTGCTGAACAATCTGTATGAAATTCCCCGGGGATGAACGGGAGAAAGGAGCGATACCGGATGAGGGTACTGATCATGACCGTAGGCGGTGATCCCACGCCGCTGGTGCTGTCCATCAAGGAGATGAAGCCGGATTATATCTGGTTTATATGTTCCTCCGGCCAGCAGTCAAGCAGAGAAATGGTGGAGGGAAAAAATAAAGACAAACCCAACATCCTGGTCCAAACCGGCTTCCCCAAAGAGCAGACCGCCATCGCGGAAACGGATCCGGATGATCCTGTCGAGATCTATGAATTGGCGAAGAAGATCATTGCGGACAACAGAGGTCATCAAGTATACGCCGACTACACCGGCGGCACGAAATCCATGGCTTCCGGCTTGCTTATGGCCGCGCTGGAGTTCGACCACTGCCAGCCCTATCTCATGAAGGGCGCCCGCGCCGATCTGAACAAGGTTACCGGGGACCGGAGCCGGGTGTTCATGATCGACCGGGATATGATCATATTCAGCCGGCTCAGAAAGACGTTCGAGGATGTGCTGAGCCGGCAGGATTACGGCGGCGCGAGGGACATTGTCCGCGCCATCGGCAGGATCGGGGCAGGCAAGAGCGAGGAAGAGTTTCTGGATCGGGCCAACATCGTGATGAACGCCTTCGATCTATGGGATCGTTTCGAATATGGCCGGGCCTGGGATGATTTGGAGTATTTCTCCCGTAGTTACATACCGAATCAGCAGATCATCCGGTACAAGGGAACGGCAAGACGCCTCGCCGGACTTGTCAATTGGCTGAAAGAGGGTATTGAGGGAGGGAACAAAGACGGCAAAACCGACACTGCTTCTCATGCAGCACACACCGTGAGCGATCCTTGGAAAGAAACGCCGCTGCCGGTGTACGATCTGATTCGCAACGCCGAGCGAAGGGCCAGAATGGAGCAGTATGACGACGCCGTGGCCCGTCTGTACCGGGCGACCGAGCTGTACGCGCAGTTCGCCTTGTGTAGGCGGGGCATCCGTACTTCCAACATCACGGAGGAGACGCTTGCCCAATTGTCCGAAGAGCATCGGAACAGGCTGGAACAGAAGCGCGATTCAAGAGGGAAGCTGGCAATCGGGCTGTTCGAAAGCTACGAACTGCTGAACGGTCTGAATGAACCGATCGGTCAGGTCTGGGAGTCGTACAAATCGCGAATCTACGATGTGATCCAATACCGCAATCTGAGCTGGCTTGCCCATGGATTCGAGCCGGTGACCAGGGAGAATTACGAGCGATTCCACGGCGTTCTCACGGAATTTGTCGAGAAGTGCGATGAAGCCGATCCGCATTACAGCAAAAACAAGACAAGGCTGCACACGTACCCGGATTTGCCGAACACCGTCTGTTTCATGGATTGATCCGTTCGGGAGGGGCTGGAATTGAGCAAGAGATGGCTGGTCATGTGCGAAGTGTCCCAGAAACAACGCTACATCTTCCGTTCGAACCGGCTGCGGGAAAATATCGGCGCTTCGACGATCATTCGCTGGCTGACGGATGAGCCTGAACGCTTCTTCAATGAATGGCAGGTGAATATGCCGCGAACGTTGCACAGATCCGTCGGCGGGGGCAGCGCCCTGTACGTGTTCGAGTCTGCCGAAGACGCGGCGGCCTTCGCGAACGAGTTGTCCCGGGGCGTATTGAAGCATCTTCCGGGGCTGGAACTGTTCCTCGTGACGGATTGCATGGATTGGGAGGCGGACAGGCTGTACGTCGCGGACGGAACGTCAGGCGGGCGGTCGAACGTGCTGGATGACATGCGGAACAAGCTGGCCGCCAAGAAAAACCGCAGAACGCACGCTGTTCGACAATCCACCTGGGGCATTCATCGTCTGTGTCCGGACAGCGGCCTGCCCGCCAATGAATTCGCGGAGCTTCCGGGGGACACCGGTAAGGTCGCCAGGGCCAGGGAACTGAACGCGAAAGACGAATACGGCCGCAGGACGCTGCATGATTTTGATGACCGGTTCCTCAACGGGGTGAACTACGTTCCGGCCAACGGCCAGCGGCTGAAATTCATGGATCAGGACTATCTGGAGCGCGTGCTGGGCGGTGAAAGGTCGGCGAAGAACTACGTGGCCATCGTGCATCTCGACGGCAACGCCATGGGGACGAAAGTGAGGGCGTTCCTGCGAATTTCTTTTGCCAACAACGACGATTATCTGGAGCGGTACGCACAATTTACGGCGAATATCGACAGGGCATATACGAACGCGATGCGCAGGACGATCGAGCATGTCATGAACGACTATGGCCGTTGGGCCGGCAGCATCTACGGCGACAGCGAAGAGAAACAATCGGCGTATTCGAATGTGATTCCGCTGCGGCCCGTCGTGGCTTCCGGCGATGATGTAAGTTTCATCGCCATCGGCCAGCTGGGAATCGAACTCGCGCGCATCTTCATCCAGTATCTGCAACAGGAGTCCATGGACATCGGCGGCGCTCCCTTCCGGTTCGATGCCTGTGCGGGCGTGGCAATCGTCCGTCGAAAATTCCCCTTCTGGCTGGCTTACGAATTGGCGGAACGGCTGTGCGGCAACGCGAAGAAACGCCTGAAGCAGGAGTCCCATTTGTGGAAACCGGCAGGTTCCGGCGGCGGGGAGCCGTTGTTCGAAGCTTCGCTCATCGACTGGGAAATCGCGGCTTCCGGCGATGTGGATCTCACCGTGGATCAGCGGCGGGAGCACGTATATCGGACCAGTGACGGCTATTTGCTGAATCGGCCCTATTATTTGTTCCGGGATGATTCGGACGGGAACTATCACCATCCCTCCAATTATATGACCGGATTTCTTCACGCTTTCGATACGATACAGAATTCCGGCATGGCGCGCAGCAAATGGAAGGCGCTGCGCGCCGTGTATCACCGGGGACGGACGGCGGTGGAGCAATGGGCGGTTCAGAATCAGGCGGGAAGCGGACGCGATTTTTATGTTGAACTGCCCTCGGGTCAAGGCGGACTCTCGGCCTACTACTACGATGCCATCGAAGTCATGGATCACATGATTCGGCTGGGTGAGGTGAAAGCGCAATGAGCCTGAAGGCGATCATTGAGATCGAGCTGCTGTCGGAGACGGTGTTCGGAGGAGACGGCTCCGTTCTAGGCACCGCCGATATCGAGATTCAGACGGATGAGCGCGGATTGCCTTACCTGGCCGGGCGCACATTGAAAGGGCTGATTCGGGAGCAGGCGGAATGGTACAACAGCTTCCTGCCGGAGGAGGAGCGTCTGGATCGGGAAATTCTGCGGTTGTTCGGAAAGCCTTGGGAGGATAATCACGAAGGTTTGCGGTTCGGCAACGCCAAGTTGAGCGACGCTGTCTATGCGCTCGTCGAGGATCATGACCTCAGCGGCGCGGAGATCCTGAACGCCGTCTCCAACGTGCGTTCGATGACCAGCATCGACGAAACGGGCAGAGCGGCGAAGGGTACGCTGCGGCAAGTCAGGGTGATGAAGCCGGGTTTTGTGCTCTATGCGCCGGTGTTCGCAAACGCGGAATTGTCGGAACGGGAACGGATGCTTCTCGAGAAGGCCGTAAAGCTCGTCAGGCATGTCGGCGTGATGCGCAACAGGGGCAAAGGCGAAGTCCAGTGTCGGCTGACATGGGTGAATGTCCGAACCGGCAGCAATGAACCGGTCGGAGACGGGCCTTATTACGAGCTGACAATTTACGTCCACGAGCCGTTGAAGATCAGCCAGGTGCTCGGAACGAGCGATTCTTCCCACGCGCTCCATTACATACCCGGACATGTGCTTCGCGGCGCGCTGGTGCAGGCCTATCTGCAATCGACGGGAAAAACGCACGGCGAACTCGAGACGGAGGAGATCTTCGATCCGCGCAAAGTGCAATTCTGGAACGGCTATCTGACGCTGAACGGGAAACGGGGGCTGCCGTTCCCGCAGCACCTGTTCGAATCGAAGCAGGAGGCGAAGGAAGCGAAAGAACGGCGGTCGATTTATTCGGCGCTGGATGAGGATCGCTTCTCGAAGATACGCCGTCAATCGCCGGTTCGGATTGCCCGGGATGTCATGGTGATGGAACGGGATGTGCTGCTGGCGGCGAAGGTCAGAAAATCGTCGGCCCTGCATTTGAGCCTTCTGGAAGATGCGCGTCGCGCTGGCCGGACGGGAGAGTACCGCACCCGGATTTACCGGTATGAAGCGCTGGATGTCGGTCAGGTGTTCAAAGCCGTGGTTTACGCGCCGGAACGAACCGAATTCGCCCGATGGCTGGCTTCGCGTAAGACGTTGACCCTGTGGCTGGGCGGCGCGAGGAACAGCGGATACGGGCGGGTCAGCGTGAAGATCGAAGCCATGCAGGAATCACCGGAGCGCATGGATGTCCTGCCGCTTGAACCGACCGGTGAGCTGTATGTGCTGGCCACATCGGACTGGATCATCCGGGACCGGGACGGCAGGCTGTCCAGTTCACTTGATGCGGAATGGCTGGGTGAACAGCTCGGAGTTGAACTCGAACTGGTGGATCAAGTGGTCGGCACGCAATTGACCGGAGGGTTCATATCCCAATGGCAGGCCTACCAGCCGTCCTACGCCGCCGTTCAGGCGGGCTCCATCTACAAATACCGGGTATTGTCCGGCTCATTGGATGAACAGCGCGTGAAACGGTTGACGGAACGGGGAGTCGGCTCACGTGTGAACGAAGGATTCGGGCGGCTTGTCCTGTTCACAGAATGGCCGTATGCCGAGATGGAGGATTGCCCATCGGAAAGCGCCGTGTTCGAAGAAGGGAAGGTTGTCCGCGGCAATGCCGCTTCGGACCGTACGCAGATCGAGCGGATCAAGCGGAACCTGGCCGAAATGCGCCTGCAAGCCGCCACGCGGGAGAGAGTCGCGCAATGGGTTCGGGAAGTTGACGGAACCCGGATCAACAGTTCGAAATGGGGCGCCTTGTGGCAAGTGTCTTCGAAAATCTTGGCGGATGTCGGGACCGGACAAGCCCGTCCTGAGAAAGCCGCAGAGCGATGGGTTCGCTTCTGGGAAGATGTGGATGAGCGAACGAGAAACAAGCGGGACCCCGGACTGAACGCCGTCCGGGTCGGCAAATGGTCCCTGCGCGAGTTTATTTTCAGGCAACTGGAATATGAGTACAAACTGGACGATTGGCTGGCATCGGAAAACCGTGGCTGGATCTGGAATCTGCGCGCGCTGGAACTGTTCTTCCGGCAGATGGTTCGCGGCGTAACGTCAACGGGCAAGAAGGTGGCGGAACAATGAAGCAGATTCACGAATGGATGTTTGTTCTTGTCTCCAAGTCCCCTCTCCGAATCGGCACGGATGACGGCGATTTGCTGCTGGATGACGACGGGCGGCCCTTCTTGCCGGGAACCTCCTGGGCGGGAGCCTGCCGGGCCTATATGATCTCTCTTGACGAATCGCATCAGGCGTTGTTCGGGGCTCAAGGAACAGGCGGAGTCCAGCAAGGCAGCCGATTGATCTTCAGTGACGGCATATGCGTGACGCCGCAGCCGTTCGAAGTGCGACCGCGAGTGCGACTGGATCGGGAGACCAGGACGGTGCACAGGGCGAAATTTGAACAGCTGATGGTTGCCGCCGGAGCAAGATTCAAGGTGAAGCTGACGCTCCGCACGGACGACCCCGAGGACAGAAAAACGGTGGAATTGATGCTGGATGCCCTGAATCGCGGGTTTATCCGGCTTGGCGCTTACAAATCCATCGGAGGCGGGAAGGTTCAGATCACGGACGGGCGGTATGTCTGCTACGATTTCACCAATCGCGGGGATCTGGAAGCATACGTGGAAAAATCAAAGCCCCATGAACCCTGGAGTCCGAATCCGGCCGCCAACTTTGATGTGTTAAATATGGATATCAAGGGCGAACTGGCCAGTCCGCTGCTGATCGCCGGGCAATATCCGCATGACAGCAGCAAGCCGGATCGTTCCCCGATACAGGCGAGTTACGACGGTCAGTGGCGTTATATTATACCCGCCTCAAGTTTCAAGGGAGCGTTGCGTCACCAGGTGGCACGCGTCATTCGGGCGTTATCGGCCGATCCCGGATTGGAAGAGCATATATTCGGCGGTCGGGTTGCGCTGGAAGACATCGTCCTGGAAGATCCGAAGACGAAGGTCTATCATCGCGTGGCCATTCATCCCATCAAGGGAAGCTACAAGGACGGAGCGCTGGTGGAGGAAGAGACGGTGACGGGCCGCTTCGCCACCAGTCTGCATTTGCAATTCGATAAACATTCCGACAGAGACAAGGCTTCCGTTGCGCTGATGCTGTTCGCTCTTCGCGATTTCGCGGCGGGCCGCCAGAGCCTCGGAAGCGGCCATGGCATCGGCCGGGGCGAATTGCGTCTGTCTGAACTTCAGATGAGTTACGGGGATAAGTCGGTCAAGATCGACTTCGCCACACGCAGTCTCGAGGACCCCGCGAATTGGTTGGCCGAGCTGCAGGAAGCGCTGGATCGTTGCGTGAAGGAAGGTGCGGCCGAGTGAAGACATTGCCGGTTTTGCCGGTTGATACGAGCGGCGGCATGCTGAATTGGCCGTCCGACGTGCCGGATGACGCCTGGTTTCTCGCATATACGCACAGCGAGTTGCTGGTGAAGAAGGGGCCCGAACCATTGCATCCCGCGAAGTTATATGAAGCGTGGGCTTTCGACGGGAAGTCTTCCTGGCATCTGTGGCAGCGGGATGATCAATGGGTCTGCACGAGATACGATTCCGACAGCGTGGACAAGAAGCGGGTGCTGGAAGAGCGGCAGATCCTGTCCGACACCGTTGTCAGGAAATTGGCGGATGAACAGATCAACGCGCGGTATTTGATGATTCACGAGCTGATCGATTTTGACGACGACGGTCAGGCGTACATCGCGTATTCTTGTCCGATCAATCTGGCGTGAAGGAGAAGACGGATGATGCGCAATGACAATGGCGGGATGAAGAACGGATTGGCGCATGCTCCTTACAATTTTGTGCCTTTTCCCGGGAAGCGGAAAATCAGATATGAGAAGTTTGAGGATTTGCCGAAGCATGACGAAATATGCACGAAGGAGAACGGGCTGCTCAGCGGCGAGGTGACATTTCGGATCGTCGCCCGGACTCCGATTCTGGTGGCTCAGGGAAATGACGACGAGAACGACCGTAAGCGCATATTCAACCAGGACGCGTATTCCCGTTATGAAATACCGGGATCGACTTTGCGAGGGCTGATACGCAATGCCGTCGGCATCATCGGCCACAGCGATCTGCGGGACGGCGTTGACAACCAGAAGAACACCCTGATGTATCGCGGGCTGACAGATGCGGCCAACAAGGGATTGAAGGGCAGGAAGAAGGAGTACGAGCGCATCGTCAACAAGGACAGGGTGCAGGCCGGCTACATTCACATGACCGGCAAGGACAGCTATGAGATCGTCCCGGCGGAAAAGATAAACGGGAAAACCTTTACGTTCATTCGGGAGCAGCAGCTCTATAAAGAAGGGGTGCTTCCCGCTTCGGATGTTAAGTCGATGTATACTCGCGATCTGCTGGAAATCGAGAAGATCGGACGGCCGAAACCGCCGAAGAGGATGATGGGTCCTCCCAAAACAAGAAGACCTGATTTTATTGATGACAAGAGGGCATATTTGTCGAAGTACAAGGAACGATTGGACGCGTATCATGCCAGATTGAGCCGGTATGCCGCCCAACCCGGTGGACAGGAGCTGGAGCAGCTGGAAAGAGAGTATCACGATCTGTACGGCATGTACTACAGCTATCTGAAGGCATGTCAATCCAAGCATTACGCGCCGTACATTACCCGCAAAACCGTGTACATATCGGGGAACGGGATATATTCTTTTCAACCCGGACGGGGAACCCGGTATGCGTGTGCGCTGATGTCATCCGGGTTCATGCAGAAGAAGCAGTCACACTATCTCATTCATCCGGCTGACAAGCAGGCCGCACCCATTCCGCTCCGGCTGGAAGAGGTGCATTGGTATCGCTATGACCTGACGATCAAGGGCAATCGGTTGAAATTCAAGGATTTCTACAGGTTGCCTGAGCACAAAGACGAACTCAAACCATGCTTCTATGTGGTCGATGACGGGTTTACCTTCTTCGGGTTTACGCCGAATTTGAGGGTGTTCTACCGTAACACCATCGAGGCCGGATTGCCGAAATATTCCGAAGGCGGATTCGATTATGTGCAGGCCATGTTCGGCTTCGCCGGTTCGAAGGATCGGTCTTACGCGGGAAGGCTTTCGTTCCGGTCGGCGATCATCGAGGGAGAGCCCGGTGAAATCCGAACGGAAGAAGTCATTCCCGGACAGCCATCCTTGACCGCGGTGGCCATGTACATCAAACAGGATCATCCCGACGAGCTGAAGACGCCGAACGACGAATACGAATGGCGGGGAATCAAGCAGTATTGGCTGAAACCGGATTTCAAGCGACCGGAGAAGAACTTGAAGAGCGCGCAGAAAGATAACCCGGATGTAAAGGCGATCCTGCATCTGCTGCCCAAGGGAACGGCTTTCAACACATCGATTCGCTTCGACAGATTGCACAAGGACGAGCTGGGCCTGCTCCTCGCCGCTCTGACATGGCCGAAACATCAATCCATCGGCATGGGGAAACCGTATGGCGCCGGTTGTGTTGTGTTTGAGGACATCCGGCTGTATCTCGACAATGTGACGTATCGGCTGGATCGGTTTTTCCAGGATGGTCCGGAAGAAGTGCCGCGTGAACGATTCGGGGAATTCATTGATTTGTTCTGCGAACAAATGAAGACGATCTGCGATGATGTGAAGCAATCCGAACCGGTCCGCGTCTATCTCGCGATGCGGGAGAAAGTCTACGATCATATCGAGAAGCGGTACATGCCGCTCTCGGAGCGGGACGGGTATCCCGCTTATCCATCATTGCTGCCGTTGCCGACGGTGGGTCAGCTGCTGTGGAACGAGCCGATCGCCGCGAAGGAAATCGCCGCAGGGCGCCAGCAGGAAAGCCAGCCTGCAAAAAAGCGGCAGTCCGCAGACAGCGGGCAATCGGGCAAAAAGCACGCGCGGCAACACAATTTCAAACCGTCCGGTCCGTTCGATGAACGTTGGGCCGCCTTGCTGAAGTGGAAAGACAAACAAGATAAAGGTTGAAAGTGATCTGCAAATTTGTCGTCGCCCCCCGGTCATGCAAAAAAAACCGGGGGGTCGACGACAAACCTGCGGGTTGGAAAACGCTGAAATATCAAGGGTTGTATGATATACTGGTGCTACATAACCTCAATTTGAAGTGTTCAGCTCGAAAGGAAAAGCTTGATTTTACGCGGTTTTTGGGGTTTTGATCGTACCTATGAGGGATTGAAACAACATGGGTCCTTCCAACAGGAAATGATGGATTGCCAGTTTTGATCGTACCTATGAGGGATTGAAACCGAGAACGTGCCTTGCCGCCTGTCTCGTCTGGGGATGGTTTTGATCGTACCTATGAGGGATTGAAACACGAGCCGGTTCGCCAACGCAGACGACATGTCGGAGTTTTGATCGTACCTATGAGGGATTGAAACGATGTCGAATCCCATGGCATTCAGCACAGCCGGGATAGTTTTGATCGTACCTATGAGGGATTGAAACCCGAATCGACGGACAGACCGTCATTGGCAATGGCCACGTTTTGATCGTACCTATGAGGGATTGAAACAAACTGTACAGCCACATACCCGATTTCTTTCCGGTGAGCATTTTGATCGTACCTATGAAGGATTGAAGCAACAATCAACCGCAGAGGGGATGCGGCGCCTGAACTCAAGAGCTTGGGGTTATTCCGGAAGCCGTCTGGGTTGACGGGGCTTCGGCAAGTCCTTCGACAACGGACTGACCCAACGTACTAATCACACTTGTCGATGAATATGAGCTAGAGCCTGTCGGGCGCCGCTTTTTCCCGTGGCATTGAAGCTCTGCAGACTTCGTCCCCGATTCATCGCATGTGATGAATTAGAAAGCCTATGCCGAGAGCGGCCGGGCGGCTTTTATTGCCGAACCCGAACTTGGGACAGTTTCCTGCCGTGCTTCTCTTCCGCAAATGACCGACATTATGCGTCCGGGATCGCCCGGCTCAAACTTCATGCTTTCCGCATTTCAAAATCATCCACCATCGCCGCGGTATCTTCCTTATTTTTCTTTATAGTAAAAAACCAATCCTTGGCGGCGGAAAAACTTCTGTGCTTCATCGACCTAATACCCCAATCTTTTTCCCGTATCGAACCAACCGCCCGCCAGCGTTGTCTATGATATATATATCAGAGGTGAGAACATTGGCGGACGAGCATTGGCGGCATCTGACCGGGCTGGACCCGCATACCCTGGATCAGCTCATGGCCGAGTACGGACCGACGGTGTGGAACTACGCGTTCCTGATCGTGAAGAATCGCGCCATGGCCGACGACATCACCCAGGACGTGTTCCTGAAGGTTTACCGCCGGTTCGGGGAGTTCCGGGGTGAATCGTCGATCAAGACCTGGCTGCTCCGCATCACGCGCAACATCAGCATGAATTATCTCCGCTCCGCGTTCTTCCGGCGGGTGCTGCTCGTCGACCGCATTCGCGGAGGCGCGTCGGGCGCGTCGGCGGAGGAGGAGTTCATCGACCGCGAGGCCGCGAACGAAGTGTGGCGGCAGGTGTTCCGGCTTCCGGCGAAATATCGCGAGGTGCTGGTGCTGCAGGCGAAATACGAGCTCAACGTCGCCGAGATCGCGGACATTCTGGACATCCCGGTCGGCACCGTGAAGTCGCGGTTGTTCGCGGCTCGCAGACGATTGTCCGCCATGTTGAGCGAGGAGGGGTTGCTCCATGAAGCGACCTGATTTCGACTGGGACGCCGATCTCAGCGGAGAGCCGCTCCGGCGCAGAATGTTCACCCCCGAGCTGGCGGCGCGGATACGCGCCGCAGCCGAGGCGGAGGCCTTCCGGCAGACGGGAGCGAAGACCGCATATCTTCGTCGCGTCATGCATTTCTGCGCCATGACCGGCTGTCTCGCGGCCGCTTTTCTGCTGGCGATGCATCTGAATGGGCTGACGCCGGTCAATCCGGCCGTCCGCGGCTCGTCCGGGGAAATGGAGGCCGTAACTGTCGGTGAAGCCGAATCCGCCCGCGTCTCCAAGCCCGCGGCCGAACCGTCGGCGGCTTATCCGTCGGCCGAAACGTCCGATGACGCGGCGCGGACGAGACTGTCGACGCTGAACGTGCTGGAGCCGTCGGAAGTGTGGAGGATCCTGTTCGATCAGTCGTACCCGTTCTCGGGGTTGGAGATGCTGTTCGGCGAATCCGTCGGAGACGGACGGTATCTTATGGTTTCGAGCAAAATAACGACGAAAGACGATTCGCTGTACGGAGAAGTGTCGGTGAATCTGTTCGTCCTGAAGCAGGACGGCTGGCATTGGGAATCCCGGATGAGCTACACCCTGCCCGGCTATCTGAGATTCGGCGAATCCCGCGTCCTCACCGGATGGTTCAGCCTCACTCCGGAGGAACACCGAATCGACATCTTTACGGGCTTCCTCACCGATCCGGACATCGCCGCCATTCGTGTGGTCGATGACCAGGACGGCGTGTATGAAGCGAAGCTGTTCCCGGCATCCGGAGGCGTGAAGATCTGGTTCGCGCGCACGCCGGAGCGGACGAACCGCAGATACAAGGTTGAAGGGCTGGACTGGGACGGCAATGTGGTGTACGTTGAATACCTGAACTGGCACAGCATGAAGAAATCCGAATGAGACATGCTGCTTGCAACCGACTGAATATGGGGACGGCGTTCCGATTCCCCGCGGCGCGGATGCCTGAAAGTTCGGACATGGTTCCGCGTTGCGGGGATTCTTTTGTTCCAGCGCCCGTTAATCGGGATGGATCGGCAACCCTGGCGGAACCTGTGGTAAACGCCGAGTTTCGTGTTAAGATAGGAGGGTCAGCATCATCTCGCGGCGCCTCGGGCGAAGCCGCCCGAGACGGCCAAAATGACGGACGGTGTGGATATCATGGCGCAAGATCGGTTGTTGCGGACGCTCAGGTTCAGGCGCGCGGGCGTCGAAGACGCCCCGGCCGTGCTGGCGCTCTGGCTGAACGCCGCCGAATGGCTGCAGGCGAAGGGCATCGACCAGTGGAATCCGGCGCATTTTTCGCTGGACGGCGCCGACGCGGCCATCCGCGATTCCGAAGTCTGGCTGGCCGAGCTTGGAGATGAACCGGCGGGGACGTATCTGCTCGCGTGGACGGATCCTTTTATCTGGGGGGAGCTGGACAACGGAGATTCCGGGTACATCCACAAGCTCGCGGTGCGCAGGGATCTGAAGGGCCGGGGGCTCGGGCTCCTGCTGCTGCGGCATGCCGAGGAGCAAATCGCGGGGCGCGGCAAGCGATTCATCCGGCTGGACTGCATGGCCGGCAACGAACGGCTCAACCGGTATTACCTCGACGCGGGTTATGCGTTCGTGAGGCGTTACGACGGGAACGGCTGGAGCGCCAATCTGTACGAGAAGAAGGCGTAAATCCAAGGAAGACCGCAATTTGACCAGCCGGCGCAATTTGACCGCCCTTGTATATAATGTAGAAACGCCATCGGCCCTTTGCGCCGACACCCGGTCCCGTTACGCGGATCCGCCCGTTAGACCGGAGAAGCCCCGCGCTGATCGCAGCGCGGGGCTTCGCGCGTTCAGGCCGCTTGCTTCGCGGCGCGGCGGGATTCGGCCGCAAGGCCGGCGGCGGTTGCCAGATAGACGGCGGCGAGCGTCCAGGGCAGAGCCGAGAACGCCAGTCCGTCGAACACATAGCCGAGGAAGAACGAGGCGGCCGCCATCGCAAGCGTCAGGAACAGATAGGTCCGGCTCCGATAGATCCATGCATAGGGCAGGAAATGCGACCCCGCCAGCAGTCCGATGGCCATCGGAAGGAGCTCGTAATGCTCGATATAGATCACGATCCACAGGGGCAGGAAGAACGCCTGGATGCCGCCGACGATGCCGCTCAGCGCGCCGAGCGGGTTCTTCGAGATCAGGTCCGCCTTGAGCAGCTTGCCGAACAGGATGCCGAGCGGGAAAATGCCCCCGACGCCGAACAGATAGCACAAGGCCAGCGTCTGCCCCTCGATGGCAAGCCCCAGCGCTCCCATCGCCAGCCAGTACAGCGCGCCCGCGATGAAGACGGGATAGCCGTTCCGCGCGCCCGCGATCAGATCGTCCTTCAGTGTCTCAAGCGTCATGCTCCGATAATCCATCGCAGTCTCTCCTTTTGCATGCGCGTGCGGAACCGGGTTCTCAGGTTGCGCTTCAATCTCCTGTGGTCGCTCCTGTGGTCGGGAAGCGCTTCCGCTTCAGGCGGAGAGCGTGTCCGACCCGTGCGGCGCATTCCGAGGCGCGCAGACGCGAACAAGGCGAAAACGAGAAGGCGGGCACGCGCAATCACGCGAACCCGCCGATCATGATCGGTGGAAACCCGGCGACCACTCGCAAATATCGGTATTGAAGCCGGAATCAATCGTAACACATTCGCGCGCCGTTGTCCAAAGGAATGTCGCACGGCGGGGAGGAAGGGAACAGGCAATGCCGAAGAATGTCGAATGTCCAAGAGTGAAACCGTTCACATGCCGCTTCGTATTTGTGATTATAAGGAATATAGGGAAAAATGTCGAAACGGAGGGGGAATCGTTGAAAAAGGCGCTGGCCATCGGCTGCGGGTCCATCATCGCAGTCATGCTGCTGTTGGTGGTGCTCGTGTTCATATCCGCCGACGACTCGGAAGAGGAAGCAACTCCGGAGGCCGATCGACTGCAGTCAGTCGAATCGAGCCCCGTCGCATCCTCTTCCATCGACTGGGATGAAGTCGCCGCCCGGCGGGCGGCCGAGCCCGACGGACCGGGGTATACGGTCCTCGTCTACATGAACGGCTCCGATCTGGAAAGCACTTGGGACGAGGAGTACGAAGAGTACAACGGGGCCGCCTCGATCACCTGGATGAGATGCTCAGGGGGCTCGCAAGCGACGAAATTCAGGTCATCGTGGAGACGGGCGGGACGAAGGCGTGGTTCATCCCGGACATCGACGGTTCGCAGAACCAGCGGTGGAAGCTGGAGAACGGCGGTCTGACGCATCTCGCGGATCTCGGCCCGAAGAACATGGGCGATCCGCGGACGTTGACGGAATTCATCGTATGGGGAATGGAGAACTATCCGAACAACCACTACGCGCTGATCTTCTGGAATCACGGCGGCGGCTCCGTGCTCGGCTTCGGCGCGGACGAGCTGTTCGACGGCGATTCGCTGACGCTCGACGAGATTGCGAAAGCCTTGTCGGACGCTTACGATCAGACCGGACGGATGCTGGAGCTGGTCGGATTCGACGCCTGCCTGATGGCGACGGTGGAAGCCGCGTACGCCGTGAGCCCGTACGCCAATTACCTGGTCGCGTCCCAGGAGCTCGAGCCGGGCCACGGCTGGAACTATGAGCCGATCATGCGCTATCTGTCCGAAAATCCGGCCGCGAGCGGGGCGGAACTCGGCAAAGTGATCGTTGACAGTTACCGGGAGCATGCCATCGAAGCCAAAAACAGGACCAGATGGTGACCCTGTCGGTGACGGATCTGTCGCGCGTGCCGGACATCGTGGCGGCGCTCGAGCGGTTCGTGGAAGAAGCGGCGCCGGAAATCGAGGCGGGCAACGAGGGATTCTACGCGCTGGCGAGCAGCCGCTCGAAGGCGGAGGACTACGGCAGCACGACGGCCCACGGCGGGTTGACCGACATGGCGGATCTGGTCTCGATCGCGCGCAATGCGGAAGAGCGGTTCCCGGATACGGCCGGCGGGTTGATCGAGGCGGTCCGGTCCGCGGTTGTCCACAACATGAACAGCAAGGGGCGCCCGAACGCGTCCGGGCTGTCCATCTACTTCCCGTACAAGGACAAGAAGAATTTCAACTCCAATCTGAAGGCTTACGGCCGGATCGGCTTCTCGGATGTCTACTATGATTTCTTGCGGATGTATGTCGAGCGCCTCCAGAGCATGCCGAAGAATATCGAAATCGTCAAGGGCCGCGAGGAAGGGATCAACTTCGTCTACGGCGCGGACGATCCCGAAGTGTACGAAATCTGGATCGATCCGGACGATCTCGACCGGATCGCGCAAATCTACGGCGTGGTCGGCATCTACCCGGACGGGCCGGACGGACCGCTGCTCATGCTCGGCTACGACCACTATGTCAACATGGACTGGGAGACCGGACAGCTTCAGGACGATTTCACGGGTGAGTGGCTGACGTGGGACGGCAATTTCATTTCCCTGTATGTGGTCAACCAGGACGACGACTATATCCAGTACGCGATGCCCGCCGTCCTGAACGGCGAGGATGTGGACATTCTGATCTATTTCGACCGGGAGACCGAAGAATTCGAAGTGATCGGCGCGTGGAGCGGAATCGGCGACGTCACGGGAATGCCGGACAAGAATATCATTCCGGTCAAACCGGGCGACGTGATCATTCCGCTGTATGAATATTATCTTGATGACGAAGCGGCGGAAGGGGACGGCTTCGTCTAAGGCGATGCGTTCACCGTGGGCGAGGAGATCCGGCTCGAATACGACTGGCTGCCGGAAGGGAATTATTTGTACGGCTTCGCGATCGTCGATTACGCGGGCAACGAGACGTACTCGGATTTTGTGGAAATCGAGTTCGTATATTGACCGTCATGACCGCCTGGCAGCTATGCTGACATGATAAAATCCGAACGTTCGTAATTTGGTGACTTTGAATGTTCGTCTTTTTGGTTGACATCCGTCATTTCCGTTGGTACACTGTTAATGTCCGGACAATGTCCATTACAACATCATAGAATTTCAGCTCGTATAAGTCCGGGAATACGGCCCGGACGTCTCTACCCGGGAACCGTAAATTCCCGGACTACGAGCCAGCGGGAATTCAACATGCGGGTTGCCCCGGCAAGGGGCAGCCTTGTCCTGTCTTGTCGGAATCTGTCGTCCCTTCGCCTCGCGGGCGGCGGGGCGGCGTTCCGGCGCGTCGATCGGACGGTGTGCGGCACGTCCCCCAAGACGGTGTTCGGCCCGTCCCTCAAGATTCCGCAGGCTCGATGTCCGTCGGCGAAGGATCTCCGGTGCGGAGACGCGGCGGATTTTTTCATGCCGGCGGCGTCGGCGGGGGAAGCTGAAAATGCGGATGCGTGCGCGGCGGCACGGAAGCCGGCCGGCGGCGTCCGATTCACCCGCAAGGCGGAAAGCAAGTCGGATTCACCCGCAAGGTATAAAGCAAGTCAGAAAGAAGGTTCCTCATGGCACTGGTAGGCGTCATCATGGGCAGCAAGTCGGACTGGGAGACGATGAAGCTTGCATGCGACATCCTGGATGAGCTGGGCGTCCCGTACGAGAAGCGGGTCGTCTCGGCGCACCGCACGCCGGACCTGATGTTCGAGTACGCCGAGACGGCGGCGGCGCGCGGTCTGAAGGTCATCATCGCCGGAGCGGGAGGAGCCGCGCATCTTCCCGGCATGGTCGCCGCGAAGACGACCCTGCCGGTTATTGGCGTGCCCGTCAAGTCTTCGAACTTGAACGGGCTCGATTCGCTTCTGTCGATCGTGCAGATGCCGGCCGGCGTGCCGGTGGCGACGGTCGCGA
>NICF_comb_assmDRAFT_10001544_pt1 | contig 18178 bp, 22 predicted proteins | sample NewIslPassag4_SG_FD_11279 | JGI IMG/M metagenome (IMG submission 11279) | reverse complement strand
TCGTTCGTCAGTGCTCGTCTCGTTCTTCCGTCGCATAACAACACCCTCACGCATCAATTTGGCTCAAGTGGGTGTCCAGTGGAAGCCTATACCGGGGGAATGCCGAGTTCGGGTCGGCTCACGGCAACTACGAGGAATTCCGGTTCTTTACGGGCCTGCGCCAGTCCGAGCAGTTCGCTCTCACGGTCGGTGATTGCGATCTCGCCAAAGGAACTCTGCGGGTCAGCAAGGCTCGAGTCCTCGGCAAGGAAAAAAGATCGGACCAAGACGGGCGAGGACCGCACAATCACGCTGTGTCCTCGGGCGCTACAGGTGCTCAAGCGCCACTTGGCACTGCGCGAGCGGTATGTGCAGGCCGGCAAGATCGACCACGAGTTCGTTTTTTTCCAGCAGGACGGCGCCCCCTCAAGAACCTCTCCTACCCCTACGACCGCTAGCGCTACGTGCTGGAGAGTTCCCAGGTGCGGTACAGGGAGCCCTACAACAACGCCCGCCACTCGTACATCAGCTGGTGCCTGATGATCGGCAAGAACATCCTTCTGGTGGCCAAGGAGGATGGTCACAGCGCACAGACCATGCTGAGTACCCTAGCGACCTGGATCGAAGGTGCAAAGAAGCAGACGCCGGGACGATCAAGCGCGTCATGGAAAGCTGACCGTATGCCGTAGCGGCTGCTAGTAAGGGAACCCGGGGCCCCGGAGGCCCCTGGATTTGCCACTCATTTGCCACTGGAGGGTGGCTGGGGAAGGCTAAGTTGAAGAAGTACAGGTACTTCAACAACCCAGATGGCGGAGCGGACGGGACTCGAACCCGGCGGAGGCGCCGGAAGAATCAGTAGGTTATTGATCATAGAGGATCACCGAGTCCCCAGAAGCCCCATCAATCCCCCGGATTGGTCACTATAAATTTGTCACTAGCACCCCGGTGCCCCGCTCCAGGCAGGGCGCGCATCCCACCATACTCGCCATCGGGTTCGATGCAGCTCGTTCACCGCGGAGCTGGAGGGCTACGTACGATCTCCAACGCACGTTCGGCGAGCCTCTGCTGTTTCAGCCCGCTACATTTCCATCGCGGGCGGAACCACGCGCCCGCGCAGAGCAGCGACCACCTGCTCGTGCAGCTCTATCTGCAGGGAGGCTACGTCGGGCAGAACGGCGGCGTCGATGTGCGCGTCGGTGGTGGCGGGCGCGTTTGCCACCCCGGCGCCCGCGGCCTACGCGGTTCCCGAACGTTGGCTCTTCGATGCGATCTGCGCACTCATCCGTGGCAACCTCGCGAACCGCACCTTGACGCCCACCCATCTGTGCCGGCGTTTCAACTGCTCGCGCTCGCAGCCTCTACCGGATGTTTCTTCCCGTGGGAGGCATGGCAGTCCTCATCCGCCGCGAATCTCTCGAACACTGTCGCGAGGAGCTCATGAGCTGACGTCAGGTTCCCAAGCGCGTCTCCGACGTCGCCCTGCGTTGGGGAGTCGACAACCAAAGCCACTCCTGTCGCCTGTTCCGTCGCACGTTCGGTATGACGCCGGGGGAAGCATTGAACCACGGCCGGCTTGCAGAAGCCGCAGCAGATTTCGCCGCCCTCCCGTACCCGCCGGTACACGTCGGCCGTTCATCATTGGATCCGCCGCCTTCACGGCGCGTGAAGCGCTCCTTACCTGTGGCTGCCGGCCGAAAGCTCCCGAGCAGGTGCCACTGACCTGCTGGCCGATTCTCGGTCCGCTCGATTCCTGAGCAGATGGCTCCTCGGGCAAGCGAGGAACCATGAAGAAGACGCGTTTTACAGAAGAACACATGGCCAAGATCCTGCGCGAGGCCGACGCCAGCTCGGTGGCAGAGGATGGCGCGGTAGAGTAACGCGGCGAACACGCAAAAAGCCTTAAGGCAGATGCCTATGAAGGATTTTGGTGTGACGGCACACACGGCAGCAGAGGCAGAATATCTTCTCTCTTGAGCGCCGGGCTGAACAGAAACCCCTGTCCTATCGTGCACCCGAGCGTGCGCAAGAGCGAAAGCTGCTCCCGAGTCTCGATGCCTTCGGCGACGACCTCCATGCCGAGCGCCCGTCCCAGCCTGGTGATGGCCTCTACGATCGGCCGGGCACGCGGATTGATTCCAAGCTGCGCCGTAAAGCTCCGGTCGATCTTGAGATGGCGCACGGGCAGGCGGGAAAGCAGACTCAAAGAGGAATAGCCGCAACCGAAATCGTCCAGTGCGACGATGACGTTCGCGGCCGACAGCTCCTCGAGGACCGCGATCAGCTCGTCCGAATCCTCGATCAGCGCCGACTCGGTCAGCTCGAGGTCGAGGCCGGTTCCAGGAACCCGCCATCCACTGCACACGGCCAGCATGGAGGCCAGCGATCGGCTGTCCCGCAATTGCAGTGGCGACACGTTGATGGCAACGCGTCGCGCGCAGCGGCCGCTCGCCAGCCAGTATTCGCAGTCGGCTGCAGCCTGTTCGAAGATCCAGTGCCCCACCTCTTCGATCAACCCCATCCGCTCGAGCATGGGCATGAAGGCCGCCGGAGACACCCATGCACCGGAGCCCCTGCGCCAGCGGAGCAACGCCTCCAGGCCTTCCAGCTCGCCGGTCTCAAGCCGGATTTTGGGTTGGTAGTGCAACGCGAACTCACGCCCCCGAGCCGCAGCGTGCAGCTCACGGCTGAGCTTGTCTGGCACAACGGTTGGAGTAAGCGCTTCCATCAGATCGCGTTCGTCAGCTGCCGCGAGGTAGCCGCTACTCCCAGCGAGTCGCAATAGTGGGCGGGCTCGAGAAGTCTGTAGAGCACCCATCTGTTCGGGGAGCGACGCAACCACTCCGAACAAGCTTCGGCCAGCCCATCGCCATCGAAGAACAACACACGCAGCCCATGCTCTTGGGATTCCAATCGAGGGCCGCTCACGATCTGAGCCGTCACGAACCAGATGCGCGGGCCGCTGCTCCAGGCTCTCCATTGCCATTGACCGTTCAATCCTTGTGCCAGGCGACGCAGTCGCAGCGGAAGATCGTCCAGCCTTCGTATCGGGGTCGCCTCTTCAGGAACGTACCGGCGCGTTGCGATGAATTCCTCGAGGAGCATCCCGGTCAGCGTCCCTCTGTCGATGGATGGAGTGTTTCTCCCGATGCGATAACACCGGTTCATTTCTGCGCGCGCGGCCAGGGTGCGAGGCGGCCAGCGCGAGACCGACCCGAATCTCATATCTGTGAAGCGGCCGCTTGCGGCTGTCCCGCCTCCGCTGTCGTGCCTTCCCACAAGGCATAGGCCCCGCCTGTGAGCAACAACCCGAGTGCCGCCGCGCACAGAAAAATGTTGAGCGGGCGTCGCTGTCGCGGTTTGGGCAGAGGCGGCATCAACCATGTGCGTCTCCCTCTCGGCCCATTCTCGGTGCCTTGGATGGAGCACATATTGCCTGCCCGGGCACGTGAGTGTGTTCGGAAATGATGCGAAACGGCGGTTTCGACAGCCCCTCTCGACCTCTACTTCCCGTCGCCGCCTGGCATCACCTGCAGATTGCATCAAAATGAGGATCCAGTTGATCGCAACGGCACCGCCGTGACGCCCCAATCGCCCGCACCCTCTGGATCCCAGGCATCCTCGAAGCGACGGCGCGGCCGCATCAGTCGGGACTTGGCGCTCGAAGCCGACCGGTCCCCAGGGCGGCGCGAAAACGCTCCGAGCAGAAACTGAGTCGTCCGCGAGCACGCGGCCTCCAGCAACGGCTCGCCGGATCGCGATGGGAACAGGTACTCGCCTCTCGTTCCCCGAGGTGGTGTTGCGTGCGCCCTCGATGTAGCCCACCAGGAGCTTCGACAAGGAGTTAGTGACCGCGGCCCGGCCGGCCAGCACCCCGCTTGGTGCCCTCGCCCAGGCTCAGATCGCTCAACCGCAGCGAAATCGCGTCTCGGGCGCCCAAGTCGCTCCAGAGCATCACGGCAAACATCAGGCGATTTCGCTCACGTGTCGCAACTCGTCTGGCGCGCCGCCGCTGAGCGAGGCCCATGCTCTTCTGCTGAGCCCACCTTTCGTCCAATTCAGCATCGCGAGTCGGATCTTCTTCACGAGCTCGGATCGCCTGCAGCCATCGATACAAGCGCCGTAGATTTCGGAACCTGCGTGTCACCCCGAATGCTTTCGAAGCAGGCTGATCTTTCGTCTGCAGATCGCGCAGATGGCGGACCAGGTGCGCACTCGTTGCGCTCACCAACGTGCGCCCGGCGCGGCACCAAAGGCAAACTTCCGCGCTTCTCAGGATCGACCGGTACTCCATCAGCGTTGCCTTGGACAGGCCATTCTCCAGCCGCAGTACATCGAGAAATCAATCGACCAGCTCGAGCGACAGATTGCCAGGGTGCCCAGCTAAGCCCTGTACTTGCGCGGAGCGCGTCGGGTGCCTGCCAACGAACGTGTTACGCGAGCAGCCATATCAGCATCACGACGAGCCAAAAGCAGGCGCCCAGACCCGCTGCCTTCAGAACCCCACGCGCTTCACACAACGCCTCGTCATCGTTTCTTCGATGGCGTGAACGCGAACGTACCTGCGCCTTCACCGATCGGGATGCGCCGCATTCGAGCGAGAACACCTCCGAATCGGACTCGACAGAGTTGCCTGGCAAGTAGCTTATCGCCTCTTTACGCCTCGCATGCTGCCCTTCCGGCTCATTCTGCACAGGGCGGTGCGATGCAAGCGCGACAATCGAGTTCATCTCGAACCCTAATTCCACTCGGTGCCGCCCGAGTGCAGGTCCGCTTCGACCGACGCAAGGTCCGCCAGGCTATGCTGCAACTGGCCGATCAACGCTGCAATCTCGAGACAGCTATTCAAGGCGTCCTGCACGCTCTTCGGATCGCAGCCCTCGGCGCCGCTTTCGCCGAGCGTCAGATCGAGGGTGCTTATGGCGACCCACAGTGCACCATTGATGTCGTGCATCAGCGCACGAACTCTTTGCGAACTGCACGACGCGCTCATGGATCGCACTCACCCCCTATGACCTCAGCATGGCTTGCGGCATCTCGAACCCGAGATTCTCCGACACGGTTGCCAGATACTGCGCCATGCGTTCGGCACCGAGCTGGCTGAGAGAGACATAGGAGCGACGGCGGTCGCTCAGATCCCGGGTTCGAACGACCAGGCCCTCTGCAACCAGCTTCTCGATACGGCGGAGCGCCGTTGTCAAGGGCGTTCTCGAGGCCTGACACAAACTGGTGATACATATGCGCCGGCCCGTGTATCGACGGAGCATCAGCTCGACGAGCATCTCCCATGCCGGATCCGGCAGCAGCGCCGTGCCGAACACTCGTCTTTTCTCCTCAATCAACGTCCGGAGAAAATGCAAAGATGCATAGTCGTACGGACGCGCGTCTGTCTCGGAAGATGCGTCGTCTTCGCCTCTCATAGCGAACGGGCGGTCGAGTGGCAGCCTGTCCTGCACACCACGTGCAAGCGTCGACAGCTCCACTGCCAGTGATCGGGCAGTACGCGCAAGATCCGTCAGCCGTTCGGTACTGCACCTGCCATCACGAGAGTCGGCTTTAGCGCGCAGCCACGTCGCTCTCATCATGGCGGTTTTCACCGCCTGCAGGAGCTCCTTCGGCATCACCGGCTTGAAGAGGTAATCGACCGCCTCGAGCCTGAGCGCGGAAATCGCCGTATCCATGCTGGCCTGTCCCGTCACGAGGACGAACTGCAACCACGATCGCTCACTGAATCGCGAGCGGATCTCCTTGATCAGCTCGATGCCATCGGTCTCAGGCATGCGCACGTCGCTCAGCACGACATCGACCTCGGGGCTCTTGTGCAGGACACCGAGCAGCTCCTTGGGATCCTCGAACGTGTGGCAATACCGATCCGCCTGAACGAGGATTCTGCGGAAGATGCGCAGCGCCCTCGGATCGTCGTCCAGAATCAGCAGGCGTGGCTTGCCTGCCGGGAGCGCCGGCTCTTTCGAGTGCGGCGGATCTTTCTCCTGTTGGCTGCTCACTACGCTCATATGCTCGACCGGCTCTGCGACCCCTGCGCTGCTGCCCCATCCCTGCCCGTGCCTCTTCCATTCCTTTACGTCCCGCTTGGGAGCCTTGACTGGAAATGTAGCCACTTGCGGGCCGCTCCATGCCGGCATCTGCTTCATTCTGAAACAGATTTTTTGAGGGGCTCGCTACAGCCGTAGGTTGCTCTGGTGGGCGATGAACCACGTGTAGGTTCCGGATAATCCCTGATCGAGCGGGATGAGCGGCCGCCAGCCGCGCGCACGCAAGTGCCCGCTGCATTCACCACCTGTCGGCATGGCCCGGTAGCGACTTCCGCCGAAATCGACGCGCCCTTCGTACTGCACGACCTTCGCGATCTTCCTGCTGAGATCCATCAGGTTGATCGTCTCCGAAGGCGGTACAAACGCGATCTCCTCGCGGCCCACGGCTTGAAGTGCAACTTCATGAGCTCACCGCGGATGCGCAGATCCGGGCGCTTAGAGCCGGGCGACTGGATTTCGGCATTGGGCTTGGGCCGCTCAATGAGACAGATCTCATCTTCGAATCCATTTGTCGCGAGGCGTTGGTGCTGGCTATACCAGCAGATCATTCGCTTGCACGTGCTTCAGGGCCTGTGCGACTGAAAGAGGTGGCAAGTGAGGCATTCGTTGTTCCGCCGCGGGAACTTGCACCTGGCCTCTACGATGAGATTCTCGGCCTGTGCCGGTCGAATGGTTTTGCACCCCAAATCACTCAGCATACGTACCAGATGCAGACGGAATGCACTGTGAGCTCGACGGGACCGAGCGAAGACGGAGGCAGCATGAGACTCCGAGAATTCATGAGTTTTGAGCTGCCAGCGGCTCAAGCGGATGTGGTCGTGCTGGCAGAGGATATCTTGCCCGAGCACTACAGCCTGCCTTGGGCGCGCGAGACATTTCCGGATACGCCGATCGTGTACGTGGCGGGCAACTATGAGTTATACGATGCCTACTATGAGATGGTGCTGGCGCGCTGCAGGCAGGAGGCTGGGGAGCTTGGCATCCACTTCCTCGAACGTGACGCGGTCGTGATCGACGGCGTGCGCTTCTTGGGCACGACGCTCTGGGCGGACTTCAAGGTCGAGCTGGGCTCCGCGGTGCCTGCGGCGTTCGCCATGGCGCATGGCGAACCAGTGCATGAACGACTTTCGGCTGATCCGCTATCGCGGGGGACTCCTGCGCGCGGAGACGACACGGGAGTTTCACTTCGAGACGCGGCGTTGGCTCGAAGAGGAGCTCACGTGCCGTCGACGGCAAGACGGTGGTCGTCACGCATTACTTGCCGCACCGGGCGAGTATCCATCCGCAGTTTCACGGTGATCTCTTGAACCCGGCCTTCGCAAGCCACCTGTCCCGTCTCGTGCAATTACGAGGTCTTCGGCACACGGGTCGTGTGCAATCCTCGAAGATATGGCCGTTGGATCTCAACCGAGGAATTCGACCAGACGCTGGTCGTCGAGATCTAACCGAGCGAAGCGAAAAGGGCCGAGGCTTTGTAGCCAGCCCTTCCCTTCTGTTCGGTGTGATCTGCACTTACCAGCGATAGGTGAGTTCGAGCGCACCCGTCGCACCGTGATAATCGATGGCACCGGTGCACCGGTCGGTGTAGCCAACAGTCGCCGAGACGCCGACGTGATCGGAGACCGGCTGGAAGCGGCGGAGCGACATGCCGCGAATGCGGCCTTCAGTAACGCCTGAGGCCCACTCGAACTCGTGCAGGGTGTTGCCCTGACCCAGCCAAAGCTGAGTGTAGCCGTCACCTTTGCGATCGCGCAGGCGGAATGAGACGAGGCTGCTGCCACTTTCACCCAGTTGCTCGACGTCGTAGCGCGTGTACTTGTACGAAACCGTCAAGCGTGGCAGGTAGTAGCTGGCGCCTACGTTCCAGGCGGTCGCATCGACATCGCCGTAATACTCGAGCGCCTTCGCGCCCGCTGTGGCGAGCAACCCCTTGGCCACCTTGACGCTCACCTCCTGCGAAAGCTCCCGGTGCACGAACACGGGTTCGTTCGAGGACAACGTCACGCCCGTGCGCGTCGAGAGCGTGCGGTTCCAATTGTGGTAGATGGCACCGGAAATGCGAAACGCATCGAAGTGCGCACCCTCGAAGTTGCGTTCACCGTGCGCAATGCCGAGCACGGTCGTTGTGCGCTTCGACTTGTTGACGACCTCGGCGCCGACGACGCTTCGCGTGCCGAAACCGTTGTCGAAATCCGTGTACTCGGCCTGCGTGCGGAGGCTTGCCTCACCAGCGTGAGCCGTCCCGCCCACTGCGAGCGACACCGCGGCCACCAATTGAATGATGGTCTTCATGAAAACCTTCCTCTATAGCTGTAGCACAAAAGGTCTCGAGCGCCTGCTTGATCCGATAGCAGCCGGGCGGCAGGTTTTTCTCGATGATGATTCGAGGCGCGAACAAGGAATCGGCCGGAACGATGCGACCCGGCAGGACGATGCATTGGATACCGAGCGAAGTACGTGCACCGATCCAGCAGCCGAGTTTTTCGCGGCCAGAGTCGATGGTTTGGCCCTCGATGACGACGCTCACCGATTTCTTGTCGAGCCGCTGATTGGAGGTGCGCACCTGGGCACCAAGGTAGGCACCCTCATCCACCTTGCTGTCAGAAACGAAGCACTGCGGCCCGATCGTCACGTTGTCGGCGAGTAGCGCGTTCTTGAGCTCGGTGGCAAAGCCGATGCGCACGCCGTGACCGAGTGTGACAGGGCCGCGGATCATCGCGAGATTGCCGATCATGCAGTCATCGCCGATGTAGGCTGGCCCGTAGATGAAGGCGCCGGCGCACACCTTCGTGCGACGCCCGATATAAATCGGCCCGGCGGTCGTATCGAGTGTGGTGGTCGGGTGGATGTTAGCGCTCTCGTCGATGTGCGTTTCAGGGAGCGACAGCGCCCGCTGGTTGTCGAGATCAAGCCACCACATCACGCGTACCTCGTCGGCTTGTCACGGGCAGGCTCCACGCCGGTGAACCAGCCCTTGATGCCGTGGACCAGCCAGATCTCGTATGCGAGCAGCACGTAGAGCACCGAAAAGGCAGAGTACGGAATGAGGCGAGCCCGCTTGTGATGGATCGCGCTGATTGCACCCAACACGGACACCGCCGCGAGCCAGACCAGCGGGAAGAGCGCGATACCGATGCCTATGACGCCGTATTCGGCGGCCGCGGCTAGCCAAACGGTGGCCATCGCGAGCACACCGACAATGACGACGAGCACCATCGGCAGAATGCTGAAGAGACCAAAGCGGGTGAGCAGCAGGTTCTTGTGCAGGCGCATGCACACCGCGTAGCCGACGATCCAACGACGCCATCGGCGCCATTCCTCGCGCAGCGTGTTGCACTCCTGCGGATAAACGATGCAGCGATTGCACTGCCGTACCTTGTAGCCGTTGGCGACGAGCGTCCATGTGAGGTCGAGGTCTTCAACCTTCGTGCGATCGCTGATTCCGTGCCGGCGGAGCACCTCGGTTTTGAACATGCCGCAGGCGCCACTGATGATGAACGGAGCGCCACCGGTGATCTGCTGGAACGTGCGCTTGAGCGCTATCATCGGGAGCTTCACCGAGGCGCGAATAAAGGGCAGAACGCCTGCCTTGTTCAGGTTCGATGAGGGAATGCCGCCGACCGCATCGGCGCCGTCTTCGAGCTCGGCAAGCATGTAGCCTAGGCCAAAGCTTCGTGGCGGCACGTAGGTGTCGGCATCGGTCAGGAACACATACGGCGAGGTCACGTAACGAAGCCCATGCATGAGCGCCCCGCCTTTGCCGGTGTTCTCCTGGTTAATCGCGACCAGACGCTTGCCGTACTCGGCCTTGAGCTTCTCGAGCACCTTCGCGGTGCCGTCCGTCGAGCCGTCGTTCACGCAGATGACTTTGGCGATGTACCAGTTCTCGAGGAGGTTGCGCAGCGACGTCTCGAGCACCGGCTCTTCGTTGTACGCGGGAATCACGGCATCGACCGAGCGAAAGCGCATGCTGGGCCGACGGCGCAGGCGGTACAGGACGTACGCGAGCGCAACAATGCAAATGGAGAAGAACAGGATCGTCTTCATGTCAGTCCATTGAGATCAACTTGTATGGAACGAAGGCCTCGCAAGGGCCCGAGTTGATCTGGTAACCATGGAAGCGCGCGATCGCGCGAACCTGATCGCCCTGCATGTAGAGGCGATGCGCTTGCGAGACGTGGGACATGAGCGCAGCGATCTTCAGGACGAGGAAGCGCTCATCGATCGGCTCCCAGACGCTCGGCGTGAAAGCCGGCTGAGAGCTCGGGGTCTCATAGCCTAGGATCTGAGGCACCGGCCGGCAGGCCACCATGGAAGCCTCGTGCACGGCGCGGTGATCTTGGTGCCGGTCCTCACGGAACATGGTGTACACGCGTTGCGGGTTCAGGTCCTGGACTTGCTCGCAGATCAGGTGGATGACTTCGTTCAGGAAGGCTGGAAGCTGCGTGTCCGGCAGATCGTGCTGGACGAAGTCCTTGACGCCGAGGCGATCGAGCGCCTCGCGCGTCTCGGCCTCACGGTTGTCGCGATCCGAGCACCCGCGGGTGCCCTTAGTGAGAACGAGTGCCCGCACGTGTACGCCTTGCGAAATCAGTTTCGCCAAGGTCGCGCCACACCCCAACTCCAAGTCATCGGGGTGTGCTCCAATCGCCAGCACTGTCTTGATCCGGGACATCCGCCAAACTGACTGTCCAAGTGACGCAATATCGCTGTATAGCTGTCGGGTATTCGCGCTGAAACTTCAGGGTTTCGAGGCTTAAGGGAGTGGCCCGTCGCGACGAACGCGCAGTTGCGCCGGAGCGCGACCAGTTGCCTCGTCCACCACCTCGAGCTGCTGATCGCGCGCCACGCGAATCATGGTTCGACCCGCAGTGACGTTCTTCTCAATGACCTTGGTCCCGCTACCCGTCGCATTACGGATCGAAATGTGCATAGTAATCGCCTTGATTGACTTCCAGGTTTGAGGACTCGACTCGGCGGGCCGTAACCACCAGGCACCCTGGCTCACCGACGCTTCCCCATTGGATCCAGCGCGTCGGGCCACGATGCAAGTCGTCCTGATCACTCGTCCGCCTTCGAGCGAGATCGTAGATAGATGGAATAGAGCGCGCTCGAGGAATGGATTCATTTGGAATCCATCCGCCGCTCGACTCGAAACGGCCGATTCATCGAGGAACACGGCTCGCCAGTGCCGCGCAAGCGCACGTCCTTGCGCGAGGAATTCGATTCACTTCGGTTGGATACGCACGCGATTCAGATCGACGATGAAAACATCGTGCGCGTGAGCACACCAGCGGAAGTCGATCTCTCGTGATGCTGGCGATCAATCTTCGCTGCGTGCTATTCAACGCTGGCGGCCGACCAGTGACGCCGGAAGGCGAATTACAGGTGCGGCCAGCGCTGGCGGATCGCTCGGGCTGAAGCGCTAACACGATGAGCGCGCGGCCATGCGGATTGCTTCTTAATGAACTCGTCTCGCACGGTGAGCGAGCTCACCACCGCCGATTAGCGCGGCGCTTGAAAATCTTGTGAAATGTCGGTGACGCCAGCGAGCGGGTCATCCGCGCGCGCGTGGCTCTCCAGGAGAAACGCATAGAACCGCCGCAAGTGGCGCAACGACGCAGACAGAGCGGCCTCGGAGACTCCATTGGAGCGGCGCTGCATCATGTACGCCCGCAGATCGGACTTGCTCGCGGCCACCAATGTACGGCCCGTATGTTGCTGGATCCACCCGATCAGCTGTGTGCAGCTCTGCCCGATGGGCGGCGCGGGTTGCGCGCGAATAGCGGAACTTGACGGCAAGCACGTCGAGAAACCGGCCGATGAGGTCCTCGGACAGACCCAGCCAGTCATCAGCGGGATCCCTTTCCAGTGCCCCACCCACTGGGACACAGGCACGAGCAAGCATTGCCGGCGCGAGAGCTGACTGTTGCACAGGATGACCCTTGCACGAGTTCACTTCCCTCAACCGTAGCAAGGGCTCCCGAGGTGCGCAGCGACAGAAAGATCCATTGTGACAGCGCCTTCACGCCAGCCCCGCTCGCGCTGCCCGAATTGCTGCTAGGCAACGGCCTCGATCAGCGACCCTGAGCCGCAGATCCCGCGCGCGTCGAGATATCTTGCGGGCTCATCAAACGGGCTCATCAAACCGAATGCCGACCTCTCGCAAGTACCAAAAAAACTCGCGCAGGACGGCCGCGACCTTCGCCCGCTTGCGGGCCAGCTCCCTGCCCTGGAGCTCATCCACATAGCATTGAAGGTCGGCTGCGCTCGCGTCCGTAATGGCCCTGCCATGGCGTCGCTCCATCCACCAATGGAACGAACGCAGCTCCTCGCGCTGGCTGGCACATCGTGCGCGATCGAAGCCCTGCCTGACTGTCGTCGCGTCGAGGAATCTCTCGATCAGGTCTTCGGCCAACCCCGGCTGCCGCCAATCGGAATCGACCCGTCGGGCACCTGCGCCGGCAGACCAGATCCTGAGCGTATCGCGCTCGTGTGGATTGCTCATGACGAGCTCACCGGCAAGCGTTCGACGGCTCTCGCGAGCAGGCTCCGCTGCGCCCCTGTTCTCCGCGATACCGCGGACATGTCGGCCGCTATCCATATTGCAGTGCTGCACGTAGATGCTACGGGTACGCAGCACGGCGGCGACGTAGGCTCTGAGCTCGCGCCTTGCGGCGCTCTTGGCGAGCACAGCGTCTGCACCAGAATCGAGCAGATCCACCCGCACGAGCGGATTGTCGAGTTGCGTCACAACGATGACGGGCACGAGCCGCCACTTCTTGTGCTCTTTCAGCCAGCGAATGAACTCGTCTCCGCGCAGATCGTCCATCATCAGATCGCAGACGATCACATCCGGGTCGATGTCCTCGAGCCTGCGGCGAACTTCCGCGGCGCCCGTGGAAAAGGACAATGCATATCCGCCCTTACGCACCGCGGCGGCTAGGGCTAGCCGCGAGGCTGCGTCATCATCGATGATAAGCACTCTCGGGGTGCCCTTCTCGGGCTGTGGCTCGAGCGCCTGAAAGATCGCCGTCTCACTAGTCGTGCCTGTCGCGGTCCCATACATGGCTGGCTTTCTCCGCTTCCCGTGGATGGCGAGACTCTAAGGGGGCAAGGAGGATCTTGCGCGATCTCGGTCACATGAATTGCCTGCATCGCGCACCCAACGGACGCGAACAGCTCCATGCTGAAGCTTTCCCACCGTTCAACGCCCGAGCCAAAGCCGGCAGGAGCGCTGCGGTCAAACCTTCAGGGCAACGCCTGGCGTCCAGCCATTTTCTCGTTCATATAAAGATAGGCCTGCTCGATGAAGTCCGTGACGAGCTCGCGAGCTTTCGGAGTGAGGGAGACGAAATCCCGTCGCGCATCGTTCGGGTCTGGGATTCTCGAGATGTACCCGCGCTGGGTTAGGTCATTGATCCTGCGCAAGAGCGTCGTGGCTGAGACATTGGAGGTGGTCGAGACCATGAGACCGGAGACCGACAGGCGCTGCCGCTGGCGCTCCGCTCGCGCGAGCTCGAGCAACAGGTCCCAGGACAGATCGTCGAGCTTGTACTGGGAGTAGCGGCTGCGGAGCTGTCGCAGCATCTCGATGGTATCGAGCACGCTCGATTCCTTGGCGACTGGTGCCCCCTTCGCGGCCTCATCGTCCCGAAACACCGGCACTGCCGGCGCGAGACCCTCCGCTCTCATCGCGAGGCCCCGCAAATGCTCGGTGAGGTCCTCCGACTGACGAATCAACCGCTCGATCTTGGCCACGGGTGAGGCATAGTCGCGCCTGTCCTGGGCAGCGCGCGCCATCGCCTTTTTCACGGCCTCGATGAGATCCGCGGAACGCACTGGTTTGGTGAGAAAGTCGCACACGCCGAGCCGCAGGGCGTCCACAGCGCTCTGCAGGGAAGGCTGGGCCGTCAACAGCAGCACGCGCGGACAGGGGCGATTCAAGGGCTGCGCGCTCAGGCGATCGACGAACTGAAACCCGGTCATTTCCGGCATATAGATATCGCTCACCACGACCGAGATGGTCTCGTGGCGCAGCACCGTCGCGATCGCCTCTTCGGGTTTGGAGGTTTCATGACAGCGATAGCCGGCGCTAGTAAGCGTGGCTGACAGAATGTGCAGAACGGTTTCGTCGTCGTCCAGAACCAGCACTTCACCCTTCATGAAATCTCCATCGCGGAAGGTTCAGACAATTGGCGCCAAACTGTATCTTTCGGAATAGTATCGGCGCGATTCTGCGAATTACACTGCGTTTTCCATTCAGTGCGATCCTACCTGAGGGCCGAGCAAGGTAATGTCGGATACAAAAACCGGTGACGCGTTGACAATTTCTCGGCGCGCAGCTCCAAGTGGAGGGCCCAGCGACGAACAGGATTTCATGGGAGTGGAGCGGAAGTGGAGGCGGTCAAGTCTTCTCTCTGTTGTAAATTCTCGGACGGGATGCGGACTGCACGGTTGAAGCCGTGCGCTGTTGGAATTCCGGATCGAGCTCGCGCTCGATCTCATCGATCTGCCGCAACTCGAACTCGCTGATCACGACACGACGCCAAGTCTAACTCGCGCGGATCAGTGCCGCGTACCTCAGCTTGAGCACCGCACGCTCGCCAAAGGCATGCGGGATGATCTTGGTCCGCCGCCGCGCCGCGCCAAAGCGTCGCGCGAGCAGATCGGTGGTGCGCACAGCGCGACGGGGCGCGATCGGCATGCGCCGATGCGCAATGCACGCCCTCGCCGAGGGCAGTTCCCGCTCGAAGCGCTTCACGAACTCCTCGCCAGCGAGCTGCGCGAGCGTCGGGCCGGCAGCCTAGTCGGCCGCCAGCGCACGGGCTTTGACCTCGCGCCAGCCCTGCGCGGGCACCTTGCTCACGAGCTTGCGGATCTTGGGGGCGAGGCAGCGCTGGCGCCGGCTCTTGGGAAAGAATCCTCCACCACGCGGATCCGCCCTGGCGCGCGTCGGTGGCGATAATCCCATAGGCGGAATAGCCGCGGCCGAGCTTATCGGCCACCTCGCTCTCCAGCGCTGCCTCGACGATCAGTCGCGTCGCCCGCTTCACCTTATCGCTCCGCTCGCTCTCGCCGCCACTGCGGCCGGAAGACAAATCTTCCAACGGCTTCCGCGTCTTCGCCGCCGCGCGTACTCTGCGCTTTACGGGATGCACTCCTTCAATTGTTCGATCTGAACTCCGTCACATGTTCAAACCGGAAGAGACATCCCGTCTTCGATTTACAGTAAGATTAAGACTTCACCGTGAAGGCTATGTCAAGGAAAGCGCGTGAGCGGACGCCGCTCCTAGCTTCTTTTGTCATCGGCATCGGTGCTGCAGCTACAGCCATCGCCATACCTTCTCAGGCCTATTGGGAGGTCTCAGCACCCGCGTTGGTCGTGGCACTCGGACTGCTCGCCGGAATGTGGGCAGCCCTGGCTGCTTCTATGCTTTTATGTGCTCACGCGGTCCTGCTGCTCGAGTGGTGGCATCTGCCTGCGCCGCTCGTGGCGGCGGCGCTCTGTGCCGAGCTGCTGCGTAGAGGCTTCTCGGTGGTCTGGCCGGCCGGGCTGACATTTCTTGCGTACGCGACACCTTATTTGATCGTGCCCGGCTTGCAAGCGAGCTGGCCTGGCGTCTGCTCCATGGCACTGGTCTGCACCAGCGCCATTATTGGGCTGGCGTCCATGTTGCTGTGGCTTCTGCCCCGTCGCAGTGCAGTCCTGCCTCCTCATGCGCCCCTGCGCTGGAGCCATCTTCTGTTCCCACTGGTCAACGGCCCGGCCGCGCTTGCCGCCGTCACGTTGGTGCCCGGCGGAATCCCAGCACTGGACACTCTGGATCATCCAATGGCCGGCCGCCTCTTGTGGCCGCTGTCGATCGCTCTGGTGGCTAGCGTAACTTTCTCAATGTTGCTCGAGCTCGTCTGCAAGAAGAGCGGGAGACTCCTGCTACACCGCTTCCATCACGGCGGACGCGGCAAGCTTGTGCCTCGCCGTATGCCCCTCGAGGTGACCTCTCAACTCTTGCCTGTCTTTCGCGAAGCGCTTCGTGCGCGACGCTTGACGCAGCAACTTCGCGCGCAGCTCCTGAAAGCGAACAAGGAGGGTGAAAGCCGGCAGCGAGCTTTGGAGAAGATAAAGACGACGCTGAGGGAACGCACTGAGGCACTCACCCGGAGCCTCAGGGCGCACGAGCGCCTCCGCGGGCAATTGAGGGCGCTCCTGAATCATATCCCCGAGCCGATCATCCTCGTCGACGATCGCAAACGAATCGAGCGCGTCAGCCAGGCGACCCTGCGATGGCTCGGACATGAGCCGGCGGCCTTGGTGGGCCAGCCCGTAAGCGTCCTCGCGCCGCCCACATACGTCGGCGTCCACCCGCTCGATTTGCAAAAGGACGACCCAGGCTCCCCTCGGGGAAAGATGCAAATTGCACCCGTCCGTCGGGCCAACGGCACGGACCGTAATTGCGCCATCCAAACGTATGAGTTCGAGATAGGAAGCGCCCGCAACTATCTGATTCAGCTCCGGGACCCCAATCATACGAAGCAGGCGCTGGCCGCTCTGCAAAAAGCGCGAGCGGCTCTCAAGCAGGCTCACAAATCGCGCTATGAATTGATCGGCTCGATGAGCCACGAGTTTCGAACGCCTTTGCACGGGCTCATTGCGATGCTCGATATGCTTCGTGACGAAGAACTCTCGACGGCCGGACGGGAAAAGCTCGCCATTGCCAAAGCGTCCGCCCGCTCGTTGCTCAAGCTCGCGAACGACGTGCTCGACCTGACACGACTCGAAAGCCGCGGCCTGACCTTCGAGAAGCAACGTTTCGACATCGTCTCGCTCACCCGGCAGGTGTTCGAGGAGGCCACGCCCCAGGCCGACTCGAAAAAACTCCAGCTCCACGTCAGCGCCCTGGGTGAGCTTCCGCCTTCCTTGATCGGCGACCCGCAGCGGATCAAGCAGGTCCTCACCAATCTCGTCACGAATGCGGTCAAGTTCACGCCTCAGGGGGAGATTCGCGTTCACATCGGCTATCGGGCGGGGGTCTGCACGGTAGACGTGATCGACAACGGGCCGGGAATCCCGCCGGACAAGGTGGAAGAGATCTTCAAGCCGTTCGTCCAGGTGCACGACTCCTCCCAGCATCTGGGGGCAGGCTTGGGGCTGGCGATCTCCCGGCGGATCTGTGAGGCCATGGGCGGCAAGCTGTGGGTGCTCGACTCGAGCCCGGCGGGCTCGACGTTTCGCTTCACCCTGCCCCTCGAGGCCTCGAGCGAAGCGTGCGAGGATGACCAGAGCCTCCGGGTCTTCCGCAATCCGAACGGCCACATCCTCGTGGTCGAGGACCATCCGACGAATCAGTTTGTGGTGAAGAGCATGCTCGAAGCCTTGAAGTGCGCCGTGACGATCGCGGGCAGCGGCTCCGAAGCGCTCGAGCTTCTGCAGAAAGAGAAGTTCGACCTCGTTCTGATGGATTGTCGGATGCCCGGAATGGACGGCCTTGAGACGACCCGAAGAATCCGCAATGAGCTGCGCCTCAACATGCCGATCATTGCCATGACGGCCAACACCATGCCGGAGGACATCGAGCAGTGTAAGCAGGCCGGCATGAACGACTACCTGCCCAAGCCCTTCGGCCGCACCGTCCTTCACGACATGCTGTGCAAATGGCTCAAGCCGGAGGCTACGGACGGTGACAGCGTGACCCAGAAGCTGGCCCGCTTTCCCGTGCTCGATGAGGAGATCGTCGACGAGCTGTTCGAGAATCTGAAATGGCAGAAGCCGCCGATGCGGCGCATCTGTGAATCGTTCCTCGCAACGGCGAGAGACACGCTACGCATGCTGGAACGATCGAACCGGGAGGGGTTGGACCGAAACCTGCACACCCTACTCGGCACGGCAGGAATGGTTGGGGCGCGACAGATCGAGCAGCTCGCCGCACTGCTCCAGCAAACGGTCAAGGCCGGGCGGATGCAGGACGCGCCTAGGTTGCGCAAGCACCTTGCCACTGCAGTAGCTGCTTTCGAGCGAGAGTTCCTTCAAAGGCTCGACGCGGATCACGCAACCTATTGAGTTTCACGTAAATGGTTGACGGGTTACCACGCCAATTCCGCCTGTTTCCAAAACGCCGTTACCAGCGTGGGGCGTCGCTGCATGCCGC
>NICF_comb_assmDRAFT_10001539_pt1 | contig 18211 bp, 32 predicted proteins | sample NewIslPassag4_SG_FD_11279 | JGI IMG/M metagenome (IMG submission 11279) | reverse complement strand
GGCGGCCCGCAGGGCCCGGGCGAGGCGCACCGTGGGCGGCTCCTCGAGCCCCAGTCGCTCCGCGAGCCCCGCGACCGCGAACAACTCCTCCGGCGGCCCGTCGAAAGCCACTCGCCCGCCGTCCAGGGCCACCACCCGCTGGCAGGCGCCCAGCTCGTCCATGTGGTGGGTGATGAGGACCACCGCCACCCCTTCCGTCGCACACAGCCGCGCCGCGACGGACAGGACGGCCGCCCGGGCGTCAGGGTCCAGCATGGCGGTGACCTCGTCGAGGACAATGGCCTCCGGCTCCATGGCCAGTACGCCGGCGATGGCCACCAATTGCTTCTGGCCGCCGGACAGGCGATGAGGCGGGCGCTCCCGCAGGGGTTCCAGCCCCACTACGGCCAGGGCGCGGTCCACCCTCCGGCTGATTTCCCAGGGCGGTAGGCCCAGGTTTTCCGGTCCGAAGGCGACGTCCTCCTCCACCGTACCGGCTACCAGTTGGTTGTCGGGGTTTTGGCCCACGAAGCCCACCCGGCGCCGGATGTCCCACAACGCAGCCGGGTCAGCCGTCGAGCGGCCAGCCACGGTAACCCGCCCCTCCGTGGGCACCAGTAGCCCGTTACACAAACGGGCCAACGTGGACTTTCCCGAGCCGTTGGCCCCAACGACGGCGACGAACTCGCCCCGGTGGATGGTGACGTTGACGCCGGCTACCCCCCTCACCCCGGTGCCGGGGTAGGTGTAGCCGGCGTTCTCCAGCTCAATCAGCGGAGTGGCAATACGGCCTCACACCAGTTCAATAATGGACATGGGCGCCGCGTCCCCCTGGCGGGGTCCGATTTTGACGATGCGGGTGTAACCGCCCTGCCGCTCGGCGTAGCGGGGCGCCACTTCCTCGAACAGCCGCTTGACCGTGGCCTTGTCCATCAAAAACGCGGCCGCCTGCCGGCGCGCGTGCAAGTCGCCCCGCTTGCCCAGGGTGATCATCTTCTCCACCAACGGGCGCACGGCCTTGGCCTTGGCTTCCGTGGTGGTGATACGCCCTTTGGCGATGACGGCGGTGGCCAGATGGCGCAGGAGGGCGCGGCGATGGCCGCTGGTGCGGCCCAGTTTCTGCAGCTTCATAGACCTTGCTCCCTCCCCTCACTCGTCCGGCTGGCGCAGCGACAGCCCCAGCGCCGCCAGCTTTTCTTTGACTTCCTGCAGCGACTTCTTACCCAGGTTGCGCACTTTGAGCATATCCGCCTCGGTCTTGCGGATCAACTCTTCTACGGTGTTGATGCCGGCCCGCTTGAGGCAGTTATAGGAGCGCACCGACAGCTCCAGCTCGTCGATGGACATGGACAGGGCCCGGTCCCGAGGCCCTTCGTCCTTGCGCACCAAGATCTCCATGTCCTCGGCCGTATCCGTCAAGTTGACGAACAGCCGCAGGTGTTCGATGAGAATCTTGGCGGCCACGCTCACAGCCTCGTCCGGCCGGATGCTGCGGTCAGTCCACACTTCCAGCTCCAGCCGGTCGTAGTCGGTCACCTGGCCGACGCGGGTATCCTCTACCCGGTAGTTGACCTTCAGCACTGGCGAAAAGATGGAGTCGACGGCGATGACACCGATGGGCTGATCCGGCTTCTTATTGCGCTCGGCCGGCACCCAACCGCGGCCACGCTCCACCGTGATCTCCATCGACAGCCGCCCGCCCTTGTCCAGGGTCGCGATGTGCAGATCCGGATTCAGGATCTCCACGTCTGCGCTGTGCTCGATTGCCCCGGCAGTCACCTCGCCCTCGCCTTCCACGTCTAGGCGTAAGGTCACCGGGCCGTCGGTGTGCAACTTCACCAGCAGCTGCTTCAGGTTCAGGATGATGTCCGTGGTGTCTTCGACGACCCCCGGAATGGTGGAAAACTCATGCAGCACGCCGTCGATGCGCACCGACGTGACCGCCGCCCCCGGCAAGGAGGACAGCAGGATGCGCCGCAGCGAGTTGCCCAAGGTGATCCCGTAGCCGCGCTCCAGCGGCTCCACCACGAACTTGCCGTAGTTGTCCGTGAGCTCCACGGTCTCGATGCGCGGCTTCTCCATCTCCAGCATCAGTACCCCTCCTCCTGGCGGGTTCCCAAACCCAGGGCCGCCTGGGCCGGCCGGGTCACACGCGCCGGCGCTTGGGCGGCCGGCACCCGTTGTGGGGGATGGGCGTCACATCCTTGATCAGGCTCACCTCAAGCCCCGCGGCCTGCAGCGACCGGATGGCCGCCTCCCGGCCCGATCCCGGTCCCTTGACCCAGACTTCCACCTCACGCATGCCGTGCTCCATGGCGGCGCGCGCTGCGGCCTCCGCCGCCTGTCCCGCCGCGTAGGGCGTCCCCTTGCGCGAGCCCTTGAAACCGGTCACTCCCGCCGACGCCCAGGAGATCACGTTCCCCTGCTTGTCGGTAATGGTGACGATGGTGTTGTTGAAGGTTGACTTGATATGGGCCACACCGCTGGGAATGTTTTTCCGTTCCCGTCTCCGCGGCCGTGCACCCCGCTTGGGCCTAGCCAAATCCAACGCCTCCTCCCGCGCTTACCTCGCCGCCGGGTTGGCGCACCCCCCGGCCGCGCTGCGTCAGCTCTTCTTCTTCTTGCCGCCCACCGTGCGCCGCGGGCCCTTGCGGGTGCGCGCGTTGGTGCGCGTCCGCTGACCCCGTACCGGCAGCCCGCGCCGGTGGCGCAAACCCCGATAACAACCGATGTCGATGAGCCGCTTAATGTTGGTCTGGACCTCGCGCCGCAGGTCGCCCTCGACCGTGTAGTTCTTGTCGATGAACTCCCTCAGGCGGTTGATTTCTTCCTCGGTCAGATCCCGCACGCGGGTGTCGGGATTGACGCCCGTCTCTCGCACGATGGTTTCCGCCCGCGTCCGGCCGATACCGTAGATGTACGTCAGTGCGATGACGACCCGCTTGTCCCGGGGCAAGTCAACGCCGGCAATACGTGCCACCAGCCTTCACCTCCTACCCCTGCTTCTGCTTGTGCTTGGGGTTCTCGCAGATTACCATCACGCGCCCGTGACGGCGAATGATCTTGCACTTCTCGCAGATGCGCTTGACTGACGGCCGCACCTTCATGGGCCCTCGCCTCCTCACCGCTTGCCATGCTTCACTGCTACCTGCTATCGCGCTGGCCAGAAGCGCCACCGGCCGTGCATGCCGCCGCCGCCTCCGGTCCACAAATCGCTGCGGCTGCCTGGCCGGCTGCGAACACGCCTTCCGGCCCCACTACCGCTTGCGGTACGTGATGCGTCCCCGAGTCAGATCGTAGGGCGACAGCTCCACCGTCACCCGGTCCCCGGGCAGGATGCGGATAAAGTGCATGCGCATCTTGCCCGATATATGGCACAGCACTTTATGGCCGTTGTCCAGCTCCACCCGGAACATGGCGTTGGGCAGCGGCTCGATGACTGTGCCTTCCATCTCGATCACATCCTCTTTGCCCATGCGCTCAGCCCGCCTCCTTCAGCTTGGCCGCGAGGGCCGCCAGGGCCGCCCGCACTTCCGCGTCCTTGACCGCCTCCCCACGGGCCCACCGGGCTGCCAGCCCATCGGCAACGACGGGGTGCACCGTCAGGTGCCGCGGGTTTTTGCGTTTGGGCCGGGCGATGGGCCGCTTGTCGCCGTCCACCACCAGCACGAACCCATCGTCCAACACCCGGTACACCACGTACAACTGGTCACGGTCCCTGCCCGCCCGCGATGACACCACCATGCCCGGTTCCAACCGCATGCTCCAACCCCGCTCCAACAGGCTCCCGCTCCCGGAGTCTAAAGCCGCGTCAGGATCTCCGCCTGCCCCGGCCGGACGACGACGGTGTGCTCGAAATGGGCCGATAAGCTGCCATCCGCGGTCACCACCGTCCAATTGTCCTCGAGCACCCGCACCCGGTAGTCACCGCAGTTGACCATCGGCTCGATGGCCAGCGTCATGCCCTCCTTCAGGCGCACGCCCCGCCCCGGCGGCCCGTAGTTGGGGATTTGCGGCGCCTCGTGCATCTCCCGGCCGATGCCGTGGCCGACGAAGTCCCTTACCACCGAGAAACCGGCCGCCTCCACGTGGGTCTGCACCGCATGCCCGATGTCCGACAGCCGCCGGCCGACCACCGCCTGCTCAATCCCTTTGTAGAGCGCCTCCTCCGTGACGCGCATCAGGGTCTGCGCGAGCTCCGACACGCGCCCTATCCCGTAGGTCCAGGCCATGTCGCCGCAAAACCCATCCACAAAGGCACCGATGTCGATTGCGACGATGTCGCCCTCGACAAGCACCCGCTCGCCCGGAATCCCGTGCACCACCTCGTCGTTGACGCTGGTGCAACAGCTGGCGGGATATCCCCGGTACCCCTTGAAGGCCGGCCGCGCTCCCTGCCGCAGCAGGAATTCTTCCACCCACGCGTCGATTTGGCCCGTGGTGATCCCGGGCCGCAGTCGCTCCCGCAGCATGTCGTGGGCCTGCGCCACCACCCGGCCGGCCCGGCGCATGCAATCGATTTCGGCCTCGCTCTTAATCACGATCATCGGCCGCCGCTCGCTCCCACATCCTGCCGGCGGGCGCTCAACGCAGCCAGGATGTCGGCCAAGACGTCGGGAATCGCCTGCTGGCCGTCCACTTCTACCAAAACGCCTTCCCGGCGGTAGTACTCCACCACCGGATGGGTCTGGTCCATGTACACCTGCAGGCGCCGGCGCGCCGTCTCCTCGGAATCGTCGGGACGCTGCACCAACGGCCCCCCGCACTCCGGGCACCGACCGCGGCCCTTTTCGACTTGTTCCCGGCCGTACGTGGCGCCGCACTGGGCGCACACCCGGCGGCCGGCGATGCGCCTGATCGCCTCATCCGGCGGCACGTGGATGTACACAGCCGCATGGAGGGGACGGCCGGCGGCCGCGAGCTTCTGGTCCAGCGCCTGCGCCTGCGGCACCGTACGCGGGAACCCGTCCAACACAAAGCCGGTCCGGGCATCGGCCTGTGCGAGCCGCTCCTCCACCAGGGCGACCGTCAGATGATCCGGCACCAGTTCGCCCCGCTCCACGTACTCCTTGACCTGCCGCCCCAGCGGCGTGTCGGACCGCAGCACCGCCCGGAACATATCGCCCGTCGAGATGCGCGGGATGCCGAGGCGCTGAGCGAGAAGCTCCCCTTGCGTTCCCTTGCCTGCGCCGGGCAATCCCAGCAAGACCAGCCGCACGTCATCGCCCCCGTCCGGACCGGGGCTCCTACTTGAGGAACCCCTCATAGTGACGCATCAGCAGCTGCGCCTCGATCTGCTTCATCGTGTCCAGCGCGACGCCCACCACGATGAGCAGCCCCGTGCCTCCGAAGTAGAGGAAGGACGTGGGCATCTGGGTGATCGCGGCCATCACGTAGGGCATGACGGCGATGATCCCCAAGAACAGCGCACCCGCCAGCGTCAACCGGCTGAGAACCCGGTCCAGGTACTGGGCGGTCGGCTTGCCCGGTCGAAGGCCGGGAATGAAGCCGCCGTACTTCTTCATGTTCTCGGCGACGTCGACCGGATTCCACGTCACTGCAGTATAGAAGTACGTGAAAAAGATCACCAGCAGGAAGTACAGTAAATTATACCCAAACGTCCCAATCCCAATCACGCGGTCCACGAACGGGGCGATGGACGGCACGAACTGGGCAATGGTGAGCGGGAAAAACAGCACCGACGACGCGAAGATGACCGGGATCACGCCCGCCTGATTGATTCGCATCGGAATGTGCGTCGTACTGCCGCCGTACATGCGCCGCCCTACCACCCGCTTTGCATACTGTACCGGGATCCGCCGCTCGCCCTGCTGGACCATGATCACCGCGGCGATGACCAAAAGCCCGGCCACCAAGAAGAACAGCACGCTGAAGGGGTTGATTCCCCCCTCACCGACGGCCTGGAGCAGGTTGTAGGTGCCGACTGGCACGTCCGCCACGATGCCCGCGAAGATCAGCAGCGAGATCCCGTTGCCGATGCCGTGCTCGGTGATCTTCTCCCCCAGCCACATCAGAAACGTGGTCCCCGCCGTCAACGTCACCACGATGCTGACGAAGGTGAACCAGTTGGGATCCGCGATCACGCCCCAGCTGTTGGCCAGGGCGGTGATACCGATGGCCTGGATGATACCGAGCACGGCGGTGCCGTAGCGGGTGTACTGCTGGATCAGCTTGCGCCCCTCGGGACCTTCCTTGGCCAGTTCCTCCAGCCTCGGGATCACGATGGTCAACAGCTGCAGGATGATGGACGCGGTGATGTACGGGTTGACGCCCATGGCAAACACGGTGAACCGGCCGAGGGCGCCGCCGGAAAACAGGTTGAGGAACCCGAAGATGTTCCCCCCCGTGACCCCCAACTGCTCCGCCAGCGCCGCCGCGTTGACACCTGGCACCGGCACGAAGGACCCGATGCGAAACACCACCAGCAATCCCAAGGTGTAGAGGAGTTTGCGGCGCAGGTCCTCGATCCGCAGCGCGTTTCTCAGCGCATCCAGCACTCAGATCACCTCGACCGTGCCGCCGGCGGCCTGGATCTTGGCCGCCGCGGCCTTGCTGAAGGCATGCGCGCGGACCGTCAGCGCCCGCGTCAACTCCCCGTCGCCCAGCACCTTGATACCATCCTTCGGGTCCCGCACGACCCGGGTCTCCAAAAGCAGCTCCGGCGTCACCACCGTACCCGGCTCAAACCGGTTGAGGGCCTCCACATTGACGGCCGCCAACGTCCGGCGGAACGGCGCGTTGGTGAACCCCCGCTTGGGCAGCCGCCGCTGGAGGGGGGTCTGGCCGCCCTCAAACCCGGGCCCCTTGGCCCCGCCGGAGCGCGCCTTCTGGCCTTTGGTGCCGCGTCCGGCCGTCTTGCCACGGCCGGACCCAATTCCCCGCCCGACCCGCTTGGACTTGCGCCGCGAACCCGGAGCTGGACGCAACTCGTGCAGCTTCATCTTACACTTCCTCCACTTCGACCAGGTGGCGGACCTTGTACACCATGCCGCGCACCGTGGGAGTGTCCTCTTTCACCACCGAGTGGTTGAGGCGGCGCAAGCCCAGCGCGCGCAGGGTGTCCCGCTGGTCCTGCGCGTAGCCGATGGCGCTCTTCTTCAACGTGATCTTCAACTGCCCGGCCATCGCGAGCCCTCCTAACCGAGAATCTCCTCAACGGTCTTGCCCCGGATGGCCGCCACCTGCTCCGCCGTGCGCATCTGCTGCAGGCCCTTGAGGGTCGCGCGCACCACGTTGATGGGGTTGTTGGAACCCAGCGACTTGCTCAGCACGTTCTTGACGCCCGCCAGTTCCAACACCGCGCGCACGGGCCCGCCCGCAATGACGCCGGTGCCCGGTGAGGCCGGCTTGAGGAACACCATGGCGCCGCTGAAGCGCGCTGTGACCTCGTGGGGCAGCGTGCTGCCCACGATGGGCACCGTGATCATTTCCTTCTTGGCCGCTTCCGTGCCCTTCCGAATCGCTTCCGACACTTCCCGGGCCTTGCCCACGCCGGCGCCGACCCGGCCGGCACCGTCGCCGACCACGACCAGCGCGGCAAACCGACGCGTCCGGCCGCCTTTCACCGTCTTGGAAACCGGGTTGATCCACACAACCCGCTCCTCGAGCTCGGGCTGACTCTCCCGTCGACTCCGCTCACCGCGCATGGGCCTCCACCTCCCCTCTTAGAACTCCAGCCCCGCCTCGCGGGCGCCTTCGGCCAGGGCTGCGACCCGGCCGTGGTACAAGTTGCCGCCCCGGTCAAACACGACCTTTGTGATCCCCTTGCTTATGGCGCGCTGACCGATCAGGCGCCCCACCTCGCGGGCGGCTTCCTTGTCACCGGTGCGCTCCAGGCGCCCCCGCAGCTCGGGATCAAGGGTCGAGGCTGCCACCAGGGTGTGGCCCCGCGTATCGTCGATGATCTGGGCGTACATATGCTTCAGGCTGCGGTAGACCGACAGCCGGGGACGTTCCGGAGTCCCCTTGACCTTGCGGCGCAGGCGCAGATGGCGGCGCTTGCGCCCCTCAACGCGCGTCAGCCTGGCCATGTCCGGATCCCTCCAGCGTTACTTCTTGCCGACCTTGCCAGCNTTGCCGGCCTTGCGGCGCACGTGCTCGCCCTCATAGCGGATGCCCTTGCCCAGGTACGGCTCCACCGGCCGGACCCGCCGGATCCGTGCAGCGATCTCGCCCACCAGTTCCTTGTCGGCACCCCGCACGGTAATGCGGGTGGGCTGGGGCACGTCGAACTCGATGCCCGGGGGCGGCACGAACTCCACGGGGTGCGAGTAGCCCATGGCCAGGACGAGCTTCTCCCCCTGCTTGCTGGCCCGGTAGCCGACGCCGCTGATCTCCAAGCTCTTTTGAAACCCTTCGGTCACACCCTTGACCATATTGGCCACCAGTGTGCGGGACAGCCCGTGCAGCGCGCGGTGCGCGGGTTCATCGGAGGAACGGGTGACGAGGATTTGCCCATCGTCCACCATCACCTGCACCGCCTCGTGCAGCGTCCGGGTCAGTTCGCCCTTGGGCCCCTTGACCCGCACCGTATTGCCCTCCAGCGTCACCTCGACCCCCTTTGGGATCGGGATCGGCTGCTTGCCGATGCGTGACACAACCGCAACCTCCCTCGCGCCGCTACCACACGTAGCAGATCACTTCGCCGCCCACGCCCTGCCGCCGCGCTTCCTTGTCGGTCATGACGCCTTTGGACGTAGACAGCACCGCGATCCCCAGCCCGCCGAGCACCCGGGGGATCTGGTCCCGGCGCGCGTACACCCGGCGGCCGGGCTTGCTAATGCGCTTCAGGCCGGCGATGACCCGCTGCTTGTTGGGGCCGTACTTCAGATACAGGCGCACGACGCCCTGCTTACCGTCATCGATGATGCGATAGTCCCGGATGAAGCCCTCCTGCTTCAGGATGCGGGCCAGTTCCTTCTTCAGATTGGACGCCGGCACATCCACCGACTCATGGTACACCATGCTGGCATTGCGGATCCGCGTCAGCATGTCCGCAATCGGGTCGGTCATCACCATGTCCCTACCACCCCTTTCACCGTCACCAACTGGCCTTGACCACGCCCGGGATCTGCCCGCGGTGGGCCAGGGTGCGGAAGCACACGCGGCACATGGCAAACCGCCTCATGTACCCCCGGGGGCGGCCGCAGATGCGGCACCGGTTGACCTTCCGGGTGCTGAACTTGGGCGGCCGCTTCGCCTTGGCAATCATCGACTTCTTGGCCATGGTTTCACCTCTCTCATGCCGCCCGGAAGGGCATCCCCAATTCCGACAGCAGGGCGTGAGCTTCTTCGTCGGTCTTGGCCGTGGTCACGATCACCACGTCCAGACCCCGAATCTTGTCCACCTTATCGTACTTAATCTCCGGGAAGATCAACTGCTCCCGCAGGCCGAGGCTGTAGTTGCCGCGCCCGTCAAACCCTTTGGGCGACACGCCGCGGAAGTCCCGGATGCGGGGCAGGCCCACATTGATCAGCTTGTCGAGGAAGTCATACATGCGCTGCCCCCGCAAGGTGACCTTAAGGCCCACCGGCATGCCGGCGCGGATCTTGAAAGCCGCGATGGACTTCTTAGCCCGGGTGATAACCGGCTTCTGACCAGTGATGGCCATCAGATCCGCGATGGCCCCGTCTAGTTGCTTCGGATCCTGGGCAGCTTCGCCGACGCCCATGTTGAGGACGATCTTTTCAACCTTGGGCACCTGCATGATGCTCTTATAACCAAACCGCTCCCGCAGCGCGGGCACGACTTCCTTCTCGTACTTTTCCTTAAGCCGCGACACTCCCGCCCCTCCTTTCCCGCGTTAGTCGACGGTCTTGCCGCAGCGGACGCACTGGCGCACAACGCCCTTTTCGGTACGCTGGCGCCGCATCCGTGCCGGCCGCTTGCAATGGGGGCAAACCAAGAGCACGTTGCTGGCTGCGATGGGCCCAGGCCGCTCCACCACCCCGCCCTGGGGGTTGGTGCGCGTGGGCCGCATGTGCCGCTTCTGAATGTTGACGCCCTCCACCACGACGCGGCCTTCCCGGGGACGAGCCTCCAACACCTTGCCGGTCTTGCCCTTGTCGTCCCCGGCGATAACCATCACCGTATCGTCTTTTTTGACGTGCAGCTTGACCGGTTTCGCCAGCACCTTGCGAGCCATGCCGTCCCCCTCCTGCTACAGCACTTCCGGAGCCAGGGACACGATGCGCATGAAGTCCCGCTCCCGCAGCTCCCGGGCCACGGGCCCGAAGATGCGGGTCCCGCGCGGGTTGCCCTGCTCGTTGATGATGACCGCGGCGTTTTCGTCAAACTTGATGGTGCTGCCGTCGGGCCGCCGCATCGCTTTCGTGGTGCGGACCACGACGGCCTTCACCACGTCGCCCTTTTTGACCACGCCGCCGGGCGTGGCCTCCTTGACCGAGGCCACGATCACGTCGCCGACCCGCGCGTACCGGCGCTTGCTGCCGCCCAGCACCCGGATGCACAACAGCTCTTTGGCGCCGGAGTTGTCCGCCACCTTGAGCCTGGACTCCTGCTGAATCACCGCAGTCGGCCTCCCTCACTCAGCCCGGCGGATGATCTCGACCACGCGCCAGCGCTTCTCCTTGCTGAGGGGCCGGGTCTCCATGATCCGGACCACGTCCCCGGCGCGGCACGAGTTCTCCTCGTCGTGGGCCTTAAACTTCTTGGTGCGGCGCATGGTCCGCTTGTACAGGGGGTGGGTCACCGTGCGCTCGACGGCCACCACCACCGTTTTGTCCATCTTGTCGGAAACGACGGTTCCGATTCGCGTCTTGCGCATGCCGCGCTGGGATTCCGCCACCGACAATCCCTCCTCACGCTTGCCCGAGCCGTTAACGGCGGATGTTCAGCTCCCGCTCCCGCTTGATGGTGTGAATCCGGGCGATGTCCTTGCGCACCGCCCGCACCCGCATCGGGTTGTCCAGTTGACCAGTGGCCAGCTGGAAGCGGAGGTTGAACAGCTCCTCCTTCAACTCGGCCAGCTTGCGCTCCAATTCCTCGTTGCTCAGCTCGCGCACTTCTTCGGCCTTCATGGCGCTTCACCACCCGCGACGCGTGCGCGTTCCACGATCTTGGTTTTGACCGGCAGCTTGTGGGCCGCCAGGCGCAGCGCCTCCCGCGCCACTTCCTCGGAGACGCCGCCCACTTCAAACATAACCCGGCCGGGCTTCACCACGGCCACGTAAAACTCGGGCGAGCCCTTGCCTCCCCCCATGCGCACCTCCGCCGGTTTCTTGGTCACCGGCTTGTGCGGGAAGATGGTGATCCACACCTTACCGCCGCGCCGCATGTGCCGCGTCATGGCGACACGGGCCGCCTCGATCTGGTTGCTGGTGATCCAGCCTGCCTCCTGCGCCTGCAGGCCGAACTCGCCATATTGCACCGTCGAGCCGCGCGTGGCCACGCCCCGGCGCCGGCCGCGAAAATGCTTGCGGTACTTTAGCTTCTTGGGTACCAGCACCGTTCACTCGACCCCCTGCGGCACCGCCGTCGCCGTCTTGCGCTCGGGCAGTACCTCGCCCTTGTAGATCCACACTTTCACGCCGATGCGGCCGTAGGTGGTACCAGCCTCAGCAAAGCCGTAGTCCACGTCTGCCCGCAACGTCTGCAGCGGGATGGAGCCTTCGGGCGCCCACTCCGTGCGGGCGATCTCTGCGCCCGCGATGCGGCCCGAGATCATGACCTTGATCCCTTGCGCGCCCAATCGCATCGCGCGCTGCATGGCTTGCTTCATCGCCCGGCGGAAGGACACGCGCCGCTCCAACTGAAAGGCGATGTTCTCCGCCACCAACTGCGCGTCCAGCTCCGGCACCTTTATCTCCACGATGTTGATTTGAATCTGCTTGCCGGTCTGCTGCTCGAGTTCCTTGCGCAGCCGGTCGACTTCCGCGCCGCCCTTGCCGATAATCATCCCAGGCCGCGCCGCGTGGATCGTCACCTTGACCCGGTTGGCGGCACGCTCGATCTCGATCCGGGAGACGCCGGCGGTGAAGAAGCGTTCCTTGATCAGCTTCCGGATGCGCAGGTCCTCGTGGAGCAGGTCCGCGTACTCCTTCTTATTGGCGTACCAGCGGCCCTGCCAGTCCTTAATGATTCCCAGCCGCAACCCGTAGGGGTGTACCTTCTGCCCCAACGTCTACTCCTCCTCACTGGCGCTCCCGCACGATGACCGTGATGTGGCTCATCCGCTTCTGGTAACGGTCGGCGCGGCCGCGCGCCCTGGGCATGATCCGCTTCAGGGATGGTCCCTCGTCCACGTAGGCGTTGGCCACCACCAATTCGTTGACGTTCATATCGTAGTTGTTCTCGGCGTTGGCCGCCGCGGACTTGACCACCTTCTCCACGACCCGTGCCGCCCGCTTAGGCGTAAACCGGAGCATGGCCAGGGCTTCGCCCACCGGCTTGCCCTTGATGATCCGCGTTACCTGCCGCGCTTTGCGGGGCGAGATACGTACGTAGCGCGCAACCGCCCTCGCCTCCATCGTACTTCCCCCCTGCCGGCCTACCGGACCCGCGACGTCCGTTCAGTGCTGCCTGCGTGGCCGCGGAACGTCCGGGTCGGCACAAACTCTCCCAGCTTGTGACCGACCATGTCCTCGGTAATGTAGATGGGCACGTGACGCCGGCCGTCGTGGACGGCGAGAGTGTGCCCTACAAACTCGGGAAAGATGGTGGAGTCCCGGGACCAGGTCTTGATCACGCGCTTGTTCCCCGTCTCGTTCATCTCCCGAATCTTTTTGAGCAGACTCGGATGGGCGTACGGCCCCTTCTTGTTTGACCTGCCCATAGCCAACCTCCCCTTCCCGCGAGCCTACTTCCGCCGCCGGACGATGAGTGCGTCGGACTGCTTGTGCTTCTTGCGGGTGCGCGCACCCAGGGTCGGCTTGCCCCACGGCGTAACAGGCCCCGGCATCCCGACTGGCGCCTTACCCTCGCCGCCGCCATGCGGGTGGTCCACCGGATTCATGGACGCGCCGCGGTTGTGCGGCCGCCGGCCCAGCCAACGCTTGCGGCCGGCTTTGCCCAACACGATGTTCTCGTGCTCAGGGTTGCCCACCTGGCCGATGGTCGCTCGGCACTCAACGCGCACCTTCCGAAACTCGCCTGAAGGCAGCCGCAGCGTCGCATAGTCGCCTTCCCGGGCCATGAGCTGTGCCGCCACGCCCGCGCTGCGCGCCAGCTGCGCGCCGCCCCCCGGTCGCAACTCGATGGCGTGCACGAGGGTACCCACCGGGATCTGGCTCAACGGCAGCGCGTTGCCCGGCCGGATGTCGGCATTGGGCCCCGATTCCACGCGGTCGCCCACCTTCAGGCCCAGCGGCGCCAGGATGTATCGCTTCTCCCCGTCCGCGTAGTGCAGCAGGGCGATGCGGGCGGAGCGGTTGGGGTCGTACTCGATGGCCGCGACCTTGGCCGGTACGCCGTCCTTATCCCGCTTGAAGTCGATGATGCGATACAGGCGCTTATGGCCGCCGCCGCGGAACCGGGCCGTGACGCGCCCTTGCGCGTTGCGGCCGCCGGTCTTCTTCAGGGGCTCCACCAGCGAACGCTCGGGCTCTGTCTTGGTGATCTCCCCAAAGTCTGCCACCGTCATGCCGCGGCGGCCGGGCGAGGTCGGCTTGTACTTCTTGATGGCCATTGCAGCGCTTCCCTCCTCACCATCAGAGCCCCTCGAAGATGGGGATCTGCTGGCCCTCCTGCAGTGTCACGATGGCCTTCTTGCGGTCCGACGTGCGGCCGATGTAGCGCCCCTGCCGGCGCAGCTTGCCCCGCTGCCGGATGGTGTTGACCTTGACGACCTTCACATTAAAGATGGTCTCCACCGCCCGCTTTATCTGGGTCTTGTTCGCCGCGCGGTCGACCTCGAACACGTACTTCCCTTGCTGCATGAGGTCCGTGCTCTTTTCGGTGACGATCGGCCGCTTGATGACATCACGCGGGTCCATTAGCCCAAAGCCTCCTCCAGTTTGGCCACGGCGGCCCGGGTCAGCACCAGCCGATCATGCGACAACACCTGGTACACGTTGACGTCCTCAGCCTGGGCCGTGGCCGCTCCGGGCAGGTTGCGGGCAGACAGTTCGACGTTGGGGTTCCTCTCGCCCAAGACGATCAGGGGCTTGCGCTCCGCGGCCAGCCGCTTCAACACGCCGACCATCGCTTTGGTCTTGGGCTGTGCCAGCTTCAGGTCGTCCAGCACGATGAGAGCCCCGTCCCGCACTTTCGCGGAGAGCGCCGAGCGCAGTGCCGCCCGGCGTGCCTTCTTGGGCATGTCCTGCCGGAAGTCACGCGGCTTAGGACCAAACACCACACCGCCGCCCACCCAGATGGGCGACCGGATGCTGCCGTGCCGCGCCCTGCCGAGGCCCTTTTGCCGCCACGGCTTGCGGCCGCCACCGCGCACTTCGCCCCGGGTCTTGGTGGACGCGGTGCCCTGGCGCTGGTTCGCCAGGTACATGACCACGGCTTGATGCAGCAGCGCCTCGTTGACCTCGGCACCGAAGACGGTGTCCGACAGCTCGATCTCCCCGACGGGCTGGCCCTCCTGGTTATACACCGAAACCTTTGGCATCGCAACGTCGCCTCCAAACCCCATCGGTCACGACTTGTGCTTCACCGTTTCCTTGATCAGCACGAGGCTGCCCCGCGGCCCGGGCACCGAACCCTTCAGCAAGATGAGGTTGCGGTCCGCGTCCACCCGCACCACCTTCAAACCCTGGATGGTGCGGCGTTCGCCTCCCAGGCGGCCGGCCATCCGGCGCCCCGGAAACACGCGCTGCGGGCCCGTCGATCCCAACGACCCGACCCGGCGATGGTACATGGAGCCGTGGGACATGGGACCCCGCTTGAAGTTATGGCGCTTGACCGTGCCGGCGAAGCCCTTGCCTTTGGTCACGCCCACCACGTCGACGTACTCGCCGGCGCTGAATACGTCGGCTTTGATCTCCGCGCCGACCTCGAGCCCAGCGAAGTCCTCATCCGCGCGCACCCGCACTTCCCGCAGGTAGCGCACAGGCTTGACGCCCGCCGCCTGGAAGTGCCCCTTGAGCGGCTTGTTCACCCGCTTCTCCGGCAGCGGGTCAAAGCCCAGCTGCAGTGCGGTGTAGCCGTTCCGTTCGGCGGTGCGCTTCTGCACAACGACACACGGGCCGGCCTCGATCACCGTCACCGGCACCGCGTGCCCGGTTTCGTCAAAGATCTGCGTCATGCCAAGCTTCTTCCCGAGAATGCCCTTGGGCACTCTGTTGCACCTCCCTTGCCCGGATTGCCCCTCGCGGCGTGGGTTGGCACCCGATCTACCCTAGCGCGGGATCGCCTTGCCGGCAATCCCCCAGCGGGGACACCCGATGCGGGTCCCGCCACCGCGCACGGCTAAAGCTTGATCTCGATGTCCACCCCGGCGGGCAAATCCAGGCGCATCAGCGCGTCCACCGTTTTGGGCGTGGGCTCAAGAATGTCGATGAGCCGCTTGTGGGTGCGCATCTCGAACTGCTCCCGCGAATCCTTGTGGATGTGGGGCGAGCGCAGCACCGTAAACACGTGCCGTTCCGTGGGCAGCGGCACCGGCCCCGACACCAGCGCCCCAGTGCGCTTGGCGGTTTCCACAATGCGCTCCGCCGAGCTGTCCAGCAACTTGTGGTCAAAGGCCTTGAGCCGAATCCGTATCTTCTGTTTCATGACCGCTTGCCTCCTCTTGCCGCTCCCAGCGGCAGGGCCTGCCGCGAAAATTCCCCCGCGCCGCCGGAGAAAGCGCGCGGGCAACCTCTCGCCTCATCGGCCCGCAATGGCCGGTTTCAGGCGGGCACGGCCCACGGCGTTGGGGCGACGGAACCCGGGCCGAGGCGCTCGCGCCCGCCGACGCGCCGGCTCGTTACTCCAGAATCTTGGTGACCACGCCCGCGCCCACGGTGCGGCCGCCCTCGCGAATCGCAAACCGCAGCCCTTCCTCCAGCGCAATCGGCGTGATCAACTCCACCGTCATCTGCACGTTGTCGCCGGGCATCACCATCTCCATCCCCGACGGCAGCTTCACCGTCCCCGTCACGTCCGTCGTCCGGAAGTAGAACTGCGGCCGGTACCCGTTGAAAAACGGCGTGTGCCGCCCGCCTTCCTCCTTGCTCAGCACGTACACTTCCGCCTCGAACTTCGTGTGCGGCGTGATGGTCCCCGGCTTCGCCAGCACCTGGCCTCGCTCGATCTCGTCCCGGTCCACGCCCCGCAGCAGCACCCCGATGTTGTCCCCCGCCACCGCCTCGTCCAGCAGCTTCCGGAACATCTCCAGCCCCGTCGCCACCGTCTTGCGGGTCGGCCGAATCCCGACGATCTCCACCTCGTCGCCCACCTTGATCCGGCCCCGCTCCACGCGGCCCGTCGCCACCGTCCCGCGGCCCGTGATGCTGAACACGTCCTCCACAGGCATCAAAAACGCCTTGTCCACGTCCCGCTGCGGCGTCGGGATGTACTCATCCACCGCATCCAGCAGCTTCTGCAGCTTCTCGCACCACTCGCCCGGCTGCCCCTGCTCCAGTTCCTCCAGCGCCTTCAGACCCGAACCCGCAATCACCGGGATCTCATCGCCCGGAAACTCGTACTGGTTCAACAGGTCCCGCACTTCCATCTCCACGAGCTCCAGAAGCTCTGGGTCATCCACCATGTCCGCCTTGTTCAGCCACACCACGATGGCCGGCACCCCCACCTGCCGCGCCAGCAGAATGTGCTCCCGGGTCTGCGGCATGGGCCCGTCCGCCGCGCTCACCACCAGGATCGCGCCGTCCATCTGCGCCGCCCCCGTGATCATGTTCTTCACGTAGTCCGCGTGCCCCGGGCAGTCCACGTGGGCATAGTGCCGCTTCTCGGTTTCGTACTCCACGTGGGACGTGTTGATGGTGATGCCGCGCTCCCGCTCTTCGGGCGCGTTGTCGATCTCCTCGAACTTCCTCTTCTGCGCCAGGCCCTTCCACGCCAGGTAGGCCGTGATCGCCGCCGTCGTCGTCGTCTTGCCGTGGTCCACGTGCCCGATGGTCCCCACGTTGACGTGCGGCTTCGTGCGCTCAAACTTCTGCTTTGCCATCCTTGTCCACTCCTTTGCACCGTGCGCCCCGAGCGGGCTTACAAAGGATCGTCGTCAGAAATCCGGGCATAGTATTCGCTCCGTTGCCAAGTTTTCCTTCCCGGTGCGCCCGCTCGCCGGCGGGCCCGGCTGCGCTCCGGGCGAGGCGCCCCGGCACCGGGGAAGGTCCGGATGGGCCGACAGGAAACCAGCTCCTAGACCAGGAAGTTGTGGTTATGCCTGCCCGCGGCGGGTCGTTGGGCCCGCCCCTCATCCACGACCTTTTTCTCCGCTGGGTTGTAGGAGGCGGTTTCCGGACCGCGATGGACCGCCTAGATATAAGATGAGCCGCCTATATATAATCGGTAGGTTTGCTGTGACGCACGACCGGGCGGCCGCAGCGGCTCCGGACCCGCGATGGACCGCCCTCAACCCCTCACGGCAGATCCGGCCGGCGGCCCTCACCGGCCCCGGCTTCCCCCGGGCGGCCCAGGGTCTTTCGCAAGCAGGAAAACGAACCGCGGGCGCGGGTCACCGCGACCGACAGGGCGGGAGGCGGGAATGGATGAAACCGACGGCACGCGCGGCAAGACACGTGGTGGTCCTGGCCATCGCCATCCTTCTTGCCTGCCCCCCGTGGGCGGCGGCCCACGCGGACTCAGGCGAACGACCCACCGTCGCCTTGGCGCTGGGAGGGGGGGCAGCCCGCGGTTTGAGCCACATCGGGTTGCTTAAGGCCTTGGGGGAGGCGGGCATCCCGGTGGACATGCTGGTGGGCACCAGCATGGGCAGCCTGGTGGCCGGGATGTACGCCAGCGGGCTGTCCGTAGACAACCTGACGTATCTGGTTACCGCGGTGAACCTGGGCGAACTGTTCGAGCCCTTGGTGCCGCCTCGCGGCGGGCTTGTCAGCGCCGAGCGGCTTGGCTGGTTTTTGGACGCCATCACCGGCGGCGCCACCTTCGACGCGCTGCCCATCCCGTTCTACGCGGTCGTGACGCATCTGGAATCGGGCCGTGAGGTGGTGTGGCACCGGGGACCCATCAGCCGGGGCATGCTGGCCAGCATGGCCATCCCCGGCGCTTTCCCGCCGGTGGAACTGGACGGCGAGTACTACGTGGACGGCGGCGTCGCCAGCATGGTGCCCGTGGAGGCGG
>NICF_comb_assmDRAFT_10001538_pt1 | contig 18213 bp, 11 predicted proteins | sample NewIslPassag4_SG_FD_11279 | JGI IMG/M metagenome (IMG submission 11279) | reverse complement strand
CCCTTTACCTGCTCGCCGTCGAGGGAACAAAGCCGCCTCGACGTTGACGCGGCTTGCGCCGTCGGACGGCGCCCGGGCCGCTCATATAACCGCAAGGCCGTTTCCGATCCGGTCGTCGTCGAGGAACTTGAACTGCGCTTCGACCAGGGTGCGGTAGAGGCCTCGCTTTTGCATCAGCTCATCGTGATTGCCCATCTCCACGATCCGGCCGTGGTCGAGCACGAGGATCTTGTCCGCGTTGCGGATGGTCGAAAGCCGGTGGGCGACGACAAACGCCGTGCGCCCCTGGAGCAGCTTCTCCAAGGCCGCCTGGATCTGCAGCTCCGTCTCGGTGTCCACGCTCGCCGTCGCCTCGTCGAGGATGAGGATGCGGGGATTCGCGAGCAGCGCCCGGGCGAACGAGATCAGCTGCCGCTGGCCCGTGGAAAGCCCGCCGCCGCGCTCGCCCACGACGGTCTCGTATTTTTCGGGCAGCTTTTCGATGAACGTGTCCGCGCCGACGGCCCGGCACACCTCGATCACTTCCTCCAAGGTCGCGCTCGGCCGGCCGAAGCGGATGTTGTCCAGGAGCGTGCCGGAAAACAAAAACGTCTCCTGCAGCACGATCCCGATCTGCGAACGCAGCGACGAGAGCGTCACATCCCGCACGTCGTGCCCGTCGACGAGCACCCGCCCCTCGGTGACGTCGTAGAAGCGGCAAATCAAGTTGACGATCGTCGTCTTGCCGGAGCCGGTCGGCCCCACGAGGGCGACCACTTCGCCGGGCTTTACGTCGAGATCGACACGGTGCAGGGCGGGACGCCCGGGTTTGTACTCGAAGCGGACGCCCTCGAACCGGACCGCACCCTTGATCGGCGGGAGTTCGTAGGCGTCCTTCTTCTCCGCCACGGTCGGCTCCGTATCCATGAACTCGAAGATGCGCTCCGACGAGGCCATCGCCTGGAGCACCTGGTTGTACACGTTGCCGAGCCGTGAGATCGGCTCCCAGAACTTCCCGAGGTACTGGACGAAGGCGACGAAAATGCCGAGCGTGAGCGCTTCACCAATGACGAGGCTGGCGCCGTACCAGTAGACGATGCAGACGCCCACCGCCCCCGTCACTTCGACCAGCGGGATGAAGAGGTCCGCAAACTTGCTCGATCGGTTCATCGTCAGCCGGTAGTCGTTGTTGATGTAGTCGAAGAAGCGCATGTTCTCCCGCTCTTGCACGAACGCCTCCGTCACGCGCATCCCCTGGATCGCCTCGGCCAGGTGCGCGTTGATCCGGGAAAGGCGCACCCGCACCTCGCGCCAGGTGATCGCGATCTTGCGCCTCAGGCCCGTCGACAAAAAGATCATGATCGGGATCACGACCATCGACGCGATCGCAAGCCGGGGATTGAGCGAGAACATGATCGCCACGATCCCGCCCAGGATCATGAGGTCCATCAGCACGTTGACGACGCCGTTCGTAAAGAGCTCCTGCAGCGCGTTGACGTCGTTGATGATGCGCACGAGAATCGAACCGGCCGACCGGCGGTCGAAGAAGTTGAACGAAAGGTACTGGATGTGCGCAAACAGCGACTCGCGGATGTCCCGCAGAACCTGCTGGCCGATCCAGTTGGTCACTTGGATGCGGATGCCCGTTGCGAGCCACCACAGGGCGTAGCAGACCACGAGCAGGAGCGCCATCCGGCCGAGGACGCCCATGTCGCCGAGCTCGATGCCGAAGTCGATGGCGTAGCCGATGATGAGAGGGACCGAGAGGTTCGCCACCGTGCCGATCGTGGTGATGACGACGGCCCAGAGGACCTGCTTGCGGTACGGCTTCATGTAGCGGAAAAGCCGGCGGAGTTGCTGGAAGTTGAACGGCCGGTCGATCGCCTGGTCCTCGGGGTAGACGAACCGTTCCCGCACGTCGCGCGGTCCTGCCTGCGCGCCGCCCGCCGAGCCCGTTCCCGAACCCGCACCTGCGCCCGCGCCCGCCGCCGCACCGGCGCCGGGTCTCGATGCCTCGTCCGCCTGTGCCCGTCCCTCGGCCTGTGTGTACGCCGCCGCTTGCGCCTGTGCCTGCGCCTTGGCATGTCCCGTGCTCATGCGCCGGCCACCTCCCGGGGCTTTTCCTGCGCCGGCGGCTTGTTCGCGGGCGTTCTATCGCCGTTCGAGCGAGGCCCTTCGAAGCCCAGCGTCGCCGCAAGGCCCCCGCCGCGCGCCGCCTCGTTCAAGCTCTTCAGGATGCTCACGTGATCCTTGAATTGCACGTCGTAGATCTTGCGGTAATGGCCGCCGAGTTCGAGCAACTCTTTGTGCGTGCCGCGCTCGACGATCCGGCCTTTGTCGAGCACGATGATCTCGTCGGCGTCCTTCACCGACGAGATGCGGTGGGCGATGATAAAGGTCGTGCGCCCTTTCATCAGCGTCTTCAGCGCCTCTTGAATCTCGTGCTCCGTCTCCATGTCGACGCTCGCCGTGGCGTCGTCGAGGATCAGGATGCGCGGGTCCGCCAGAATCGCCCGGGCGATTGCGATGCGCTGCTTTTGGCCGCCCGAAAGCCCCAGGCCCCGCTCCCCCACGAGCGTGTCGTAGCCGTCGGGAAGCTCCATGATGAAGTCGTGCGCCTTGGCGAGCTTCGCCGCCTCCACGATCTCCTCGAAGGTCGCGTCGCGCCGGCCGTAGCTGATGTTCTCCCGCAGCGTCGTCGAGAAGAGGAACGTCTCCTGGAAGACGATGCCGACCTGCTTGCGCAGGCTCTCCATGCGCACCGTGCGCACATCCTTCCCGTCGACGAGCACCCGGCCGGAGCTCACGTCGTAGTACCTCGGAATCAGGCTGACCAGCGTCGTCTTCCCCGACCCCGTCGGCCCGAGAATGCCGATCACCTTGCCCGGCGGAACGTCCAGGTTGATGCCCTCCAGAGCGTGCATGCCGTCCGTGTAGTCGAAGGTCACGTTCTCGAACACCACGTGGCCCTCGATGCGCCCGATGTCTTCGGCATCCGGCCGGTCGACGATCCCGCGGGGCGTGTCCAGGATCTCGAGGATCCGCTGCCCCGAGGCGATCGACTGCGTCAGGTTGTTGATCTGGTAGCCGAGCTGCGCCAGCGGGTGAACGATGAACCAGATGTAGCTGAAGAACGCCGCAAGTTCGCCGATCGAAAGCGCTCCCGACATCACCCGGCGCCCGCCGACCCAAAGGAGGAGCAGGACGCCGATGTTTCCCATGAGCTCCATCGTCGGGAAGAAGCGCACCCAGATCGCGGTCGCCGCCATGTGCTTTTCGATATACTTGCGCACGCGCTGCGAAAACGAGTCGATCTGCTGCCGCTCCTGTGCGAAGGACTTCACCGTGCGGACGCCGGTGATGTTCTCCTGCACCGCCGTCGAAAGGTCCGCCATCGCCTCCCGCAGCGCCGTAAACGCCGGGTGCACCTTGAGGTGGAAGCGGGCGGTCATGTAGGCGAGCAGCGGCGTCGTGGCGAGGACGATCAACGTGAGCGACCAGTCGAGGTAAAGCATCACGACGAGGGCGAGCAGGAACAAGAGGACGAAATCGAGCAGGTGCGCGAAGCCGAAGGCGAGGAACTGCCTGAACGCTTCCACGTCCCCGGCTAGGCGGGACATCAGGTCCCCCGTCTTCGCCTTGTCGTAGTAGGCGAACGAGAACGACTGCAGGCGCCGGTACAGGCGGTTGCGCAGCTCGAAGACGGTATTCGCGCCGAAGACGTGGCCGAGGTACGAGCGTAAGTACTGGAACGTACTCCGCAAGGCGGCGACCAGGACGACGGCGATCGAAAGGGCCCAAAGCTCACTGTGGCGGCCCTCTACCAGCACTCTGTCGATGATCGCTTGCAGGAAAAGGGGACGGAGGAGGCCGAACAAGGTCATGAGCACGCTACAGACGATCGAGAGGACCCAGAGGCGGCGAAACGGCCAGTAATAAGGCTTGAGCCGCCGAAAGACGTCCATTGTCGACGCCTCCAAGCGAGTTGTCTTCTTTCAACTCGCTCGATTATACCTCACTTTACATGCCGTGGAAAGATGGTAAAGACGGCCGGCGAAAGAAGGGATCGACCATGCGCATCACCTTTCACGGCGCGGCCGGGGGCGCCGTCACCGGCTCGTGCTTTTTGATCGAGCACCGGGATAAGCGCTTCCTCGTCGACTGCGGGTTGTTCCAGGGAAGCAAAGAGCTCGCAAACCGCAACTACGGGCCCTTCCCCTTCGACCCCCGTTCGATCGACGCCGTCTTCTTGACCCATGCGCACATCGACCACTCCGGGCTGCTTCCCAAGCTCGTCCGCCACGGCTTCCGCGGGCCGATCTACGCGACGCCGCCCACCGCCGACCTGCTTCGCATCATGCTGCCGGATTGCGCCCATATCCAAGAGAGCGAAGTCGAGCGACTCAACCGGAAGCGCGCCCGCAAGGGCGAGCCGCTCCTTGAGCCGATCTACACGACCGAAGACGCGCACCGCGCCGCGTCGCTCGTGCGGACGGTCGAGCAGCGGTCGCATTTCGATCCCGGCGGCGGCCTCGACGTCTCGTACTGGCCGGCGGGCCACATGCTCGGCGCCGCCACCGTCGTCGTGGAGGCCGCCGCGGACGGCGAGCGCCTGCGCGTGGCATTCTCGGGCGACCTCGGCCACGAGGACCAGGCGCTGATCGTCGACCCCTCGGAGATTCCGGCGCCGGACTACGTCGTGATGGAGTCCACCTACGGCGACCGGAACCGGGACAAGGGCGAAGACCGGTTCGAGCGCCTCGGCCAGATCGTCCGGGAGACGTTCGCCCGGGGCGGGAACGTCGTCATCCCCGCCTTCGCGGTCGGCCGATCGCAGGAAGTGCTCTACGGGCTGCACCGCCTCATCCGGCAGGGGGAGATCAGCCCCAAGCAGATCTTTCTCGACAGCCCGCTCGCCATCGAGGCGACCGAGATCTTCTGCAGCCACATCGATCGCTTCGACGAAGAGGCCAAGCGTTTCGCCGCGATCACGAACCAGTGCCCGCTCCACATGCGGGAGCTCACCATGACGCGCACCGCCGAGGAGTCGATGGCGATCAACCGCATCAAGTCCGGGGCCGTGATCCTCGCACCGTCGGGGATGTGCGAGGCGGGCCGGATCAAGCACCACCTCAAGCACAACTTATGGAGGGAGACCTGCTCCGTAGTCTTTGTCGGCTACCAGGCCGCCGGCACGCTCGGGCGGCGGATCCTCGACGGGGAGCCCATCGTGCGCATCCACGGGGAACCGGTGAAGGTGCGGGCGCAGATTCACTCGCTCGACGGGTTCTCCGCCCATGCCGACCAGGGCGAGCTCTTGGCCTGGGCGTCGCGCATCCAGCCCGCCCCCCGTGCGTTCTACCTCGTTCACGGGGAGAATCCCGCGCGAGAGGCTCTGGCGGCTCTCCTTCGTGAGCGGCTCGACGCCGTCGTCCACCTGCCCGAACTCGACGAGCGCATCGAGGTAACACCGCGGCGGGTGACCTGCCTCGAAGAGGGTGTCAGCGTTCCGGAGGAGGAACCTGCGGCGCGCCTTTGGAAGGCGAGCGAGCGCTTGCGCGCCTCCCTCGACCGGCTCGAGCGGGCGGGCGTCTCCGAATCGGAAGTCGACGATCTCATCGCCGCCATCGAGCGCGCCCGCAAGCTCGCCGACGCCATGCTGGCTAAGCGTTGAACCGCTTCAGCGCCCCGTGCATTCCCTCGAGGTCGCGGACGGCCTGCAGGTACACCTCGCGGTACCAGCGGTCATACCGGTCCATGAGGCCGGGATCGGGCTCCACGCGCCTTGCGTCGCGATACGCCGCTTCGGCTGCCTGAGCGAGGTTGGCGTAAACCCCGGCGGCGACCCCCGCCTGCAGCGCCGCCCCTTGAGCCACGGCTTCGTCCACCTGCGGGGCGACGAGCGACCGACCGGCCACGGCGGCTTTGATCCGCATCAAATGGGGGTTCCTCGTGCCCCCGCCGATGGCGATCACTTCGCCGCGGGCGGGGATGGGCATGTTTTCGAGCGCCCGGCGGTATTCACAGGCGAGGCCCTCCAGGACCGCTTTCATCAGCGTGGCCGCGTCGACGCCATCGCGCAGGCCGAGGAGCGCACCGGTGGCGTTCGGGTTCTTGCCGGGCGGCGCGCTACCCCGCAAATACGGCAGGAAAAGCACCCCCGTCGGGCCCTCGGGCGCGCGGTCCAACAGGTCGAGCAGCCACCGGTACCGCCCGCCGCCGCGGTCGCCGCTTTGGTCGCTGTACAGCCTGTCGATCCACCACTCGATGCTGGCTCCCGAGGCGCTGAACGACCCCATCACGTAGTGCCGGTCGCCGGTCACGTGGCAACCGTAGCTGTAGCCCCCGGGCTTGATCGCGTCGAGCGGCAGGCGGTCGACGACGCCGACGAGGCTCTCCGCCGTGCCCATCGAATCGACGACGGCGCCCGACTCGAGCGCCCCCACCGCGGCGGCGCCGCAGATGTGGTCGTGGCCGCCGATCACCACGGGAATCCCGGCGGGGAGCCCCGTCGCCTCCGCCGCCTTCGCCGTCACCAGGCCGACCGGCGAATCGCCCTTGTAGACCTCCGGAAAGAGCGATTCCGGAACGCCGGCGATTTCGAGCGCCTGCGGATTCCACCGCCGCTCGTGGATGTCGAAGGCGAACGTGCGACCCGCCAGCGAAAAGTCCGTGCCGATCTCCCCCGTGAGCCGGTGCGCGATGTAGTCCGGGGCGTGCAGCCACTTCCACGCCTTCTCGAACACGCCGGTTTGGTGGTCGCGGATCCACTGGAGCTTGAGGAGCGGGCATTTCGCCGTCGGCGCGATGCCCGCCGAGCGGTACACCCGGTCGCTGCGGCCCTCTTCGTTCCACCAGGCCACGTACGGCTCCGGCCGCTTGTCGTACCAGGCGTGGATCTCGGTGAGCGGCCGCATGTCGCGATCGATCAAAAGCCCCGCCTCAGCCATCCCGGCGACGCCCACGGCAAGGATCTCCTCGCCCTCCTCCTTCGCTTTGCGAACGACGTCGCGGATCCCGGCGGCGATCGCCGACCAGAGCTCCTCCGCAGGGTGTTCGGCCCAGCCCGGCTTGGGATGACTCGCCGGCGTGGCGAAGCGAGCCGTGTGGAAAATGTCGCCCTCCGCCTTGAAGCCGATCGCCTTGCAGTGTGTCGTTCCGAGGTCGATGCCGATCAAGATTCCCACGTCATCCCCGCTCCCCGACGGCCCGGGCCCGGTGGCGTCCCGTGAGGACGCCCCGCTTCCACCGGCCCATCTTGAACCAGACGGCCGTCACGATCGAAAAGAATGTGTAGGCTATTGCCATCATGATCCAGGCGCCGTCCGCCCCCCAGCCCAGGTAGTACGAGACCCAGATGGAGAGCGGGATGTGCGTCGCCCATCGGGAAAGGAAGGTCGTCACGGCGGGAGGCAGCGTGTCGCCCGCGCCGCGGAACGCCCCCTGTAGCACGTCCATCGCGCCCCAAAAGCCGTACGTGTAGACGTGCAAGCGGATGAAGCGCGCCCCGGTCCGGACCACGTCGTCCGATACCGCGAAAAACTCCATCACCCGGTCGGCGAAAGCGAAGAGCAACAGCGCGATACCCGAGAGGAATGCGAACATCACGCCTGCGCCCGTCCACGCCATTCGTTCGGCCCGCGCCGGCTGACCGGCGCCGAGGTTTTGGCCGACGGCCGCGGCCACGGCCTGTTCCATTGCCCCCGACGACGTCCAGACCACCGACATCACCCGCATGACGATGCCGTACGCAGCCGCTTCCACCGTGCCGAAACGCGAGACGATCCCGGCGACGACGACCGACGTGACGCCGCGGGCCCCCATCTCGAGGCTCCCGGCGATCCCCACGGAGGCGATCCGCCGCAGGCTGGGCCAGTCGGGCTTCAGGTGGCGCAGCCTGAGCCGCACGCCGAGGCGGCCCCGGAAGAGGAGCACAAGGCTGACAGCCGCCCCGAGCAGTTGCGTGAGCCACGTCGCCCAGGCCGCCCCGGCTACGCCCCACTGGGGGAAGAAGCCCCAGCCGAGCACCATGAAGGGGTCGAGGGCCGCGTTGAGTAAGACGGTCAGCACCAAGAGGTTGCGGGGCGTCTTGGCGTCGCCGCTCCCTTGCGCGACGGCCCGGTAGGCGAAGTAGATGTAGTTGAACGGCAGCGCGGAAAGCACGATGACCAGGTAGGCCGAAGCGAGCCGGAGCACCTCTCCCTCCGCGCCGAGCAGGCGGAGGATCGGGGCGCGCAGGGCGATGCCCAACCCGCCGAGGAGCGCTCCCACCGCTGTGGCCATGATCATGACCTGCCCCGCCATGTGCGCCGCCTCTTCGAGTCGCTTCGCCCCCGTGTACTGTGAGACGAACGCCACGCCTGCAATCGTGACGCCCATGCCGAAGGAAAACGTAAGCCATACTGTGGGGAACGTGATCGCGATGGCGGCGACGGCGTCGGTGCCCACCTTCGCCACCCAGTACATGTCAGCCAGGTTGTAGAATGTGTTGAGGATGTTGCCGATGAAAAGCGGCCACGCCATGGCGACCAGTCGCTTTAAGACCGGTCCCTGCGTGAGATCGAGGCAGGATTTTCCCGGCCTCGCATTCCCTTCCGGTCGGCCCGGGTTAGACACAGGAACGCCCCCAGGAGTGTGCGCCGTCCCGGCGGCGCTTTCTTTGCGACCGGCTATCCATTACCCGCGGGCCGCCGATTTCCTGCCAGATCCTCCGGGCCTTTCGCCCCCGCGCTCTAAAGCGGCTTGGCATGACCGCAGGACTCCGGGAGATTGCAATGATCCGCTCCTGTCACTTACAATTTTAGGTGATTCCTAGACACTTCTTGGTAGTCGCGCATTCGGGGGGAATTGAACCTTGCGAAAGCGGAAGGTATTGTTGCTCTTCGTGGCGGCGCTCGTCGCGGTTTTCACCACGGTCGCGCTCGCTGCAAGCAGCAAGCGGTACGACGTCAACCCCATCCTGATCGTCAGTCACGATCAGTCCTGGGAAACCGCGGTCGCCGCCGAAGGCACCACGCCGGGTTTGTGCATCAACCTGCCGTGGAGCTACGAGAGCGTGCGGGTCATCGAGCCGTGGCTGGACGGCGACCTCTACAGGGAGGGCACGTGCGGGAAGTACGACCGGTTCGAGCTTCTCCTCATGGCCAAAAAGGGTGGCGAGATGAAAACGTACGTCACCAGCGGGCGCCCGGTCAAGTGGGGATCAGTGTGGGTGTGGGACGGAGGGGAATGGCGCTGCACTCAAAATTGCTGAGGCGCCTCGCCCTTCCCTTCACCTCGCCTTCAGGCGTGTTGAACCCGCCGCGCCGGGCGGCGGGTTTTCTTTTCGCTCCAAGCGCATCAGACCGGAGAACCGCGAACGGCCCACCGTGCCTCGGGGCGTGACACGCCCCCGGCTTTCAGCCTGCTTGACAGCCTTGAAGGGGCGCGTATATACTACATCCAAGCTCGGCGCATCGGCCGGGCGAGGCAGTATCATGCGGCAAACGGGCTGTGACGGGGAGTAGTAGGCGCCCGAGCTAATCGAGAGAGCTGCCGGTCGGTGCAAGGCAGCGCGGCGAAGGCGGTCGAACTCACCCCGGAGCTGCTTTCCGAAATCGCCGGCGGGCGAAGGGCCGGTCCCAAGCCCGGAGCGAAAGTAGAGAAAGACGGAACTCCCACCGTTAAAAGGGAGGCAGTATCGGTGCGCATTCGATCGCACCCGCCGTTGGAGCGGGCGGCAGGCCGGATGGCGTGCCCGTACTGGCTGAGCGGGCGATGTTTTCGCCAACTTGAGTGGTACCGCGGAAGGTAACCCTTTCGTCTCAAGCCTTTGAGACGAAAGGGTTTTTTATTTCGGGAAAGGGAGATGCGAGCGATGCGCAAGCTGCAAGTGTTCGACACGACGCTCCGGGACGGCGAGCAGTCCCTCGGCATCACCTTGAACGCCGAGCAGAAGCTCGAGATCGCAAAACAGCTCGTCCGTCTCGGGGTCGACGTGATCGAGGCGGGCTTCCCCGCTTCCTCTCCAGGCGATCTGGCCACAATGCGCAGGATCGCAGCGGAGGTGAAAGGCGTGACGATCTGCGGCCTGAGCAGGGCCGTGCGGTCGGACATCGACGCCTGCGTGGAGGCGCTCGCCAAAGCCGAGCGCCCGCGGATCCACACCGGCCTTGCGACCTCGCCGATCCACATGGAGCGCAAACTGCGCAAGACGCCCGACCAAGTGCTCGAAATGGCCGTCGACGCCGTTTCGTACGCGAGGCGCTTCGTGCCGGACGTCGAGTTTTACGCCGAAGACGCGTTCCGATCCGACCGGGAGTTTCTGAGGAAAGTGCTCAGCGCCGTCATCCGGGCGGGCGCCACCGTCGTCAACATCCCCGACACCGTCGGCTACGCGCTGCCGTGGCAGTACGCCGAGCTCATCGGCTGGCTTATGGAGAACGTCGACGGCATCGACCGGGTCACGGTCAGCGTCCACTGCCACAACGACCTCGGCATGGCGACAGCCAACTCCCTCGCGGGCGTTAAAGCGGGCGCCGTCCAGGTCGAAGGCACCATCAACGGCATCGGCGAACGTGCGGGGAACGCGGCGCTCGAAGAGATCGTCATGGCGATCGTCGCCCACAAAGACGAGTTCGGCATCGAGGTGGGCATCGACACCCGCGAGTTCGCCCGGACGAGCCGGCTCGTCGCGGAGATCACCGGTGTGCCGGTGGCGCCGTACAAGGCGATCGTCGGGAGCAACGCCTACTCGCACGCCTCCGGGATTCACCAGGACGGGGTGCTCAAGGACCGGCAGACGTACGAGATCATCCGGCCGGAGGACGTGGGCATGTCAGGGCACAAGATCGTGCTCACGGGCCGTTCGGGACGGCACGCGCTGCGCGTCACCCTGGAGAAGCTGGGCTACACCTTCGATCCCGAGCGCTTTGAAGCGGTGCACAGCGCTTTCCTCGAATTGGCGGACGCCAAGGGTCGCGTCGAGGAGGCCGACCTCCACGCCGTCGCGCAAAGCGCGCTGAACGGGGCGAGGTCCTGAAGCGATCGAGCGGTGAAACAGTGATGCGCGTTACTTCATCACCAGCGCCTCGACGACCTTGTACTGCGCCAAGATGTACGGGTTGACGGCGACGCCGACCGCCGCGGCCACGATCGCCAGTATGGTGTTGCCCACTACCCTACGGACGAATTGGGGGCTGCCGGAGCCTTTCCAGACGAGTGGCAAGACGACCAGCGCGCTTGCGATACTGCTGATGACCACAGCAGTTCCGGCGACCATCGGCGTAATGTGCCCCGACGACGCGAGGTGCGCCGCGGTGGCGGCCGTCGACGAACTCGAAACGAGACCGCCGAAGAAGCTGACGACGTAAAGTCCCAGGTCGCCCAAGAGCTGCCCCGCGATTCCGCCGAGGACCGTGATCACGGCGAACATCCAGCCGAATGTGAGTGCCGATTTGAGCGAGAACGGCGAACGCAAGTTGATGGCCGGAGCTGACTCCTCTTTGGAGCGACTCCTGCGCAGGACGGGCAGGAGGTTGGCGATGAGCATCAGCCCGATGGGAACGATCCCGGCCGGCAGCGCGGCCGGTGCGAAAATCGCCAGGATAACGCCGTTGCGCAGAAAGGCCGCTGTCTTTGCCCACAGGATGCCGCGGAACGCTGCATCATCGAGTCCAAGGCCGTCGGCCCGGGCGCTTTGTGACAGCTCCGCCACAGTGGCCGTCGAATTGACCAAGCCGCCGAGGAAACCCGTGTAGTTGATCCCCTTCGGGCCGTACAACTTGAGCAGGATGTAGTTGGCAAAGCCGATCGCGCTGATCAAGACGACCATGAGCCAGATCTTCCGCACATCGAAAAGGCCCCACGGATCGAGCGGCCCTTTCGGCAGTACCGGAAGGATGACGAAGCTCAGGATGCCGAGCGTGATCGCCGCGTGCAACTCTGCCCGCTGCAGGTGGTTGGTGAAGAGCACCATCTCTTCCTTGTAGCTCAAGAGTGCGAGCATGAGCACGACGACCGCGACCGACACGACGACGGCCCCCTCGGCCATCATCATGCCCACGATCGTCACGAGGAAGAGCGCCACCGACGTCGTCGCCTCGACGCCGGAACCCGTGCTGATCGCCCTGACGTTGAAGACGATCACCACGATCCCAACCACCGCCAGGGCCGCGATCGCGAACTGCGGCCCCAGGTGCCACGTAAGGTAGCCGAGCAACGCGGAGAAGGAGAAGGTGCGAAGGCCCACTTCCTTGCCGGCGCGCTCGCGCTCGAGGCCGACCAGAAGGCCCAGGCCCAAGGAGATCGCAAGATGCCACAGCGTGGAAAACGAGCCATTCAGTTCCAACAACCGATACACCCCTCATCAATCACGACGGGTCCACGCTGCGCCCTGGCGCCGTCGTACCGTCCGCGGCGGAAATGCCGGGCCGCAACAAGGAAGGCATCCCAGTGAGGAACAATTAAAACCAGACGGAATGCGCCTGCTCGCCCGCTGCTCGCACGACTTTCGGGCACCTGACGCAGGGCTGAATCAGGGCGCGGCCGCAGCGACGGTGCCCAGCCTCTTCGCGCGGAGATTGCGTACATTGTACCATTTCTCACGGAAAATGTTGAGCGTGGGAGGAACATGTGATGACACCCGCCGAACGCGAGTGGACGTACGAGAAGGAGCGCCTGGAGCGGACCCTGGAGGAAGTCTCCCGGCGGATCAAGGCGGTCGAAGCCACCCTCGGCCAACACCGTTCGGAGGTTATTTCCGCCCGCGTGGACATGTGGGAGAACATGCCCAGGCTTGTCCGCTCGTGGGACGACATCGTCGAGCTCACGCAAAACCAGGAGCTCCTCAACCAGCAAGAGAGGAACTACTTGTTCTACTCCAAGATGCTGCCGACGCTGAGGCGCCTTGCCGACTCCCCGTATTTCGGGCGGATCGACTTCCAGGCGGAGCACGGCATGCCCAGGAAGCCGATCCAAGTGTACATCGGCATCGCCGGCCTCACCCACGCCGAAACCGGCGAACACCTGATTTACGACTGGCGCGCCCCGATCTCCAGCATGTTCTACGACTACGAACCGGGGCCGGCTTCCTACAAAGCGCACGGCGGCCGCATCGACGGGGAGATCCTCCTAAAGCGGCAGTACAAGATCGAGCGCGGCGAACTCCGGTACATGTTCGACACCGATTTGAAAATCGACGACGACCTGCTCCAGGAGATCCTGGGCAAGAGCGCGGACAGCAAGATGAAGGTGATTGTCCAGACCATCCAGCGGGAGCAGAACAAGGTGATCCGCGACGAGGATCACCGCCTGCTCATCGTCCAAGGGCCGGCGGGAAGCGGCAAGACGTCGATCGCCCTGCACCGTGTGGCGTACTTCCTTTACCGGTACCGCGGCGACCTCAGGGCCGACCAGGTGCTGGTGCTCTCGCCGAACGAGATTTTCAGCGATTACATTTCCGACGTCCTGCCCGAACTCGGCGAGGAGAACGTCGTGCAAAAAACCTTTTGGAACTACGTCCGCGCCTGGCTCGACATCAGCGCGGAGACCCTCGCGGACCAGATGGAGTTCCTGCTCGGTGCGGGAGGCGAGGGTCGCAGGTTGAGAAAGGCGAGCATCGAGTTCAAAGGGTCCCCCGCTTTCCTGCGCATCTTGCAGAACTACGTGAAGCACCTCGAATCGGGCGCGGGCACGCCGTTTGAAGACATCGTCTTCCGGGACAAGGTCGTCGTCACCCGCGAATCGCTCGTCGAGCTGTTTCGAGAGCAGTACAGCTACCTGCCGTACGGCAAACGCCTGGACAAGGCGGCGCGGCGCGCGCTGTTCCTCCTCGAACCCCACGAGGCGGCGCGCCTCGAGGAGATCAGGGCCGAACTCAGGAGGATGAGCGATCCCGACAACAAGAACGGCCTCTCGAAAGAGCTCCGCCGCCTGAGCAACCGTATGGTGCGGGAGGAGACGGCGCCGATCAAAGAGCGCGTCGAGGCCTGGGGCCGCGTCGACTGGATGGGGATCTACCGGGCGCTCTTCGCCGACCTCGACCTCTTGCGGCGCTTGGCGGGCGACCAGCCGATTCCGGAAGAGATCGCCGACATCGCCCGCATCACGGTTGAGGCGATCGACGGCGGGCGCATCGGATACGAAGACGCAGCGTGCGCGCTCTACCTCAAGGCGGCGCTCGGGGGTGTGGAGGCGATGACCCACATCCGCCACGTCGTGGTGGACGAGTCTCAAGACTATTCGCCCATCCACTACATGGCCATGCGGGTCCTCTTCCCCAACGCATCCTTTACGCTGCTCGGCGACCGCAATCAGGCGATCCACCCCCACCTCCACATGCCGGACACGGGAGAGCTGGAGCGGATCTTCTCCGGGCTTTCCTGCGCCAAGATCCGCATGGTGACGAGCTACCGGTCGACCCGGGAGATCGTGACCTTCACCAAGGCCATCCTGGGGGAAGGCGAGCCGATCGAGCCCATCGACCGCAGCGGCGAAAAGCCCCTGATCGTCGAAGCCGCCGACGCCCAGTCCGCCACCCTCGACATCGCCCGCACGGTGCAGTCGCTCCTCGGCGAAGGGTTCCGCTCCATCGGGATCATTTGCAAGACGGCGAGCGACGCCCACGAAGTGCACCAGGCCATCGGAACGCGGTGCGGCGCAGCGCTGGTCACGAAAAACGACCGGCGGTTCACCCGGGGGGTCGTCGTGATCCCTTCGTACCTCGCCAAAGGGCTCGAGTTCGACGCCGTCGTCATCCACGACGCCGGACAAAGCCGTTACGCCGGTGAGGAGGAGCGCAAGCTGCTTTACACCGCCTGCACGCGGGCCCTGCACCGGCTCGTGCTCTACTGCGCCGGCGAGCCCAGTCCCCTGCTCGCAGGCGTTCCGCCGGAATGCTACCGGGTGGCGCAGGCCGAACCGGCGCGCTGAGCGGCGCCGGGACAGCCGAAAAAACAGCCGAAAAAATCGCGCGCGGCGACGCTTGGAGGTGGAAACGCGCCGGAACCGGTGATATTATTTAGGAAGCCGTACATTTAGGCATCCGAACTTTACCTGCTGCACGCGCCGAAAAGTCGCTGCCTGCAAGCTTTGAAAGGGGATCTTCGCCATCGCACGCCCCTCTGTCGGAGAAGAAATCGACCGCCGGGCCCGGACCGGGCCGCCGGAGGAACTGGTCGTCCGCCTTGAAGCCCAGCTCAGGGCATTGTATCAATCACTCCGCTCACATTTGATGAAGGAGCTCGCAACGAGGAAGCTCTCGTACTCCGCCTCCCAGGTCCTCTTCATGGTGAGCCGGCTCGGCGAGGCGTCGATGGGCGAAATCCAGCGGGAGCTGGGCCTTGCGAGCAGCACGATCACGGGCCTCGTCGACACATTGAGCGGCCGGGGCCTGATCGAGCGGCGCTTCGACGCAAGCGATCGCAGGGTCGTCTACGTCCGGCCCACGCCCGCTGGTTTGGATGAAGTGATGAGCCTGCGGGCCAAGCGGGTCGAGTGGCTGAGGGAAGCCTGGCCGAAGGGCATGACCGGCGACGAGCTCGAGGCGGCGCTCCGCCTGATCGAACGCCTGGCGGGATCGCTCTCCTCCTTGAAGCACCCGGATGGACACCAAGCCACGGAGGGACACGAGTCGTGAACCAGCGAAGGTCGCTCAACGCCCCACTCCTTGCTCTCTTCCTCGTCTTGTTCGTCGTGTCGGTCGGATTCGGGCTCGTAATCCCGCTTCTTCCCTTGATCGCCCGCCAGTACCAGGCGTCTGCCTTCATGATCGGCACGATGACCGCCGGATACTCGATCGTGCAATTTCTGTTTTCGCCGATGTGGGGGCAGCTCTCCGACCGGATCGGGCGCAAGCCCGTGCTCGTCGTCGGGATCACGGGCCTATCGATATCCTTCCTCGTCATGGGGTTTGCCCACAGCTTTTGGGGGCTACTTGTCGGGCGCGTGCTGGGTGGGTTCCTCGGATCGGCGACACTGCCCGCAGCGCAGGCGATGGCGGCGGAGTTGAGCGGCCAAAAGAGCCGCGCCAGCGCGATGGGGCTCATGGGCGCAGCTTTCGGGACCGGGTTTATCGTCGGGCCGGTCTTCGGCGGCCTGCTTGCGCCCTACGGCTTCTCCGTCCCATTCTTTGCGGCGACGGGGTTCAGCCTTGCGACGGTATTGCTCGCAATCGCCGTGCTGCGTGAGCCCGATCCCGCACAGCGCATGGGTTCCCGGTCGGACTCAAGGTCGTCGATCTTCAGCAACATGTCGACGGCGCTTTCGAGCCCCGCCGCCCCGTTTTACGTGCTCCCGCTCGTCATCATGTTCGCGCAAAGCTCGCTTATGACGGCCCTGGCGCTCTTTTTGACCGACAAGTTCCACGTCAGCGCCTCGATGGTCGGACTAGTCTTCGCCTTGAACGGAGCGTGCGGCGCCCTGATTCAAGGGGTCGCCATCGGCCCCGTCACAAGCCGCCTCGGGGAACTTCGCACCATCTTCGTCGGGCTTTCGATCGGTATTGCCGGCTTTCTGCTCCTGATCTCCGTTCCGACGTTCGTGCTCGCCGTGCCGTCGATCGCCCTGACGGCCGTCTCGATGTCGCTCACCCGACCGTCGTCCTCGTCGATGCTCTCGCAGGTGACGACCTTGCCCCAAGGAATCACGATGGGATTGCAAAGCTCTTTCGACGCGCTGGGGCGCGTGGTCGGCCCGCTGTGGGCGGGGTTCGCTTATGACCACGTGGGCGTATTGCCCTTCCTGTCGGCTGCGGCCGCGTACGTCGCCTTCATGCTCTACATGCGCACGGCGCGGGGAACCCGCAAGGCGGGGGCGCTCCACGCCCCTACCGGAACGAGCAAAACCTAAGGCGCCGACGAGGGGCCGTCCGCGTCCTCGCTCGGTCCGCCGTGCGGCCCCTCGTCCGGGTCTTCGCGCCGACCGTCGCTCCGGTCGCGGCGCGTGCTTTCATCAGGCCCCACGGGGGAGTGCCCGTCCGGGTTTCCGCCCGGATCCACGCCGGGATCTTTGTCTTCCTCATCCGGATCCCCGAAGCGCGCCACCCGCCCGAGGGCGGCCTTCCGGGCGTCGACGAGGCCGCGGCCTTCCGTGTTCCTGTCGAGCCCGAGCGTCGCCGCCGAGTCCAGCAAGCGCCGCTTCACCTCGTCGGGCGAAAGGCCCGGATTCTTCTCCAACGTCAGGGCGACGATGCCGCTGCAAACGGGCGTCGCCATGGACGTTCCCGAAAGGCTCACGTAGTCGGCGCTCTTCCGCCGGTTTTGAACGGCGATCGTCGACCGTGGCGAATTCGGCGCCGTGATGCCGACCCCGGGAGCGACGAGATCGGGTTTTTGAATGTCGTCGATCGTGGGGCCCCTGCCCGAGAAGAGGGCTACGGTGTCGTCGCCGCGCCGGGCGGTTCCCTGGTCGTCGGAAGCGCCCACGGTGATCACCCTCGGGTGAATGCCTGGCGTGGCGATGGTGCGCGCTCCCGGCCCTTCATTGCCTGCGGCGGCGCAGACGACGATGCCGTTCTCCCACGCCGCCTCGACGGCCATGGCGAGCGGGTCGTCGCGATAGGAGTCCACGGCCGGGGCGCCGAGCGAGAGGTTGATTACCCGGATGCCGAGCTGGGCACGGCGCTCGATGCACCACTGGATGCCCTGGATCACGGTCGACAGCCGCCCGCTTCCCTGGGCGTCGAGCACTTTGACGCCGATGAGCCGGGCTCCGGGCGCGATCCCCCGGTAGCGGCCGTTCGAGCGGTAGCCGTTGCCCGCTGCGATTCCCGCGACGTGGGTTCCGTGCCCGTTGTCGTCGTAGGGCTCGTTCCTGTTCCGCACGAAGTCGCAAAAGCCCACGATCCGGTTGATCGGCTTCGTGAAGTCGTCGTGCGGGTGGATGCCCGTGTCGATCACCGCCACGCCAACGCCGGCGCCGGTGACGAGTTCGTCCCAGACGGCCGGGGCGTAGACGCTCGGCGCCGCAACGTCCATGAGCGCCTTCACTTCCCTGTCGAGCGTCACCCGCTTCACGCGGGCGTCCTCCACCACTTCCTTGAGGCGCCCGATAGGGATCTCGGTCGCGATGCCGCCAACGGCCGGCAGTTCACACGTCTTGCCGCAGCGTAACTCGGCAAGCCTGCGGGTGAACGTCTCGAACTCCTCTTTGCTGCACTCCTTCTGGAACTGCACGACGACAGGGACCCGCCGCCGGCGGCGGAACGGCAGCAGCAGGCGGCTTACGAAACACGGGACGCGGGGAGACAAGCGAAGC
>NICF_comb_assmDRAFT_10001537_pt1 | contig 18215 bp, 16 predicted proteins | sample NewIslPassag4_SG_FD_11279 | JGI IMG/M metagenome (IMG submission 11279) | reverse complement strand
GCTTCCGCACAGGCCGCGGGCGGCCCGCCGCCCGGGCACGGGGGCGCCGCCGCGCCGGCGGAGTTGGCGGGCGGGGCGGCCGCCGCCGGAGGCGACCTGGAGGTGCCCGGGCACGCCGGCTGACGCCGGCTGTTTGGAAGGCGGGGAAGATCCAGGGATGGATATAGTGCTCATCAAGCGGACGGCCACCGCGCTGCCGCACGGCGTAGAGGCGCGACTCGAGGCGGTAGGGCGCGCCGCGCTGGCCGCGGAAGGCATGCCTGACCACGCAGAAGTGGCCGTGACGCTGGTGGACGATGAGGAGATCCGGGTGCTCAACCGCGACTATCGCGGCAAAGACGCGCCCACCGACGTGCTTTCCTTCCCCTTGTGGGAGCCGGAGGAAGTGGCGGACATCCGTGCCCATCCCGAACGGTATCCGGAGCGGCCGCTTTTGGTGGGCGACGTGGTGATCTCGGTGGAAACCGCCGCCCGCCAGGCGGAGGAGTACGGCCACGGGCTGGAGCGGGAACTGGCGTACTTGTGCGTCCACGGGATGCTGCACCTGCTGGGCTACGACCATGAGGATGAGGCCGCCCGGGCCGCCATGCGGGCCCGGGAAGAGGCCATTTTGACCGAACTGGGTCTTGTCCGGTGAAAGGGGCTGGGGCCGGTGAGCGAAAGATGACCCCCATGCGGGCCCGAACCCTCGTGGACAGCTTTCGCTTCGCGTTGCAAGGCATTGCCCACGCCTTCCGCACCCAGCGAAACGTCCGCGTCCACGCGTCGGCGGCCGTGGTGGTGTTGCTTGCAGCCTGGGCGACAGGCGTCTCGGGCGCGGGCTTGGCGCTGCTGGTGGTGGCCATCGGCATGGTGGTGGCCGCCGAGTTGTTCAACACCGCCGTGGAGGCGGTGGTCGACTTGGTGACCCCCAACTACCATCCGCTGGCGGCCACGGCCAAAAACGTGGCCGCGGGCGGCGTGCTGGTGCTGGCGGGGGCAGCGGTGGTCATCGGCTACCTCGTCTTTGCGCCCCATCTTTCGCCGGCCCTGGCGGCGCTGCCGGCGGGCGGGCTGGCGGCGGCGCTCCTATTGGTGCCACCCTCGACAAGGAAGGTGACGATCGTGCGGGAGATGAGCCATACCCCGCCGGCGGCGGTCCCAGACATCCCCGAGACCGAGGTCGAGCGGCTCGTGGCGGCGGCCCGGGCGGCACGGGAGCGGGCCTACGCCCCCTACTCCGGTTTCGCCGTTGGCGCCGCCATCTTGACGGATGCGGGAGACATCATCGTCGGGTGCAACGTGGAGAACGCGTCGTACGGCGCGACGGTGTGCGCGGAACGGGTCGCGCTAGGCAGCGCGGTGGCGGCGGGCCACCGGGACGTGAGGGCCATTGCGGTGGTCACCGACGCTCCGGAGCCTGCGCCTCCCTGCGGCATCTGCCGCCAGAGCTTGGCCGAGTTTAACCCGGACCTGCCGGTGATCATGGCCAACCTTCAGGGACAGCGGCGGATTGCAACCTTGTCGCAACTGCTGCCGGGCGCATTCCGCCTGCCCGACGGGACACGGGAAGGATGAACGGTGGAGACGAGCAACTTCCGGTCAGGGTTCGCGGCTATCATCGGCCGGCCCAATGTGGGTAAGTCCACGCTGCTCAACTGCATGGTGGGCGCCAAGGTGGCCATCGTCTCCGATAAGCCGCAGACGACTCGCCACCGGATCCAGGCCGTTTTGACGCGGCCCGACGCCCAGGTCGTGTTCATCGACACGCCGGGTCTCCACAAGCCCAAGCACAAGCTGGGCGATTACATGGTCCGGGTAGCCCGCGCCGCGTGGAACGAAGTGGACGTCATCCTCTTTGTGGTGGACGGCGCGGCGGGGGTGCGGTCCGGCGACCGGCTGATCGCGAAGGAGCTGGCCGGAATTAGGACGCCTGCGGCGCTGGTCGTTAACAAGCTGGACCTGGTCCAGGACACCGGTGCCGCGGTGGCGGCCTTTCAAGAGTTGGGCACCTTCGCCTACGTGGCGCCGGTGTCGGCGGTGACGGGCGCCGGCATCGAGGAGCTGGTCAGCTGGATCGTTGCCCAGATGCCCGAGGGGCCCAAGTACTTCCCCGACGAGTGGGTGACGGATCGGCCGGAAGAATTCCTGATCGCCGAGCTTATCCGGGAGCAGGTGTTCCACTTGACCCAAGAGGAAGTGCCCCACTCTGTCGCGGTGGTGGTGGAGGAGATGAGCCGCCGGCAGGACCGCGACCTGGTGGATGTGCGCGCCACCATCGTGGTCGACAAGGAGAGCCAAAAGGGCATCATCATCGGCCAGGGCGGGCGCATGCTAAAAGAGATCGGCCGTTTGGCCCGCCTCGAGATCGAGCGGCTGCTGGGCAGCCAGATCAATCTGCAGCTGTGGGTCAAAGCCAAGCCGGGCTGGCGCGACCGCCCCGGGGCCCTGCAGGAATTAGGGTACCGTTGACGGACCCCCGCCGGGCGCCGTCGGGGACACCGGGGCGGGATACGGACAGGAGAGAGGGAGTCTTGCGCGTCAGCGATTTCGACTACGAGCTTCCGGAGGAACTCATCGCCCAGGAGCCGGTGGAGCCCCGCGACGCGGCCCGGCTAATGGTGGTGCACCGGGTGTCGGGGCGGGTAGAGCACCGCGTTTTCCGGGACTTGCCCGAGTACTTGCGGGCAGGCGACGTGCTGGTGCTCAATGACACGCGTGTCATTCCTGCGCGCCTTTTCGGCGCCAAGGAGGGCACGGGCGGCCGGGTGGAGGTACTGCTCTTGCGCCGGCTCGCGCCTGACGTGTGGGAGGCCTTGGTGCGGCCTGGCCGCCGGCTGCCCGTGGGCGCCCGCGTCGTGTTGGGCGGGGGGGCGCTGGTGGCCACCGCCGTCGACCGCACCGACGCCGGCGGCCGGGTGCTGCGCTTTGAGCCCCCGGGCGAGCTGGAACGGCGCCTGCCCGAGGTGGGCCAGATGCCCCTGCCTCCCTACATCCGCCGGCAGTTACAGGATCCGGAGCGGTATCAAACGGTGTTTGCCCGTGAGGAAGGTTCGGCGGCCGCCCCCACGGCCGGCCTGCACTTCACGCCGGCGCTTTTGGAGCGCATCGGCGCCATGGGCGTGGAAGTAGTGTACCTCACCCTCCACGTGGGGCTGGGCACCTTCCGGCCCGTGCAGGTGGAGCGGGTCGAGGAGCACCGCATGCATGCGGAGTATTACTCGGTCCCGCCCGCCACCGCGGCGGCGGTCAGCGGGGCCAAGCGGGAGGGCCGCCGGGTGGTGGCCGTAGGCACCACGGTGGCCCGCACGCTGGAGGCGGCCTCCTCGGCCGACGGTCAGGTGGCGCCGGGCCACGGTTGGACGGACCTGTTCATTTACCCCGGCTACCGGTGGAAGGTGGTGGACGCGCTCATCACCAACTTTCACCTGCCCCGCTCCACGCTGCTGATGCTGGTCAGCGCGTTCTTGGGCCGCGAGCGGACGTTGGCCGCGTACGCCGAGGCTGTGCGCGAGCGCTACCGCTTTTTCAGTTTCGGCGACGCGATGCTCATCCTGTGAAGCACGAGGGCGAGGAGACGCGGAAGATGGCCATCACATTCCGGGTGGAAACCCGTTGCCCCCAAACGGCGGCTCGCACCGGGCGGCTCACCACGCCCCATGGGCAAGTGGAAACGCCGGTGTTCATGCCCGTAGGAACGCAGGCTACGGTCAAGACCATGACGCCCCACGAAGTGGAGGACATCGGGTTCCGCATCATCCTTGCCAACACCTACCACTTGTACCTCCGGCCGGGGGCCGATTTGGTGCGGGAGGCGGGGGGCTTGCACCGGTTTATGGCCTGGCCCCACGCGATCCTGACCGACAGCGGCGGCTTCCAGGTGTTTAGCCTCGCGCGCTTGCGGCGCATCGAGGAGGAAGGGGTTACTTTTCAGTCGCACCTGGACGGCTCGCGCCACTTTATCAGCCCCGAGAAATCCATTGAAATCCAGGAGGCGCTGGGCGCGGACATCATCATGGCCTTTGACGAGTGTCCGCCCTACCCGTGCGACTACGAGTACGCCCGGCGGTCGCTGGCACTCACCCACCGCTGGGCGGCCCGTTGCCAAAAGGCTCACAGGCGCCGCGACCAGGCCCTCTTCGGCATCGTGCAGGGGAGCGTCTACGAGGACCTGCGGGCTGCGAGCGCGCGCACCCTCGCCGACATGGATTTCCCGGGCTACGGCATCGGCGGCTTGAGCGTGGGCGAGCCCAAGGACACTATGTTGGCCATGCTGGAAGTGGTCAACGGCATCCTCCCGACCGACAAGCCGCGGTACTTGATGGGCGTGGGCGCGCCGGAGGATCTGGTGGAAGGAGTGGCCCGGGGCGTCGACATGTTCGACTGCGTGCTGCCGACCCGCATCGGCCGGCACGGGACGGTGTTCACCCGCACGGGCACTCTCATCGTGCGGGACGCCCGCTATGCCCGGGATTTCGGCCCCTTGGACCCTGACTGCGGCTGCTATGTCTGCCGCCATTACACCCGCGCCTATATCCGCCACCTGTTCAAGGCGGGTGAGGTGCTGGGCATGCGCCTTGCGACCTGGCACAACCTGGCCTTCCTGCACCGGCTCATGGCCGAGATCCGGACGGCCATCCAGGAGGGGCGGTTTGCCCAATTCCGGGATGAGTTCCTGCGCACCTACCGTGGCGGGGACCACGGGGAAACCGACCAGGACGCGGCTTGCCGGGAGGACGGGCCAGACGGGGGCCGGGGCAGCCGCGGGGACGGCTCTGCCCGGTCCGAGGCCCAGGAGCGGGCAGGAACGCCTTCGGCACCGTCGAAAGGCGATTAGGAGTTTTCATGCCCCAGGACGAGGAGTGACACACGGATGGTCTTCTTGCAGGTGGACGGGACGAGTGCGGGGCTGTTGGGACCGCTGCTGCCTTTTCTCATCATGATGGCGGTCTTCTACTTCCTCCTCATCCGTCCGCAGCAGCAGCAGCAAAAGAAGCGCAAGGAAATGCTGGACAGCCTCAAGGTCGGCGACAAGGTGATTACCGTCGGCGGTATCCACGGCGAGATCACTGCGGTCAAAGACGATGAGGTGCACCTGCGCATCGCGGACAAGGTGGAGATCCGCCTGAGCCGGCAGGGCGTCGGCCACGTTAAAGGCAGGGATTGACGTCGTGGCGGGCGGGTCAGCAGGCAAGGCGGCGCCGGTGACGTTGGAGGTAGTGCGGGCGCACCCGCGCGTGGGCGCCTACGTACGGGCAGCGGATGAGCACCTGGCCGCCATCGGCTTCACTGAGCACGGCGAGCGCCACTGCGGGCTGGTGGCCAAGATCGCGCACAACGTCATCGTGCGCCTGGGCTTCTCGGCGCGCGAGGCGGAGCTGGCCGCCATCGCTGGCTACTGCCATGACATCGGCAACGTGGTGGGGCGGGCCGGGCACGCGCTGACGGGCGCGGTGCTCCTGGCGCCCATCCTGCACGAGCTGGGCATGCCGCCCCACGAAACCGCCGTCATCCTGGGGGCCATCGGCAACCACGAAGAGGACCACGGGCACCCCGTCAACCGGGTGTCCGCGGCCCTCATCCTCGCCGACAAAACCGACGTGCACCGGACCCGGGTGCGCAACCGGGATCCCGCCACTTTCGACATCCACGACCGGGTCAACTACGCCGTGGTGCGTTCCTTCCTGCACGTGGACGGCACGGCCCGCGCCGTCACGTTGGAATTGACCATCGAGCAAGAGGTCACCTCGGTCCTGGAGTACTTCGAAATCTTCCTGCAGCGCATGATCATGTGCCGCCGGGCGGCGGAGTTCCTCGACTGCCGGTTTCACCTGGTGGTGAACGGCGCGCGGCTCGCGTGACGGCAGGCCGGCGCTGCCCGTGGCTGCCGCCGGGCGAAGCGCGAGGGGAGGGGTGGGCGCATGACGACGGCCGCCTTCCAACCGAAAACCCCCGATTACGCCGAGCGGGTGCGGGACAGTTTCCGGCGCCAGCGCATTATGCAGGTGCTGGGGGCGGAGCTGGTGCGGGTGGAGCCGGGTCTGGTCGAAATCGAGCTGCCCTTCCGGGCGGATCTGACCCAGCAGCACGGCTTCCTACACGCCGGGGTGGTGACCACCATCGTGGACAGCGCCTGCGGCTATGCGGCCTTCACGCTCATGCCCGCCGAGGCTGAGGTGCTCACCGTCGAGTACAAGGTCAACTTCATGGCGCCGGCCCGCGGCCGCTCGTTCTTGGCCCGCGGGCGGGTGGTGCGGCCGGGCCGCCACATCACCGTGTGTACGGGCGAGGTGCTGGCCCAGACCGACGGCGGCCCAGTGCCGGTGGCCACCATGCTGACCACCATGTTCCAAGTGGTGGACCGGCCCGACGTGAAACCGGCGTGAGAGGCGGCCTGGCGGCCGTCCGTGCCCGGATTGCGTCAAGTTGTCGAAATTGACAAGCCCGGAACCCGGCATTATAATGGGCGCGTGTGCCCAGGGGAACGTCGGCCGCCCGCCGGCGGCGCGGACCCGTTTCCACTGCAGTGAGGGAGGAACCGAGCTTGCCCCGGGGGAACGCGATTCGAATCTTATTCATCCTTGTGATCCTCGCCGCGACCGGTCTGGTGCTGTACCGTTTTCCGATGCAGCTGGGCCTGGACCTGCAAGGCGGCGTGCACATCGTCCTGGAAGCCCGGGAAACGGGCGGCGCCGCGGTCACGGACGAAGCCATCGAACGGGCAATCGCGATCATCGACCGGCGCGTCAACGCCCTGGGGGTGGCGGAGCCCGTCATCCAGCGGGAAGGCGCCCGCCGCATCGTGGTGGAGCTGCCGGGCGTCACCGATCAGCAGCAGGCCATCGACGTCATCGGGCGCACGGCGCAGCTGGAGATCAAGGACCCTTTCGGGCGCACGGTGCTGACCGGGGCTGACCTGGCCGACGCGCGCCTGGGCCTCGACCAATTTGGACGCCCCGCGGTGGATGTGGAGTTCACGCCGGAGGGTACGGCCCGCTTCGCCCAGCTGACCACCTTGTACGTGGGCCAGCAGATCCCGCACCTCTTGGACGGGGAACTGTTGGTCGCCCCGGTGGTGCAGGAACCCATCACGTCGGGGCGGGGCCAGATTACCGGCAATTTCACCCACGACGAAGCCCGCAACTTGGCCATCCTCCTCAAGGCGGGCGCGCTCCCGGTGCCCTTGGACGTGGTGGAGATGCGCAACGTGGGGCCGACGCTGGGCCAGGAGTCCATCGACCGCAGCCTGCGGGCCGGCATCGCCGGGCTCGTGCTGGTGGTGCTGTACCTGATCATGGTTTACCGGCTGCCGGGCTTGCTGGCCGACGTGGCGCTGGGCGTCTACATCATGTTGGTCTTGGCCTTGCTGGCGGGCTTGCACGCCACGCTGACCTTGCCGGGCATCGCCGGGTTCATCTTGTCGGTGGGCATGGCGGTGGACGCAAACGTGATCATCTACGAACGCATTAAAGACGAGCTGCGCGCCGGCTCCAAGATCCGGGCCGCCATCCGCGCCGGCTTTCACCGGGCGTTTCGAGCCATTCTGGACGCCAACGTGACGACGCTCATCGCCGCCGGCGTCCTGTTTTACCTGGGCACAGGACCCGTGAAAGGCTTCGCGGTCACCTTGAGCCTGGGCGTCGTGGCCAGCATGTTCACCGCCATCGTCGTGACCCGCTGGCTCCTGGCGGCGGCCGTGGAGGCCAACCCCCGGGGCGCAGCCCGCTATTTCGGCGTCGGGGAGGCGGCCTGACCCCATGCACCAGACTGGCTTCCGCTTCAATTTTATGCGCTACGGCAAGGCCACGCTGACCCTATCGGCTGTCTTGATCGTGTTGAGCCTGCTCAGCCTGGCCTTCCGGGGGCTCAACCTGGGCATCGACTTCACGGGCGGCACGCTGATCGAGCGGCAGCTGGGCCGGGCGGCCACCGCCGATGAGGTGCGGGCGGTGCTGACCGGGGAGGCGGTGGCGGATCTCGATCTGGGATCGGCCGTGATCCAGCCGCTGGATGACCCGCGGGATGTGCTGATCCGCACGCGCCCGTTGGCCAGCGACGAGATCGACCGGGTGGACGCGGCCCTGGCGGCGGCCTTCGGCGGCGTGGAGGTCCTGCGCACGGAGCTGGTGGGACCCGTCATCGGCGCGGAACTGGTGCGGCGGGCGCTGTTGGCCGTAGCCCTGGCCTCCCTTGGGATCCTCATTTACGTTTCCTTGCGGTTCGAGTTCAAGTTCGCCGTCGCGGCCCTGGTGGCGCTGTTGCACGACGCCATCATCGCTACCGGCGCCGTCTCGGCGCTGGGCGTTGAGGTCAACAGCCCCTTCATCGCCGCCATCCTGACCGTCGTCGGCTACTCCCTCAACGCCACCATCGTCATCTTCGACCGGGTGCGGGAAAACCGCCAGCTGCGGCCGGCGGAGCCGCTCGTGGACCTGTTGAACCGCAGCCTCAACGCGACGCTGGCCCGCACCATCCACACCAGCGCCACCACGTTGCTGACGGTCCTGACCTTGTTCCTTTTCGGCGGCAGCACCCTGAGGGACTTCATCCTGGTATTGCTGGTAGGCCTTACGGTGGGCACCTACTCGTCCATCTTCGTGGCCAACCCCTTCTGGTGGTTGTGGAAGGAGCGGGAGGAGCGCGGCGGGCGCGAGGTGAGCCCCGCCCCGGTCCGCTAGGCGGTGACGGCTTGTGCCCTTTACATTCGTGCAGCGGCGGTACCGTCACCTGCGCCGCTACCGGCAGGTGGCGGAGGTCCTGCTGCGGCATGGGTTCGGCTACGTCCTGGACCGGCTGGAGCTGGATCATCTCGTGCCCTTCGGCCGCCGCGTGTTGCCGCCGGCCGCGCCGCAGCAGACCCGCGGCGCGCGCCTGCGGGCCGCCCTGGGAGCACTGGGCCCCACCTTCATTAAACTGGGGCAGCTGCTCAGCACCCGCCCTGACCTCGTACCCGAAGACGTCGTTGCCGAACTGAGCCTCCTTCAGGATCACGCGCCCGGCGTGCCCGTGGAGCAGATCGTCCCGGTGGTGGAGCGGGAGCTGGGCCGTTCCCTGCAGGAGGCGTTTGCGTCTTTCGAGGACGAGCCCCTGGCCGCGGCCTCCATCGGCCAGGTGCACCGGGCCACCTTGCGGGACGGGACGCTGGTGGTGGTGAAGGTGCGGCGGCCCGGCATCGAAGAGGTGGTCGAAACCGATCTGGAGATCCTCCAGGGCCTAGCGGCCATGGTGGACGAGCGGTGGCCGCAGGAGCGCTTCAGCGTGCGGGCTTTTGTGGATGAGTTCGCCCGCGTCCTGAGGCGGGAGATGGACTATCGCCTGGAGGCGGGCAACATCGAGCGCTTCCGGCGGGCGTGGGCCGGCGATCCGCGCGTCCGCATCCCGCGGGTGTTCTGGGAGCTGACCACTTCGCGGGTGTTGGTGATGGAGTACCTCACCGGCGTCAAGGTGGATGACCCGGAGGGGCTGCGGCGGATTGGGGTCGACCCGCGCACGGTGGCGCGCTTGGGCGCCGAAGTGTTTTTGCGCATGGTGCTGCTGGACGGCGTGTTCCACGGGGATCCCCACCCCGGCAATCTCTTTGTCATGGAGGACGGGGTTTTGGGCATCGTCGACTTCGGAATGGTCGGCCGCCTGGATGAAGACATGATGAACGCGGTGGCGGACCTGTTCGTCGGCGTCATCCGGCGGGACCTGGACCGGGTCGTGCGAGGTCTGGTGCGGGTTGGGGCCGTGGATGAGGACGCCGACCAGCGCCCCCTGCGCCGCGACCTAGCCGACCTGATCGACCGCCATTACGGCAAGTCGCTGCGGCAGATGGAGTTGGGTCCCATCGTTCAAGAAGTGCTGCAGCTGGCTCACCGCCACCGGTTGCGACTGCCCGAAGACCTGACCTTGCTGGCCAAAGCCCTCATTACCATCGAAGGCGTAGGCAAGCACTTGGACCCCGAGTTCAACGCCCTGGAGATCGCCGAGCCCTTTGCCAAAGAACTCTTGCGGCGGCAGTTGGACCCGGGCTATATGGCCCGGCGCGCGCTGGATGATGCCGCCGAGTACCTGCAGCTTTTGGCCCGGGTGCCCGCGAAGGTGGATCAGTCGCTGACGCGGCTGTTGCGCGGCGAGGTGGCCATCCAGTTCGTGCACAAGGGATTGGAACCGACCGTCCGGCGCCTGGAGCGTATCAGCAACCGCGTCGCCATGTCCGTGGTCCTGGCCGCTTTGATCCTCGGGTCCGCCGTCGTGATGCAGTCGTCCGCCGGGCCGATGATCTGGGGTGTGCCGGCGCTAGGCCTGTTGGGGTTCGTCATGGCCGCCTTCCTGGGCCTGGGCCTCGTCATCGGCATCCTGCGGTCGGGCCGGTTCTAGCCTTTTCTTGCCGCCGGGCCCCGCGGCCCCGGGGCCGGGGATCACGCCTGGGGTCAGGCCGAGCGTAAGCGTCCGGCAGCCGCAGCAAGGTGCCGGGCAGGGAAGCGCTGCCCGCAAAGCGAAGTGCCCTTTGGTGCCAGCCGCGCGGGCGGAGGGACTTCATGGTGCAGCTGCTGCTCATCCTCGCATTGCTGTTCGCCTTGGGCGTCGCCGTGTTTGCTGTCCAGAACGCCGAGCCCATCACGGTGAATCTCATCCGCTGGCAACTGGAGACGTCGCTGGTGGTGGTTGTCGTCGGATCGGCGGCGGCCGGCGCGCTGGTGGCCGGCTTGATCGGTTTCATACGCCAGGTGCGGGCGTCCTGGCGAATACGCCAGCTGCAAGGCCAAGTGCACCGCCTCGAGCAGCGGTTGCGGGCGCTGGAGCAAGAGGCTCCCGGCCGCGACGAGCACCGCGAGGCCAACGGCCTCCAGTCCCCGCCGCCTGGGACCTAAGTTCCTGACGGGTGGGTTTCCATGCAACTCCATGCCATTTGGAGGACCAGCCCCGCCGCGGACGAGGCCGTGGTGGAGCGGCTGCAGCAGGCGGTGGGCGTGTCCCGGGTCGTGGCGCGCCTATTGGCGGCGCGGGGGTTGACGGAACCGGACGCGGTGCGGGCGTTCCTGCGCCCGGATCCGTCCGGCTTGCATGACCCGTGGGCGCTGCCCGACATGGGTCCGGCCGTCGCCCGCTTGGCGCAGGCGGTGCGCGCCGGCGAGCCGGTCGCGGTGTACGGCGATTACGACGTGGACGGGCAGAGCAGCGTGGCGCTGGTGGTCAGGACCCTCAACAGCCTAGGCGCCCACGTCCGCTGGTATATCCCCGAGCGGCTGTCAGAAGGTTACGGCCTCAACCGGGAGGCTGTGGAACGGCTGGCGGCAGAGGGCGTGCGCCTGCTGCTCACTGTCGACTGCGGCGTGCAGTCCCTCGCAGAGGTGGCCAGGGCCCGAGAGTTAGGCGTGGATGTGATTGTCACCGATCACCATGAACCCGGTCCCGTCCTGCCCAGCGCGGTGGCGGTCGTCAATCCTAAGCGGGCCGACAGCCGGTATACATTCCGGGAACTGGCTGGCGTTGGCGTGGCCTACAAACTCCTTACCGCCCTGGGTCAAGAACTGGGGCGCCCGGTGCCCGATGCCGACGGGTTGGCCCTAGTGGCGCTGGGCACCATCGCCGACGCCTGTCCCCTCGTGGGAGAAAACCGCATCCTCGTCAAGGCCGGTCTCGAACGCATGCGCCTGCGCCCTCTGGTGGGGCTCGCAGCCCTGGCCGACGCGGCTGGCCTCGATTGCCGCCGGCTGACCGCGCACCACGTGGCCTTTGGGCTTGCACCCCGTCTCAACGCTGCCGGCCGGATCCATCACGCGCGCCTGGGCGTGGAACTGCTCTTGTCAGACGACCCCGCGGCGGCTGCGGCCCTAGCACAGCAGCTCAACGAGGCCAACCGGGAGCGCCAGCAGATCGAGGCGGCCATCCTGGCCGAGGCCGTCGCGCAAGTCGAGCGGTGTAACCTGCTGGCCGACTGGGTGCTGGTGGTGGCCGGGGAGAGCTGGCATCCCGGGGTCATCGGCATCGTGGCCGCCCGCCTGGTGGAGCGCTTTGCCCGTCCGGCCGTGGTAGTGGCGCTCCATGGCGAGGAGGGCAAAGGATCGGCCCGCAGCATCGCGGGCTTCGACCTGTTTTGGGCCCTGAGCCAATGCCACGATCTGCTGGTGCGCTATGGCGGCCACGCGCTCGCCGCGGGCTTGACGGTCACGCGATCCGCCTTGCCGGCCCTGCGGGAGCGGCTCAATCAGGTGGCGGCCCGGGTGCTCGGACCGGCGGACCTCCTGCCTCAGATGCGGATCGACATTGAGGTTCCTCTCGGTGAGGTGACCGTGGAGCTGGTCCGGGAGCTGGAGGCCCTGGCGCCCTTCGGGGTTGGCAATCCTGCGCCCCTGTTGGCCGCCTCCGGAGTGCGGGTGCTCGTGGCGCGCCCGGTGGGCGCGGGCGGCGAACACCTGCGGCTCAGCTTGCGCTGCCCGGAAACGGGCAGGGTGCACGAAGCCGTGGCCTTCGGCGCGGGGCACTTGCTGGACGCTGTCGCGCCCGGCACGGAGCTGGATGTGGCCTTTACACCTCAGCTCAACGACGCTTTCGGGCGGACGCGGGTCGACTTGGTGCTCCGATCGGCTCGCTCGCCCGAGGCCAGCGCCGAGGTGGCTGCGGCCCTGGAAGCCAGTCCCCAGGAACTGCGGGTGGCGCCCGTGCTGGCCCACCGGCCGGGACCGGTGCCCGTCGCCGACCGTCGGCAGCGCCCGCCGCGGCACCCCCTGGCCCGCACCGCGTACATGGCGGCCCTGGCCGCTGCGGGAGCGCGCGTTGTGGCGGTCACAGGCCCCGGCGACGACCCCCGGGCCCTGGCCGGGGCGGCTGCAGCCATGCTGCGGGACGAAGCGCCCGTCGTGGCGGCGCTGGCAGGCCTGCCCCGCGCCCGGGTGACGGTGGTGGACGGCTCGGCTCTGGTGTGCGCCGGGAGCTGGGCCTCCCGTTGGGAAGGGCGGGGCCATCTGGTCTTGTTTGGCCTTCCCAAGGACCCTGACGCCTGGTGGCGGCTGCTGGCGGCGGCCGCGCTGGGGCCGGGCTGGACCATCCACCTGGCTTACGACGGCGAGTTGGTGCAGGCGGCCGCGGTTCACCTGGAGCGCTGCTATCCCGGCCATGAGGCGCTGCGCTGGGTTTATCGGGCCTTGCGCGCGTTGGCGGGGCACACCGGCGGGGTCGTGCCGCCCGCCGGCGCGGTGGCGGCCGCGATGCAGGAACAGTGGCCGGGACTCGTTTCCGCGTCTGGTGTGGAGTACGCCCTTGAGGTCTTCGCGGAGCTGGGCCTCATCGCCCGGGACGGAGCCGGAAGCGCCCGCCTGGCGCCCAAACCCCCGGCCAAGGTGGACGTTGCGCAATCGGCGCGATATAATGCAGGTGTGCGGGCGAAACAGGCGTTTGCCGCATTGAGCCGGATGGCCCTGGAGGCCACTCCGGCCACTTTGATTGCCTTGGCTGCCGAGAGGAGCGAATTGGATGGACTTGCGGCCCTTGATCCGCGAGGTGCCCGACTTTCCCAAGCCGGGGATCAACTTTAAAGACATTACGCCGCTGCTCACCAACGGGGAAGCCTTGCGCTACGTGGTCACGACCATGGCTGACCACTTCCGGGACAAGCGGCCCGAGTGCATCGTGGGCGTGGAGTCCCGCGGCTTCCTGTTGGGTGCGCCCCTGGCGTACGAGTTGGGCGTCGGTTTCGTGATTATCCGCAAGCCCAACAAGCTGCCGGCGGCCAAGATCCGTGTCGAGTACGAGCTGGAGTACGGCACGGATGCGCTGGAGATCCATGTGGACGCCATCCAGCCGGGCCAGCGGGTGCTCATCGTGGACGACCTCTTGGCCACCGGCGGCACCATGCAGGCTGCGGCGCGCCTGGTGGAACAGTTGCAAGGGCAGATCATTGGGTACGCGTTCCTCATTGAGCTGGCGTTCCTGAACGGCCGGCGGCGCCTGGGGGACTATGACATACTGTCTTTGGTGACGTACGACGAGTGAGGGGTTAGGCGAGGGAGCAGTGCAGACGGCAGGAGTTCCGGCGACGGCCATGGACGCGGGGCAGCGAGACGCCTTGATCGAGAAGATTCTCAGCTACCATCCGGACGCGGACGTGGAGCGGGTCCGGCGGGCCGTCGCGCGCGCCCGGGAAGCCCACAAGGGCCAGTACCGGGACTCGGGTGAGGACTTCTTCCAGCACCCGTATGAGGTCGCCTGCATCCTGGCCGACCTCCAAATGGACGTGACCACGATCGTGGCTGGGCTGCTCCACGATGTCCTGGAGGACACCCCCGTCACCCGGGAGCAGCTGACGGAGGAGTTCGGGGCCGAAGTGGTGCGCCTGGTGGACGGCGTCACCAAGCTGGATAAGCTCACGTTCCAGACCCGTGAAGAGGCCCAAGCCCAGTCGTTGCGCAAGATGTTCCTGGCCATGGCCGAGGACTTGCGCGTCATCGTGATCAAGCTGGCCGACAGGCTGCACAACATGCGCACCTTGCGCCACCTGTCGGTTGAACGGCAGCGCCGGGTGGCCACGGAGACGCTGGAGATCTACGCGCCCCTGGCCCATCGCCTCGGCATGTGGTCCATGAAGTGGGAGATGGAGGACCTGGCTTTCCGCGCCCTCCATCCGGAGGAGTATGCCGAGCTGGCCCGCCGCATCGCCCGCCGGCGGGAGGAGCGGGAAAAGGAGCTCCAGGAAGTCGTCAACACCCTTCAGACCCGCTTGGCGGAGCTGGGCATCCGGGGTGTCCTGCAGGGCCGGCCCAAGCACCTCTACAGCATCTGGCAAAAGATCCAGCGCCAGCACAAGGATTTGAGCGAGATCTACGACCTCATGGCGGTGCGGGTCATCGTCGATACCGTCAAGGACTGCTATGCGGTGCTGGGCATGGTGCACACGCTCTGGAAACCGGTCCCAGGCCGGTTCAAGGACTACATCGCAATGCCCAAATCCAACCTGTACCAGTCGCTGCACACGACGGTCATCGGGCCCCGGGGCGAGCCGCTGGAGATCCAGATCCGGACCCACGATATGCACCGGATCGCCGAGATGGGCATCGCGGCCCACTGGTTGTACAAGGAGGGTAAGACCACCAGCGAGTTTGAGGAGAAGGTGGCCTGGCTGCGGCAGGTCATGGAATGGCTGCGGGAGATGAAGGACCCGCAGGAGTTCATGGAGACCCTCAAGATCGACCTGTTTGAGGACGAGGTGTTCGTCTTCACCCCGCGGGGCGACGTCAAGAGCCTGCCCGCGGGCAGCACGCCCATCGACTTCGCGTTCACGGTCCACACCGATATCGGTATGCATTGCGTGGGCGCCAAGGTCAACGGCAAGATGGTCTCCCTGGACTACCGGCTCCAAAACGGGGACATCGTCGAGATCCTCACGTCCAAGCACGCCACGCCGTCGCCGGACTGGCTGACCATCGTCAAGACCTCCAAGGCCCGGACCAAGATCCGCAGCTGGCTCAAAGAGGTGCGCCGCGAGGAAGGCCTTGCTCGGGGGCGGGAGGTCCTGGAGAGGGAAGCTCGCCGCTTGGGGCTCGATCCGGTGGAGTTGTTGCGGTCCGACCGTATGCAGGACGTGGTCAAGCGATACGGCTTTACGGACGTGGACGACGTGCTGGCTGGGATCGGCTTTGGGCAGGTGACGGCGACCCAGGTTTTGACGCGGCTTTTGGGCCGCGAGGAGCTGGAGCGGCGCCGCAGGCAGTTGCGAGAAAAGAGCCGCCGCAACGGCGAACACCGTCCACCGCACCAGGCCCAGGGGGTGCGGGTCCGCGGTGTGGACAACGTGCTGATTCGCTTCTCCCGCTGTTGCAACCCGGTACCCGGCGACCCCATCGTCGGCTACATCACCCGCGGGCGCGGCGTGTCGGTGCACCGCAAGGACTGTCCCAACCTCATGTCCCTGTCGCAGGAGGGCCGCCAACTGGAGGTCGAATGGGAAGCGACCCCGGCGGTCACGTATCCCGTGGACATCGAGGTGGAGGCAGTGGACCGGGTCAACCTGCTGACCAACATCATAGCCAGCGTCTCCGACGGAAAGACCAACATCGGTGCCGTCCACGCCCGCACTACCCGCCACAAGCGGGCCACCATCCATCTCACGGTGGACATCCGCGACGTGGAGCACCTGCAGGCCGTCATCAACCGGATTACGCAAGTCGAGGGCGTCCTGACCGTCCACCGCTCCGGGTCCCATTAGCGGGCGGACGCGGGACGAGGCTTTGGAAATGGGGTGGGGCGATGCGGGCCGTCATCCAACGGGTGCGATCTGCCAGCGTGCGGGTGGACGGGCAGGTGGTGGGCCGGATCGGGCGTGGCCTGCTCATTCTCCTGGGCGTCGGCCACGGCGACGGGGAGGCGGAGGCGGCGCTGCTGGCCGATAAGGTGAGCCACCTGCGCATCTTTGAAGACGGACAAGGAAAGATGAACTTGGGCCCGGCCGAGGTGGGAGCCGAGTTTCTGGTGGTGTCCCAGTTCACCCTCTACGGCGACATCCGCAAAGGCCGGCGCCCCAGCTTCACGCAGGCCGCGCCGCCGGACCACGCCCGCGCGCTGTATGAACGTTTTCAAACCATGCTGCGGGAGCGCGGGTTTCACGTGGAGTCGGGCGTATTCGGCGCCCGCATGCTGGTGGAGCTGGAGAACGATGGGCCCGTGACGCTGTGGTTTGACACGTCTTCGGGCTTACAGTAAAATTAGGAGCGATTTTTGACCGAGGAGGCGGCCTTATCGCCTATGTTCTTTACCACCCTGCGCAAACACATGCGCTGGATCATCGTTGTCGTCGTCCTCGCCTTCGTGGCGGGTTCCTTATACATCGGCGTCAACTTCGGCCAGCAGTCCACTGAGGCGGCCGCGCCGGTGGCTGAAGTCAACGGGCAGGCCATCTCCTACGTTCAATTTCAACAGAGCTATCTCAACAACCTACAGAGGTACACGCAGCTTTTCGGACCGGTGCGGGGCGTGCTGGCCGAGGAGCTGCGTTACTTGACCTTGAGCAGCCTGGTGGACAGCTATCTGACGCTCGAGGCTGCACGCGCGGCCAACCTGCCGGTGGAAAACAGCGAGATCGACGCGACGCTGTCCGACATCAAGGCGTCGTTTCCGGACGAGGCCGCTTACCGGCAGGCGCTCTCCGCGAGCGGTTTGACCGAGTCGCGCCTACGGGACCTGATCCGGGAAGACCTGATGATGCGCAAGCTCCAAGAGCAGGTGCGCCACGCGGAGTTTACGGACGAGCAAGTGCGAGCGGCCATGGTCGAAGTCCGCACTCGCCACATCCTGATTGAGCCCGCTCCAGACGTGGAAGGCGAGGCGGCCTGGGAGGCGGCGCTTGCTGAGGCCCAGGCACTGCGGCAGCAGCTGTTGGAGGGCGCATCGTTTGCGGAGCTGGCGCGCGCTCACTCGGCGGATGCCGCGTCGGCCGCATCCGGCGGCGATGTGGGCTGGGTGAGCCGGCTGACGCCCTTCGTGGAACCCTTTAAGGAAGCGGCGCTGGCCCTGGAGCCGGGCCAGGTCAGCGAACCCGTGCGCACGGTCTATGGCTGGCACCTGATTGAGGTCACCGAGCGGCGGGAACCCACGGACGAGGAATTTGCCGAGCGGCGGGACCAGGTGCTGGCCGAGCTCCAGCGGGCGGCCGCGAACGAGCAGTGGTCGGCGTGGATCAGCCAGCGGCGCCGCGAGGCCAACTTGGTGATTCACGATCCGCAGTTGCGAGCCCACCACCTGGTGCGCAACGGCCAGCTGGAGGCCGCCATCGCGGCTTACCAGGAAGCCTTGCAGGAGGATTCCTTCAACCCGTATTTGCACTTGTCCTTGGCCAGCGTTTATGAGCAGTTGGGCCGGATGGATGACGCAGTGGCCGAGTACGAGCGGGCAGTGGAGAAAGGCCCCACGGATCCGGAATTGCACCTGCAACTGGGCTTGGCGTACCGCGAAGTGGGCCGGCTGGAGGACGCCGCCGCGAGCTTCCGCCAGGCTGGTGAGCTGAACCCATGGGACGGCCAGCTGCAGTTGGCCTTGCTGCAGCTTTTCACCGAAATGGGGTTGGAGGAAGACGCCCAGGTGGCCAATGAGCGCCTGGCGGCCATTCAGGAGCAGTTCCTGGCGCAGCTGGAGGCGCAGTTCAGCCAGCCTGACGGCGGGGAAACCGGAGCCGGGGACACGGCCGACGGCGCCGGCGGGAGTGCGGGTGAACCTGCCGCCGGTGACGACGACGGCCAAAGCGCCGGCGCGGCCGGGCTGGA
>NICF_comb_assmDRAFT_10001536_pt1 | contig 18217 bp, 16 predicted proteins | sample NewIslPassag4_SG_FD_11279 | JGI IMG/M metagenome (IMG submission 11279) | reverse complement strand
GCCGTGGCGGCCGCCGTCCTTGCGGCCGTTTACTTCGCCGGATTCTTCCCCGTGACGGCCTTTGCGTGGTTGCGGCCGGTCGCACCGGCTGCGGCGGCGGCGATGGAGCGCCGGATCGAAAAGTATTTCGCCCCGTACGTCGTGACCGATCCCGCGCTGCTTTGGATCGACACCCAAAGCCCGGATTGGCGCCGCTTCGATGCCGATGCAACGCTCCGGTTGCCCGAGTGGGAACCGATCGCGGTCGCGGTGTTCTGGCGCTGGACGCGGGGTGGAAGTCCCGAGGGGCGTGCGGCGTACACCGTAACGTGGTATCATCGGAGCGGCACCGGGGCCCCGTGGGTGCGGGTGTGGGAGGAATCCGGCGTCGTCACCCGGGTCGACCAAGGACGCGACACGATCTACCGCCGGGGGGTTCTCACGCTCGAAAGTCCCGGCGTATTCTACGGCGACTGGCGGGTTTTGGTCGACGTGAACGGAATCAAGCAGTTCGAGAAAGAATACGCTGTAACCCGATGATCGGAGTGACCAACGTGGACGAGCAGGTTTACCTTAATGGCAGCTTCGTGCCGTACGAGAAAGCGCTCCTCCCGGTGGAAGACCGCGCCACCCTGTTCGCCGACGGCGTGTACGAAGTCGTGCGGATCTACGGGGGCCGGCCCCTGGCCATGAAAGCCCACATGGAGCGAATGGCCCGCTCCGCGCGGGAGATCCGCCTGCCCGAGGTGGACTTCGACGAGCTCGCGCACAGAGGGCTCGAACTCGTCGAGCGCAACGGGGTGGGGGACGGCTCGCTCTACATCCAGGTCTCCCGGGGCGTGGCGCCGCGCAACCACTTGTTCCCGGTGGGGGTGGCGCCGACCGTCTTCGCCACCGCCCGGGAGCTCGCCCGTCCCGCCGAGTCGTTGCGACAAAACGGGGTCGCGTGCATCACCGTTCCCGACATCCGCTGGGGCCGTTGCGACATCAAAACCGTTGCGCTGCTCCCGAACGTTCTGGCCAAGCAGGAGGCGCGGGACAGGGGCGTGTACGATGCGATCTTCGTGCGGGACGGCGTTGTGACGGAGGCGACGAGCGCCAACGTCTTCGCCGTCGTGGGCGGGGAAGTCGTCACGCACCCCGAGGGGAGCCAGATCCTCCCGGGGATCACGCGGCGGCTGGTCGCGGCGCTCGCAGCCGAGGCGGGCATCCCCCTGGCCTACCGGGAGATCCGCGCGCAGGAGCTTGCGGCGGCCGCAGAGCTCTTTATCTCCGGCACGACGACCGAGATCATGCCCGTCGTCGAAGTCGACGGCAGGAAAGTCGGCACGGGCAAGCCCGGACCGATCACGCGCCGGCTTATCGAGAAGTACGACGAGTTGGTCGAAAAGACGAGGCGCGGCGACCCCGACGTGCCGCTTGCTTGACGGCGGCGGGTGTGGAGTTCGCCGAGACCCGCCGTTCAAAACGCACGGCCCGTCGAGCGCCCGGCTGCCCGCGAACGGGCTTTGCCGCACCTTGAGGAACGCACTTCATGGAAGAATCGGGTGGATGAGCAGGCTGAGGTCGAGTGCAGGCGCGGAGTGGGTGATCCAGCCGAGCGAGATCACGTCGACCCCGGTCTCAGCCACCGCCCGCACGTTGTCGGGGCGGATGCCGCCGGAAGCTTCGACGATCGCCCGCCCGCCGATCCTTTCCACCGCCTCACGCATTTGCTCGATGCTCATGTTGTCGAGCAGGATCACGTCCGCTCCGGAGGCGATCGCCTCGTCGATCTGGTCGAGGGAGGCGATCTCCACTTCGATCTTGTGCATGTGGCCGATCGCGCGCCGCGCCGCCTCAACGGCGGGGATGATGCCGCCTGCGACGGCGATGTGATTCTCCTTGATCATCACCGCGTCGTCCAGGCCGAAGCGGTGGTTGTGGCCGCCGCCCGCACGGACGGCGTACTTCTCGAGGATTCGAAGTCCGGGCGTCGTTTTGCGGGTGTCGACGATGCGCGCCTTGGTCCCGGCTACGGCGTCGACGGCCCGCCGCGTCGCGGTGGCGATGCCCGAGAGCCGCTGCACGAAGTTGAGGGCGACGCGCTCGCCGATGAGGAGGCTGCGGGCGGGGCCGCGCGCCTCGAGCACCCGGTCGCCCGGCCGCACCCGGTCGCCGTCGTTTACCAGGGGCTGAACGGCCACCTCCGGGTCGACGTGGCGGTAGACCGCACGAACGAGGTCGAGTCCCGCGATGACTCCTTCGGCTTTGGCGGTCATCACCGCGTGCGCGTCGATGTCTTGGGGAACGACGGCCGTGGTGGTCAGGTCGCCCCGGCCGACGTCTTCCCGGAGCGCCCCTTCGACCAGCTTGTCGATGAGAAACGGCGTCAGCGTGCTCACAAAACGACCCGCCTTCCTCGCCACGCGGGATCCGCGGTGGGATAGTCGCTGCGATAATGGCCGCCCCGGCTCTCGCGGCGCTCCAGCGCCGACCGGACGATGAGGAGCCCCGTTCCCGCCATGTTGCGCAGCGTGTAGGCGTTGCGCGGGGCGCTTGCCAGAATCTCTTCGATCGCCGCACGGGCCCGTTCGAGGCCCTCTTGTGAGCGGATGATCCCGGCGTGGTCCCACATCACCCTTCGGAGCCGCGCCGTGAGCGATTCGGCGGCCTTTACCTCGTCCGGCGTCAAGTCCACCCGCTCCGGGATTTCGAGCCCGTCGAGCGCCGATCGTTCCGGAATCGGGGTTGCAAGTTCCTGCCCGATCCGGCGCGCGATCCTTTCGGCGAATACGAGCCCCTCGAGAAGCGAGTTGCTCGCGAGCCTGTTCGCGCCGTGCACACCGGTGCAGGCCACTTCGCCGCAGGCGTAAAGGCCCGCAAGCCCGGTCCGCCCGTCGGTGTCGGTGCGGATCCCGCCCATGACGAAATGGGCGGCCGGCGCAATGGGAATCGGGTCGGTGCGCGGGTCGATGCCCCGCTCCGAGCAAGCCTGGTAGATGGTGGGGAAGCGGTCCGGGAAGCGCGCACCGATCGGGGAGGCGTCGATGTAGACACGACGGCCCTCCTGCATCTCGCGGAAGATTGCACGGGCGACGATATCCCGGGGCGCGAGGTCGCCTTGCGGGTGGAGGCCGTCCATGAACGTTTCGCCCCGGTCGTTGACGAGCCGGCCGCCCTCGCCCCGGACGGCTTCGGAGATGAGCACCATGGGATCGTCGTCCCGGTCGAGGGCCGTTGGGTGGAACTGGATGAACTCCATGTCCACGATCGGGACGCCTTTGCGGGCGGCCATCGCCATGCCGTCCCCGGTCGCCACCGACGGGTTCGTGGTGTACTTGAAAACCCGGCCGCACCCGCCGGTCGCAAGCACGGTGCCCCGGGCCAAGATGGCGATCACCTCACCGCTCGCAAGGCGCGCCGTCACGCCCGCGCAGCGGTCTCGGTGCACGATGAGGTCGAGAGCGGAGACGTGCTCCAGCACCGTGATGCCCGGAGTCTCCCGGACCTGCGAGGCGAGTACCTCGGCCACCTCCGCGCCGGTCGCATCACCCCGGGCATGGAGGATGCGGTTCTTGCTGTGCGCCGCCTCGCGGCCGAAAATCAGGCTCCCGTCGGGCGTAGAGTCGAACCGGGCGCCCAGCTCGATCAGCTCTTTCACCCGCAAGGGCCCGTCCTCGACCAGGACGGAAGCGGCCTCCGCGAGCACGAGGTCGTGGCCGGCGCGCAGGGTGTCGGCCAAATGATCGCGAGGGGTATCGCCCGGCGCCATGGCCGCTGCGATACCCCCTTGAGCGTAACGCGTGTTACTGTCGAGCAGGCCGGCCTTGGTGATGACGAGGACGCGGCCGTACCGGCTAGCCTTGAGCGCTGTCGCAAGCCCCGCGACGCCGCTCCCGACCACCAGGAAGTCCACTCGTTCGAAATTGGGCATAGGACGCGCTCACAGCTTTCTTTCGAAAACGTGGCGATTCTACTCGATGTACTTGCACACGAGGTCTCCGACTTCGGTCGTGCTGTATCCCATTTTACCCGCGGCCAAGCTCTTGATGTGCCGCTCGCAGACGGTCATGACCGACTTCTCGACGGCCTGGGCCGCCTCGCGCTCGCCCAGGTTGTCGAGCATCATCGCCACCGAGCAGATGGCCGCGAGCGGGTTGATGACGTTCTTGCCCGTGTACTTGGGCGCCGAGCCGCCGATCGGTTCGAACATTCCCAAGGTCTCCGGGTTGATGTTGCCGCCGGCCGCGATGCCCATGCCACCTTGAATCATGGCGCCGAGGTCCGTGATGATATCGCCGAACATGTTGTCCGTCACGATCACATCGAACCACTCGGGGTTTTTGACCATCCACATGACGGTCGCATCGACGTGCGCATAGTCGCGCTGGATGTCGGGGTACTCTTTGCTGCCGACTTCGTGGAAGGCGCGCTCCCAAAGGTCGAACGCGTAGGTGAGCACGTTGGTCTTGCCGCAAAGCGTCACCTTTTTCGCCTTATTCCTCCGCCTTGCGTACTCGAAGGCGAACCTCACGCAGCGCTCGACGCCCTTGCGGGTGTTGATCGACTCCTGGATCGCTACTTCGTCGGGTGTCCCGTACCGGAGGAAGCCGCCGCTTCCGGCGTAAAGGCCCTCGGTGTTCTCGCGCACGACCACGAAGTCAATGTGCTCGGGGCCCTTATCCTTGAGCGGGGTTTCAACGCCGGGATAAAGCTTGACGGGGCGAAGGTTGATGTAAAGGTCGAGTTCGAAGCGGAGCCTGAGGAGAATCCCCTTTTCGAGGATGCCCGGCTTCACGTCGGGGTGCCCGATCGCCCCGAGGAAGATGGCGTCGAACTTGCGGAGTTCGTCGACGGCCGAATCCGGCAGCGTCTCCCCGGTGCGCAGGTATCGATCGCCGCCGAAGTCGTAGTGGACGGTTTCATACTTGAACCCGAATTTCGATGCGGCGGCCTCGAGGACTTTGAGGCCTTCGCGGACCACCTCGGGGCCTGTCCCGTCGCCGGGAATGACAGCAATCTTGTGCATTGTGCGTTCCTCCCTTTGGCGCGTCGCCGTTAACCCTGAAGTATTCGTACAAATATTGACGGTTCCCTTCTTGCTGCTCGAGTTTCGCCGAGAACGGGCGCCCGGCGCGCCGTTTTCGAGGAGGACTTGCCCCTTGCCGTCATGAATTGTGTTCCACTGTGTTGTTCGGGTCGCACGACACGTGCTGGGAACATTAGCAACTGGAAGGTGGACGTGATGCAAGGAGTTTGGTGGGATCTCTTCTGGGCCCTCATCGGCGGCGGGGCGTTCGTCACGGGCGTCGTGGGCCTGGTTATGGGCGGGGAACTCCCTTTGGTGCGCGTTCCGCAATCGCTCAGGCCGGTCGCGAAGTTCGCGTTCACGCTGGGGATCCTCGTGGGCTTGACTTTGCTGCTCGCAAAGGGCACGCCCGACCTTGCGGAGCGGGTTTGGTCGGCCATCCGGGGCTGATGTCCCTGACTGGGAGGCGCATGGAATGGCAGGTCCAGTCGCCGAGCGGGAAGCGGAGCCGCTCGTCTTTCGGGTCGCCGGCATGACCTGAGCAGACTGTGCCGCTCAGTTTGAGCGGAGGGTGCGCGCGCTGCCCGGCGTCGAGCGGGCAGAGCTCAATTACGGAACGGCCAGGCTGTCGGTTTGGGGCGACGTGGCCGCACACCAGATCGTGCTCGAGGCGGACCGGGCGGGGTACCAGGCGCGGCCGCTCGGCCGGTCCTTTTCGCGCCGCAGCCGCTGGCGCCGTTCGTCGCGCCTTTGGTACACACTGATTGCGGGCCTGCTGACTGCCATCGGCATCGCCGTTCCGTACGTGCAGGCGCACCTCGTCCCGTTCCCGATTCCCTCCTGGACGAGCGAGCTGTTTTTTCTACTCGCTGTTGTTTTTGGCGGGTACAACCCGTTTCGGAGCGCCGTCTTCACCGCGCTCGAGCGGCGCATCGACATGAACGTGCTGATGAGCGTCGCGGCGCTCGGGGCGTTCGCCATCGGTGAACGGTTCGAAGCCGCGGCGATCATTTTCCTCTTTTCGCTTGCAGACAACCTCGTGGCGCTCAGCCTGGACCGGGCGCGCCGGCCGATCGCCGATCTCCTCGAGCTCGCCCCGGGTGTGGCCACCGTGGCCCGCGAAAGCGGAGAGGTCGAGGTTCCGGTCGACGAGCTGGCGGCCGGGGACGTGTGCGTGGTCCATCCCGGCGCCCGGATTCCCGTCGACGGCACGGTCGTGTGGGGCGAGTCGTGGGTTGACGAGTCGCCGGTCACGGGGGAATCGTTGCCGGTCGAAAAGCGCCCCGGAGATCCCGTGTATGCGGGAAGCAGCAACCACGAGGGCCTGATCCGGATCGAGGTGAAGCAGCCCGCGGAGGAGAGCGAGCTCGCCCGGATCGTTCGGCTCGTGGAGGAGGCCGGGCAGCGGAAAACGCCGGTCGAGCGGTTCGTCGACCGGTTTGCGCGGGGCTACACCCCGGTGGTCATGATCGCCGCGCTGCTCGTCACCGCCGTGCCGCCCGTCGCCTTCGGCGAACCGCTACACGCCTGGGCGTACCGTGGGCTCGCCCTGCTCGTGCTCTCGTGTCCCTGCGCGCTCCTCATCGCCGTGCCCGCCGCCGTCCTCTCCGCCCTCGCCCACGCGACGAGAAGCGGCGTTCTGGTGAAAGGCGGAGCCCACATCGAGGCCTTGGCGAACGTCGACACGGTCGTTTTCGACAAGACCGGGACCCTGACGCACGGCCGGCTCGAGGTAACGGAAATCGTGCCGTGGGGGCGTTTCAGCCAGGCCGAGGTGATGGCTGCTGCGGCCGGGGTGGAATGGGACTCGGAGCACCCGGTCGGGCGGGCGATCGTCCGCAGGGCGCAGGAGATGGAGATCGAGCGCCTGTACGTGCAATCGTTCAAGGCGCAGTCGGGCCTCGGCGCGCTCGGTTCGGCGGGCGGGGTGACGTACCGCGTGGGGAGCGCGCGGTTCATGTCTTCGAAGGGGCTTTCGCTCTTTGCTCTAAAGAACGAAATCCGCCGCCTCGAAGACGAGGGGAAGACGGTGGTGGTCGTCGCCAGGGAGCTCGAGGTGATGGGTCTGATCGCCCTGTCCGACACCGTGCGCGTCGAAAGCAGGCGGGTCGTGCGCCGCCTGAAGCACATGGGCAGGATCAAGACCGTTTGCATGATCACCGGGGACAACAAGGGCACGGCGGCCGTCCTGGCCCGGGAAATCGGCATCGACGAATTCAAGGCCGAACTGCTTCCCGACCAGAAGGTGTCGGCGATCCGCGAGTGGCAAAGGCAGGGGCGCCGCGTGGCCATGGTCGGCGACGGGGTGAACGACGCCCCTGCGCTGGCGCAGGCGGACGTGGGGATCGCGATGGGCGTGCGGGCCCCGAGCGCCGCTACGGCGGCGGCGGATGTGGCGCTTCTGTCGGACGACCTGGCCAAGCTGCCGTACGCGATCGCCCTGGCCCGGCGCACCATGCGCGTGATCCGGCAAAACGCGATGTTGGCACTCGGCGTCAAGGCCGCGGCGCTCGCATTGCTTGCTGCTGGCGATCTTGAGCTTTGGATGGCCATCGCAAGCGACGCGGGGGCGTCGCTCCTCGTCACGCTGAACGGCGTGAGGCTCCTGCGCCGGGTGAAGGTGAGCCAGAAAGGACGCAGGAGGAGCGCTGCAGCGGTCCCGGCAGGCTCGTGAGCGAGGGAGAACGCTGTCGCCGTGGAGTTTGCGAGCGGGCGTGCCGGCACACGGGCGTTGCGGCGGAGGCGCTCGCGTTGCATTCGGCGGCGGCGTGCGCTTATAATAAGGTGAAAGGAGGAGCGAAACCGGCATGATCACCTTGACCGAAAAAGCCGCGTCGAAGGTGCGCGAGATCATCTCGGCGCGCGAGGATAAGGATCGTTTGGCGCTCCGGCTGTACGTCCAGGGCGGCGGGTGCAGCGGGCTGAGCTACGGGCTTGCGCTCGACTACGCCAGGGAGGACGACAACGTCGTTGAGATCGACGGCGTGAAAGTGCTCATCGATCCGCAGTCGCTCCGTTTCGTTAAGGGTTCCGAGATCGACTACAAAGAGGCGTTGATGGGCGGCGGTTTTGCCATCAACAATCCCAACGCCGTGCGCACCTGCGGGTGCGGCAGCTCGTTTCGCACTGCGGACGACGAGGGCGAACCGGATACCTGCTGTTGACGCCACAAAAATTGCGAGGCGTGTTTCGCGCGAGGCCCAAGAGGCCTCGCTTTTTTTGCGTCCCGGCCGCGGCCCCTTCCGCCCCCCGGTGCTGTTCTTGATCGCCGTCGTCGAAGGGAACAGGCGGCGCTTCTCGAATTTCACGACAAGACATAGTATGTTTGTTCTGGTTCCGGTCCGGTGGTCTGGAGGGTGGACCGTTTCAGTTGGGTTTTTGGCGCCGCCTGTGGGCGTGGCGCGGCCTGGGTCGTCTCATATCATCATATCTAATTGTGGCGATTCCTTTGCAGCGGAAACAGGAGGAGAGCAAATGCAGTTTATGACCGTCGACTTGTTCGACAACGAGCGGGACGGGTTTACGTCGGTCCGCATCCCCGCGCTGGTCGCCTTGGGCGGGGGAAAGCTGCTCGCTTTCGCCGTCGGGCGCACGCAAGTGTCGGACTGGTCGGAGAGCAAGATCTTGATGCGCCGGAGCGAAGATATGGGGCTCACGTGGTCGCCGGCGCGCGTCGTGGCCGAGATGGCGGGTTCCGTGGTAGACAACCCCGTTCCCATCGTCGACAAGGAGCGGGCGTGCATCCACCTGCTCTACCAGACGGACTACAAGCGCTGCTTCTACACGAAGAGCACGGACGGGGGGGAGACGTTCGCCCCGCCTGCAGACATCACCGCAACCTTCGAGCAGTACCGGCCGAGGTACTCGTGGACGGTGATCGCTCCCGGTCCGGGACACTCGATCGTGCTTCGCTCCGGCCGCCTGCTCGTGCCCGTCTGGATGGCAGCCGGCATCGGCAAGGCGCACCGGCCTTCGTGCATCGCGACCATCTACAGCGACGACGGTGGCGCAACGTGGCAGCCGGGCGAGATCGTGCACGACAACGACGATTTCCTGCCCAACCCGAGCGAGACCGTGGCGGTTGAGCTGTCCGACGGGCGGGTGATGCTGAACATCCGCAACGAATCCTCCCGCTACCGCCGGGCGGTCGCGTACTCGCCCGACGGCGCCACACGGTGGACGCCCGTCGAATTCGCCGACGCCCTGTACGAACCCATCTGCTGCGCGGGCCTCGTGCGCATGGGGCCCGACGAAGGGGCCGACGCCGGCGTGCTGGTGTTCACGAATCCCGCCGGAAAGCCGGGAGAGGTGCCGCGCAGCGGCAAGGGAATGCCCCGCACCAACCTCACGGTGCGCCTCAGCTACGATGAAGGCCGGACCTGGCCGTTCAGCCGGTCGATCGAGCCGGAGCTTGCGGGTTACTCCGACGTGGCGGCCGGTGACGGTTTCATCTACTGCCTTTACGAGCACGGGGCGGGCAGCGACAAGCCGATTCACCCCCGCGGCATCCGGCTCGCCCGATTCACCGTCGACTGGGTGAAGGAGAGAGAATAGACCAATCACAAGGAGGAACGCTCGAGCGTTCCTCCTTGTGCTAACGGTCTTATGGTTTACGGCTATACTTGACTTGAGCCCGCAGCGGCCCTAGCACTTGCTGTAGCCGCACGCCTTGCAGACGTAGCAACCTTCCTCGCGGGCGAGTGCCGCCGTGCCGCACGTGGGGCACAAGTCCATGCCGCGCACCCGCACCTTCACCTTGAGGCCGCTGCCGTTCTCCGCAAGGTGCTTGCGGAGCGTCTTGGCGATGGCGTCCGGCACCGACGTCACCCGGTTTTCGCCGAAGCCTACGGAGCTCGAGCCGCCGATGTTGGCCAGGTGGTCGACGAGGAGTGAGACCTTCTTTTCGACGTCGGGGATGGCCGCGTGCTTCAAGAAGAGCGTCGTGAGCCGTCCCAGCGCTTCGGACGCCGCCGCCACGTCGCTGCCGGCCTTGCCGATGTTGACGAACACCTCGACCGGCCTGCCTTCGAGCTCGTTTACCGTAATGAACGCCTTGCCGAGCGGCGTCGGCCACTCGTACGTGGCGCCCGTCAGCTTCTGCGGCCGGTGGATCCACTTGAAGTCGGCCGTAAACCCGCCGGATGAAGGCGGAGCGCTAGGCTGGGCCGCCGGCTGAGCCGCTTCGCCCGCACGGCCGGCGGGCGCCAGCGACAAGCCCTCCTGCGGCGCGGGCGCCTGGGCGTAGGCGCCGTTTCCGCTTGCGACGCCGTTATGCGCGCCGCTTGATGTGCCGTTCGAAACAGCGCGGCTTTCCGCCGCGGAGGCCTCTTTCGCCTTGCCGTCCTTCTTGTCGTCGTCCTTGCGCGAGAGCACCTGCTCGTCCCTCGAACCGTCGCGGTACACCGTCACGCCCTTGCACCCGAGGCGGTAGGCGTACTCGTAGAGCTCCTTCGTCTGCTCGATCGTGTAGTGGTTGGGGCAGTTCGCCGTCTTCGAGATGCTGGCGTCGGTCCACCGCTGGACGGCGGCTTGCACCCGGATGTGCTCCTTCGGGGTGAGGTCCATCGCCGTAACAAAGTAATCCGGTAGGTTCTCGAGCTTGGGCTCGACCTCGGGATGCTCCTCGAACCAGCGCTGGACGATCGGCTCCTGGACCTCCTTCATGCCGAGGCGGCCCTTGCGCCAGTAAGTCCAGCTGTAGTACGGCTCGATGCCCGTGCTCGTGCCGATCATCGTGCCCGTGCTGCCCGTCGGCGCCTGGGTGAGGATGCAGACGTTGCGAATCCCGTCCCTTTTGATCTTCTCCCTGACTTGCTCGGGCAGGCTCCGGACGAACTTGCTCTGCAGGAACTTCTCGGCGTCGAACTTGGGGAAGGGTCCCTTCTCCTTGGCGAGGTCGGTGCTCGCAAGGTACGCCTCCGTGCAGATGAATTCGTACAACTTGTCGATGAATGCGATCGATTCGTCGCTCCCGTAGCGGAGGCCGAGCATGATCAGCATTTCGCCGAGGCCGAGCGTGCCGAGGCCGATGCGCCGCTCCGCCTTCTGCACCTTCTCGTTGCGCTCGAAGAAGTACGGCGTTACATCGATCACGTTGTCGAGGAAGCGGACGCCGAGCCGCACCGCCCTGCGGAGATCCTCCCAGAGCACTTCGCCGTCCTTGACGAAGCGGGAGAGGTTGATGTGGCCGAGGTTGCACACGCCCCAGCCCGGGAGCGGTTGTTCACCGCATGGATTCGTCGAAATCAAGTCCTCGAAGTACCACGAGTTGCTGTACTCGTTCATGCGCTCGAGGAAGACGACGCCCGGCTCGGCCGAAAGCCATGCGGATTCCATGATCGTGTCCCACATTTCGCGGGCCCGCACGGTCTTGTACACGATCACGGGCTTTTTGTACTCGTCCCGCCACCGCTTCAGATTGCCGTCCCAGAGGCGGTCGTAGTCCGGATCGGACGTGTCGGGGAAGACGAGCTGCCACTCCTTGTCGTGCTCCACCGCCTCCATGAAGGCGTCGCTGATGCCGACGGAGATGTTGGCGTTCGTGATCGCGCCCATGTCCCGCTTGGCCTTGATGAAGTCCAAGATGTCCGGATGCCAGTCATTGAGGATGAGCATGAGCGCGCCGCGGCGCGAGCCGCCCTGTTCGACCAGGCCGGTCGCAAAGGAGAAGAGGCCGCCCCAGCTCACCGCTCCGGAGCTGCGCCCGTTTACGCCTTTGACGTAGGCAAGGCGCGGGCGGAGCGTGGACAGGTTGATCCCGACGCCGCCTCCCCGGGACATGATCTCGACCATGTTGCCGAGCGTATCGATGATCGCCTGGCGGGAGTCGCGGGGCGTTTTGGGATCGTTGCCCTCCATGGGGATGACGTAGCAGTTGTACGCCGTCAGCTCCTGGCCCGTGCCGAGCATCGCGTTGATGCGACCGCCGGGGCTGAAGCGGAAGTTGTCAAGGGCCCAGCGGAACTCTTTCTCGAGCTCGGCCCGCTTCGACTCCTCTTCGACCTGGACGATGGCCTTGGCCATGCGGTCCCACATTTGGGAGGGGTGCGTTTCAAGCGGCTTGTCGATCCGCTTGCGGTCCTGCTTGATCAGTTCGCCGGTCGACTTGAGTTCCACCGTGATGAGATCGCCGTCGATCGCGCGCACGATCCCCACTTCCCGCTGCGGGAACTTGGGGTCGTCCTTGACAAGGGCGACGACGATGTCGCCGACGTTCAGTTCTTTGTTGGGATCCTTGACGGCATACCGGTCGAGGAAGACCAGCTCCGAAATCGCGCTCATGTGGTACTCTTCTTTGCCGGTTTGCTCGGTCGGCCGCGTGTTCGGCACTACGACTCCTCCTTGGATGTGGGTGATGGATTGGGGAAGATCACTTTCGCTCGTTGAGCAGCGCCTCGAGTTCCTCCATGAACCGCTTGATATCTTTGAACTGGCGGTACACGGACGCAAAGCGCACGTAGGCCACTTCGTCGATCTCTCGCAGGGCTTCCATGACCATCTCGCCGATCACTTGCGACGAAACTTCCGTTTCCAGGGAGTTGCGGAGCGTGCGCTCGATCGAGGTGACGACGTTTTCGAGGGTGCTCATCGGCACGGGTCGCTTTTCGCACGCCGTAATGAGGCCTTGAAGAATCTTGTCCCGGTTGAACTCCTCGCGCGTGCCGTCCTTTTTGACGACGATCAGCGGCACCATTTCGACCCGCTCGTACGTGGTGAAGCGCTCTCCGCACTTCAGGCATTCACGCCGCCTGCGGATAGCGCTCTCTTCGTCGGTCGGCCGGCTCTCAACGACTCGTGTCTCCAGATGTGCGCAAAACGGGCATTTCAACAAATGACGCCTCCGTCTGCGTACGGTGGGAATCCATATGACGACCGAACGTCTGATCGCTACAATATATGGTGCCTTGTCTATTATAAGGCGCTAGATCTGGTGAGTCAACGGCCCGTTACCAGGCGCTTCCGTCCTGTCCCGGGGATCGCGAGCGAAAGGCCAGTTGGGGAGGGGTTCGAGAGAAGTGCTCGAGAGAACTCCTCAAAGGGCGAAAGGCGCGGGCGCTCCCCGGGGAATCCTAGCCAGCGCGGAGGTGCATTGCGATGATCAGGGACCGGCGAGAGAACGTGGGAACGCTCGAAGCATATATTCGGGTCTCGGGCGGGCTCGTCCTCCTGGCGATCGGGGCGTCCGGCAAACTCGGCAGGCTGGCTTCGTGGGCGGTGCTTGCCGCAGGGGCTGCGGCGGTCGCATCTGGAGTCACGCGCTACTGCCCGCTCGTCGAGGCGATGGAGGGACGGACCGCGGGAGGCGACGAGGGCGAGATTGTGAAGGGCGCTCCGGAAGCGTTTCAGGCTGAGCGGTCCCCGGAGTGGGACCGGCGGTGCGGTGTGGTCCGGGATACGGAGACGACCCGCGAATCGGAAACGGCCGGACGTGAGGAAGAGGCGGAGGAGATGGCGGCGCACCCGGCGCACGCCGCGGCCCGGGAGGGCGCCCGTAGGCCCCGGCGGGCGCTGACAAGGCGGGTTTGAAGCGAGCGCCCGTCGAAGGGGCAGGAATGCAAAGAACAAGCCCCGGGGCGGTATCCCCGGGGCTTGGAACGCTTCTAATGCTTAGCCTTGGACGACCAGCGTACCTCTCATTCCGGACGCCTCGTGGCCCGGCTCGGTGCAGATGATCGTGAACTGCCCGGCCTGGTTCGGCGTGAACGTGATCGTCTGCGTCTGGCCCGGCCGCAGGAGTTGCGACGACACGTTGAGGCCCTCGATCCTGAAGTCGTGTGCGACCGCGCCGTCGTTCTTGAGCGTGATCGTCACCGTCTGGCCGCGCTGGACCGTGATCGTGGCGGGGGCGAACCGGAAATCTTGGAGCGAAACCTGAATGGTCGCGCCGCTGCCGGACGACGTGGAAGCCGAACCCGACGAGATCGTGTTGCTGCTCTGCTGGGATCCGCCGCCGCCGCAGGCCGCCGCCAGCAGGGCGATGACCAGGAGGGCAACCGCCAAGTTGAGCCGCTTCGACATGGTATCCCGTGCTCCTTTCGGATGCTTCGTGGTGGATGCTCGAACGCACCGTTCCATAGTCTAGTGCCCCGGATATGTTGAGTCAAGGGGCGATTGACAATGACGATTTAGGGACATTTGTCACTTGTGGGGACAGGAGCTGTCGCTTTCGCCGGCCCGCGCCAGTTTAAGCCGCTCTTTGAGCCGCTCCAAAAACGTCCAGTACCGCGGTCCGACCGCCGCCTTCGGCCCTCCGGGACTTTCGATCATCGCTTTGAGGCGGTGGAGCGAAACTTTCCCCACGAAAAGCGTCTCGTCCCCGCACGTGACGACCGGGATCAGCTGGCCGTAGAGCTCGGTGAGCCGCGCGTCGCCCTCGATGTCGACCTCGTTGAATTCGAACCGGTCGCCGAGTTCATCCCGGGCGCGACGAAGCGCCGCCTTCGCTTCGTCGCAAAGAGGGCAATCTGCGCGCGTGTACAGGGTGAGCCGCAAGGCCTGATCCGGCATCGCGTTACGAGCCGCTCTCCTCGTCTTGGAAGAGCGGCGTCGACAAGTACCGCTCGCCGGTGTCGGGCAAGATGGCGACGATCACTTTGCCTTTGTTTTCGGGGCGCGAGGCGATCAACTCGGCCGCATGCGCCGCCGCCCCTGACGAGATGCCGGCCAAGATCCCCTCTTGCCGCGCAAGGCGGCGCGCCGCGTTGAACGCCTCGTCCGTCCGCACCTGGACGATCTCGTCGATGATGGACCGGTTGAGCACGTCGGGGATGAAGCCCGCGCCGATTCCTTGGATCTTGTGCGGTCCGGGCGGTTTTCCGGAAAGGACCGCCGAGTCCGCCGGCTCGACGGCCACCGCCTTGAACGTAGGCTTCCTGGCTTTGATCACTTCGGAGACGCCGGTGATGGTGCCGCCGGTGCCGACGCCCGCGACCAGGATGTCGACTTTGCCCTCGGTGTCGTTCCAGATCTCCTCGGCGGTGGTGCGCCGGTGGATCTCCGGATTGGCCGGGTTTTGAAATTGCTGGGGGATGAACGTCTTGGGCAGCGACGCCGCAAGTTCTTGCGCCTTGGCGATGCATCCCCGCATCCCCTCGGCGCCCGGCGTCAGGACGAGCTCGGCGCCGTAGGCCGAAAGCAAATTGCGCCGCTCGATGCTCATCGTGTCCGGCATGACCAGGATCACGCGGTACCCCTTGGCCGCGGCGACGAACGCGAGGGCGATCCCGGTGTTTCCGCTCGTCGGTTCGATGATCACCGTGTCCTTGTCGATCAGGCCGTCCCGCTCGGCGGCTTCGATCATGCTGAGGCCGATCCGGTCCTTGACGCTGCCCGCCGGGTTGAAGCTTTCGAGCTTTGCCAGCACCTCGGCGCCCGTCTTCTCGGAAATCTTGTTGAGCCGCACCATGGGAGTGCCGCCCACCAGCTCTGTGATGGAACGCTTGATCCCTTTCAAGTCATGACCTCCGGAGCGAATCACGCAAATTCTGATCGAAATCGGAGTGATTCCGACGTTATTATATAGGGTATCCGCCGGAAAGGACAAGCAAACCCGGCGCCCCGGGGTAGTGTAACGTTACTTTAGGACAGGCGTAGCAAGGGGGGGGAAAAGAAGAGAGACTTCACCGTCCCTGGCTGTGGACGAGTACCGGAGTACTCAAGAGGTGAAGTCTCTCATGGAAGATACGATTCAGCTTGTGTGGACCAGGTTCCTGCGCATCTGGGAGCATGTCGTCGATGCATTGGAGAAAGGAACGGGCTTCCAAGAGCTTCAGAGCAAGCTGCGTGAGGAACTCGACGGTCTGGGCCGAGATATCCTGCGAAGTGTGATCGAGGCGGCCGATCAGGAGTTGCGTGAAAATAGCTCGGCTCGGCGCGGCTGGGTCGTGGATCAGCGCGGTCACGAAAAAGAGCTGCTGACGGTGTTTGGTCCAATGAGGTATTCCCGGACCTATTTCAAGCACAAGGCGAGTCGAGCCCGTGCGTACTTGGCGGACCGGATGATCGGGATTACGCCGCATCAACGCATCGATGCGGGATTGAAAGCCGAACTGGTGGAGCGTGCGACGGACCAGTCGTACCAAAAGAGCGGCGCATGGTGTGAGGTGAAGAGTTGGCGGGTGTCGGGCCAAACGGTGATGAAGGCGGTCCATAGCGTCGAGTTATCGAAGCGGCGCCGGGCCCCGGCGGTCGCCGCTCGGCGATGTGTGCCGTATCTGTTCATCCAAGCCGACGAGGATCATGTGTCCAACCAACGGGGTCCACGCTGGCAACCGCGGCTGGTCACGGTGCATGAAGGGACGGAAGGGCCGCCGGAACGGCGGCGGCTGATACGCCCGAGGCGCTTTGGAGGCCTGTATCAGGGAGCCGAGGCGGAGCAGTTGTATGAGCAGGTGTGGAACTACCTTGATGCCACGTACGACCTGGAACAGGTACAAGTCATCCTGGTGAGCGGGGACGGAGCGCCGTGGATACGCCGGTTGTGTGAGTATCTTCCGGGAGCGCAGTTCGTGCTCGACCGCTTCCATGCGCCAAAGTACGTTACGGAGGCGACGGGAGCCCGTCATGGTCTGGCTGCGGAGCTGTGGAAGGCGCTGCATGAGGCAGATCGGAGTCGGATGCGGCAGGTGATGGCGCAAGCGCTGGCGTGTGCTGAAACAGCAACGCAGAGGGAGCGTGTCGTGGAGAGCCGGAACTACTTTGAACGTCAATGGGACGGTATACGGGCGTGGAAGCGGTATAAAGACGTCTGGCCCGGATGTAGTGCCGAGGGGGACGTCAGTCACGTTTATGCGCCGCGGATGAGCAGCCGTCCGATGGCCTGGGGGCGCGAAGGAGTCGACCACATGAGCCGCCTGCGGGTGATGTGTGCGAACGGCGAGTCGGTCAACGAAGCGTATCTGAGCCAACACGGCGAAGCGCTGAGGCCGATTCGCGTGGCTCGAGCATACATCCACCGCGTTCGGAGCCAAATCACCGAGAACCGAGATTTGCCCGCTGTACTGCGGGGCAGCCTGCCCGCCATGGCGAGCTCCAACTGTGCCCTACGTCGACTGCTCAAAAGTATACTGGACAAAAACCGACTCGCCACTGCCGGGTGAAGACTCTCAACGCCGCCTCGATCCTAAAGTGGCTTGACGCGACCGTTTCGTTGCAACATAATGGACAGGTCGGGCCAGCCGCCGGCGGAGGGTTCATCGGCCGCCGCAAGGGGCCGCGCGGCAAACAATGACGCCAAGACCAGCGCCGCGAGGCACGACACCGGCGCCCTCGCGCGTCCCGGCCGCGCTCTTTTTCGCTGCGGATTTGTTTGTCCCGCACGCTTGATCATTCGTCTGCACCCCGCAACGTCGCTCACTCGACAACCCATACTTTGAGGTTGTCGTAGTAGTAATCGATCGGGCGCTCCGGCTCCACGTGGTTCGAGAACCGGATCTGCGCGTTCTCCCACGAGCCCACGGCTTCCCGGAACGGCGCTGCGACCGATACCGGCGTGTCCATGTCGTTGAGATAGATGTCCATCGTGCTCGTCACGCGGTTTGCGATGAGCCGGACGCGGTTCCAGTCGTCTCCCAAGGCCCCGATCTGGTTGTTCGAGCGCCACAAGATCTTGTCCGCGTCGACCCGCAGGTGAATCGTGGTCGAGCCCGGGGCGATAATGTACAGGTTGGCGAGTCCCGAGACAACCAGGATGTCGAAATCGATCCCGACCACCGTCGCCGCCGCCGCATCCTCCGACCACCTGGGCGCATAGAAACCGACGTCGCGCTTTTCTCCGCTCGCTTGCACGCGCAGGACTTGATTCGTCGCGTCCTTCGGATCCTGGGCCACGGTGACGCTCACGTTGGTCCCTTGCCGCGTCCAGCCCGCCGGCGTTTCACCCAACACCCCGTCCGAAAAGTCCGCTGCAAACAAGAGAACGGGCTCGGGCTCGGGCTCGGGTTCAGGTTCCGGTCCGGGCTGCTCCGGTCCGGGCCCCGGTTCGGGCTCAGGCTCGGGCGAAGGCTCTGGAGAAGGTTCCGGCGAAGGCTCCGGTACCTCCTCGCCGGAACCCCACAGCGCCAAAAATCCGCAGCCGGAGCCTACGAGCGCAACAACCACCAGCAATGCCAAAGGTCACGTCCCGTCAAGTGGTGTTGGCATGATAGGAGTCGGTGGGCAGTCCGGCGGTGGGTGGGAAGTCTACCCGGAGGACTGTCGCTCAAAGTGATCAAAGAGTTCCCCGACTCT
>NICF_comb_assmDRAFT_10001532_pt1 | contig 18236 bp, 15 predicted proteins | sample NewIslPassag4_SG_FD_11279 | JGI IMG/M metagenome (IMG submission 11279) | reverse complement strand
GGGCTGGCGAGTGGCGAGTAAGAACAGCCGACGAGATCGCCAAGCTACGGCTTCTCTACGTCGAGCCCGATGTCCGCGGCCGCGGCATCGGCCGCCGTCTCGTGGAGGAATGCATCGCCCACGCCCGCGAGCGGTGGGCTACCGGCGCATGGAGCTTTGGACCAACGACGTCCTCTCGTCCGCGCAAGATCTACCAAGCCGTCGGCTTCAAGCTGGTCCACAGTGAGCCGCACCATAGTTTCGGGAAGGGCCTGGTGGGGTAGACGTCGGAGTTGGGGTTATAGACAACCTAATCTTCGTCGTTTTCTTCTAGTTCTTCGGGTTCAGGCGGCTCAAGTTCAAGCTCGAATTGATGGCTAGCTGGCGGATCAGGAAGGTCATCAAGTTTCAGCCCTTCGATTCCAGCTGCTCTTGCGTGTCGGATTAGCTGATCATCATTGCTGTAGATTACGGAAGCACCGACGACACGAGCAATGGCCACAATCTGTCGATCGAACTTGACTTTTGCCCTATCGGCCTCGGGAACCACTCCGCGCATTCCCGCGCTGGCCAGAGCCTCGCGAGTTAAGACTGCAGCTTCCACGGCCGCCCGCTCACCGAATTCAACAACTCGAAAAAACTTGGATCGGGATATGATTTCTAGGTAACGAGGGCCGGCATCTTCAGCTTTGACTAACAATTCGCTTAGTGCGGGTGTCGGAATGACAATCCGCTCGCCAGCCTTTTGAATAGTGGCTACCAAGTAATCGACTTTAGGATTGTTCCCAATCCCCCTTTTTATTTTGGGGTCGAGAAAATAGATTAAAAAATTTGCATCAAAAACGACCATTAATTGAGGCCCTCTCCGGAGCGCAGCCTCAGCAGCTCACCAACCGGATCGTCACCCCAGTCGGCGCCCTCGACTTCCTGGAGCTTCTTAATGATCTCGGCTAATGGAGTTTCATCCAAGAGCTCGAAGTCTTTTATATCAAAAGACTTCATTAGCCACGCCCCAGTAGCCAAGCGAACCCAGCTGCCGGTTCCGAATACCCGGACGAGACCTCGATCATAGTGTTTTGCGAGGCGTCTAGCGAGTGCCCGACGTGCCCTGCACTTGTATGGTTCGCTCCTAGCTGTATCCTGTAACCAGACTGGGACCGTGTCCCCCATCCCACCTATTTTGATTACAATTCCCTCAAGTACACTTTCCTCACGGAATGGACCATATTCGATCGGCTTCGGACGGTTCCTTCCAGGGAAAGCGATGATTTCCGCGCCGCCTTCATCGAGCAACTGTCCTACGGCATTATCAAAGGCCAGCATATCATCTAGCTCTTTGAGCGCCTTGAGAGCTGCTGGGTCGCCTTGGCCGCGCGCAGCCTCTGACAATCGCCTAGCTACTTTGGGAACTGCGACGTCTTCAACCCAGGCCCTCAAGACTGCGCTAGCCCTTTTCACTTCTATGAAGTGAACTCGCTCCGGTTCACCGAGCAATTTGGCAAACTGCAACATGTACTGGGCGAGGCGCTCCATCGGAAGCGTCTCGGGAGTGAAGGCGTCAATCTTGAAGTAATGCTCCTTCCCGCTAGTCACGCCATCTACTCCTGGGGCCGTATCCGTTATGTCATTTGATAATGACATTGATGAGATTAATACCTACTAACTCCTGCAAGGTGATCTGGATCCAAATACCGATTGAAATGCGGTCAGATAAGCAATCGCCTACGATTCGGGCCAAAATACCCTCCTCTCTTCACTCCGCCGCCTTCGGCACGTCGATGANGTTNCCNTCCTCATCCACCTTCGGCCGGAAGATCGTGAACTGTGTTTCGGGGGTTACCACCGAGTAGTCCATGTAGCCAAGCCGCGCGATGGGGCGCATGGAGGTGGTGTCGACGAGGCCGTCCTTGATGAAGCGGTCGTCGATGTAGATGCCGACCACACGGCCAAAAACCACGAAATGGCCGGAGCCGTTGCCGTCTTCATCGGGCAGCTCGATCGTCTTCCAGTATTTGCACTCGAGGGCGACCGGGCTCTCCTTGACGCGCGGCGGACGAACAAGGCACGACGGCGCGGTCGTAAGCCCGGACAGCGAAAACTCGTCGACGCCAGGCGGCACGTCGGCGGAGGTCGTGTTCATGTGATAGCGCAGCTCCCAGGTCGCCAGTGAACAGACGAACTCGCCCGTTTCCTCGATGTTGCGCACGCTGTCTTTCTTGCCGCCGGAGCCGAACAGCACGTAGTGCGGATGGCTGCTCATCGCGTTGAAGAAGCTGTAGGGTGCGAGATTGCACACGCCGTCCTTGCTGATCGAGGAGATCCAGCCGATGGGCCGCGGCACCACCAGCGCCTTCCACGGGTCGCGCTTGAGGCCATGGTTGTTCAGCTTGGGCTCGTAGAACACGTGAAATCTCCTCGCTTCTTTTGGGCTGTGCTAAGCGTGGGCTTTCGCTCTGCCTCAGCTACTTCTCCAACACGTCAGCGACCTGGAGGTCTGAAGGGTTGCCTGCCCGCTATATAGGCCGCGCTTCTCCTTCTGCCGAAGGCAAGTTGATTTGGTGCCAGCGCAACTCATCCCTGCCAACGGGTGACGATGTCGGACAGGGCTGGGCGCTCGCGGTCCTGCTGCTTCTCGCTCTCCGTACCAATGTAGATGAAGCCGGCGATTCGCTCGTTGTCGCCGAGGCCAAGCGCTTTCCGCACGCCAGGGCTGAAGGCGTACCACTCCGTGATCCACGAGGTGCCGTAGCCGAGCGCGTTCGCTGCAAGGCAGAGATTGAAGCAGGCGGCGCCAGTGGACAGGATCTGCTCCAGCTCTGGCACCGCAGGGTTCGGTACGATGCGCGAGATCACCGCCACCACGACGGGCGCGCGCATGAACCGGCCCCGCTCCGTTTCCAGGCGCACCGGCGAGGGTTCTTTCTCCTCGGCTGCGCAAACCTCAGCGAGCACTTCGCCGAACTTCGCGCGCGCCTCGCCCTCGAACACGATGAAGCGCCAGGGCACGAGCTTCTTGTGATCGGGCACGCGGGCGGCGGCGGTCAGAATCTTCTCCAGCTCCTCCGGGCTGGGGCCTGGCTCGCGCAGCAGCGCCGGCTTGGATGAGCGGCGCGTCAGCAGGAAGTCGATGAGAGATGGCACTGTGCGTGACCTCGTGTAGCCAGTGTCGGTTGGGTCCTCGCTATCGCAATTCGTATTGCGGTACAATCGGCGGGCAGAGAGCGCGGAGGTCAACCGGGAAATGTTGCGCGGAGTTTCAGGCATGCTGCGGTGGGGGCATCGGCGCGCGGGAAATGCAGCGCTGACGGCTCTCGCCGTGGCTGTGGCGGCGATGACGGCGGCTGTTTCGCAGCACGCTCTAGCCCAGACGCCGCCACCGCGCACGCAGATCATTGTCGACGGCTCCGGCTCCATGTGGGGGAAGATTCCGGGCGACTCTGCCGCCAAGTTCGTTCTGGCGCGCGAGGCGTTGCGGCAGATCCTGCCGGCGCTCGATCGCACGGCGGAGGTGGGGCTCGTGCTTTTCGGCCATCGTCGGCGCGGCGACTGCTCCGATGTGGAGCAGGCCGTTTCGGTTCGGCCGCTCGATCCGGCGCGGTTGTTGGCGCCTCTGGACGCTCTCAATCCGAAAGGACGCGGACCGCTCACGCTGGCGATGGTAGCGGCGGCGGACGTCCTGCCCAACGATGAGGGCAGGGCGAGCCTGATCCTCATCCACGATGACTTCGATAATTGCCAGGCTGATCCGTGCCAGATCGCGGGCGAGCTGCACCGCGCGCGGCCGAACCTGGCTGTGCACGTGGTGAGCATCGGCGCGAAACCGGAGGACGCGGAGCGCATGGCCTGCGTGCCACGCATCACGGGGGGCCGGCACTTTGTCGTAACCGACGCGTCCGAAGTCGGGCCTGCCATCGCCGAGGCGCTGCGGCTGGCGACACTTGCGCAGCCCCCGGTGCTCAACGTGCCGGCGCCGCGGGCGGCCACGCGCGATATGCTGGGCCCGCCGGGGCTACGGCTGTCGGCTGTTCTGGGAGAAGGCAACGAGCCACTTGCCGAGCCGCTAACCTGGCGCATTTTTCGGGAAGGACAGGAGGCTTCGGGTCCGATCGCGGAGATAACGGACGTGTCTCCACATGTGCCACTGGAGCCGGGTAAGTACGTGGTCGAAGCATCCCGTGATCTCGTCACCGCACGGCAGACAGTGGAGGTTGCGGAAAGGCGCGCGACGCCGGTGAATGTGCAACTCGAGGCCGGGATCATTCAGCTTCCGGGAAAACCTTCCGCCGGCGAGAGTGAAGAAGGTCCATCTGCTTCCGTCGTCAGCCTTGTGGCAGAGGGCGAGGGTGCAGGGGAAGCGAGCCGCGTCGTATGGGTGGGCCCTGCTGAAGCGCAGGAGCTGTTGGTCCCGCCGGGCACTTATCGTGTCATTCTTCAGGACGGGGCCTACCGCGCCGAGCGCAGCATCGTTGTCCCCAGCGGCAGTCGTGGCGCGCCCCCGCTGGCGACGGGCGTAGGGCAGATCCGGGCCGAGGCAAAGGACCATCTCGGGGCGGAAGATCCGGCCGAAGGCGTGCTGTTCTTCGTGCAGGAGGATGATCCGTCGGCACCAGACGGCCGGCGGGAGGTGGCGCGTTCGGCAGCGGCCCAGGCGCAGTTCGCTTTGCCTGCGGGGACCTATCACCTCGTTGCGCGGAAAGGCCCTGCCGAAGTGCGCGAGGTGGTGGCGCTGAGAGCCGGCGATGATGTGGCCCGCACGCTGGATCTTAAGCTTGCGCGCCTTTCCCTCTCTGCTCAGCTCGCGGGCGCAACCGATCTCTCGGCCACGGACATTACGTGGCGGGTCGTCCGCCTGGAGGACGATGAGAGAGGTGAGGTCGCGCGCTCCGTCGAGGCGAATCCAGAGCTGCAGCTTCCCGCGGGGAAATACCGTGTTGAAGCCCGACTGGGTCGGCTCAATGCTGTGGCCAGCCGGGAGGTTACCCTGACCGAGGGCAGCACTGAACATCTCACATTGCGGCCCGATGCGGCGGAGCTTCACCTGCGTTTGGCGCACGGCGGCCTTCCGCTCAGCGGGGGCGACGTGTTCTGGGAAATCCGCGATAGTGCAGGGCAGGTCGTCTGGCGGACGATGGAGCCGGAGCCGCGGGCTTTCCTTGCACCGGGCAGGTATATCGTTCGCGCAGAGCTGCGAGAGCGTCAGCTCGAACAGGCAGTAGACCTCAATTCAGGTGACAAGCGAGTTGTGGATCTGACGCTCGAATGACCACAATCAGCAGCTATATCAGCGGGCTGAAATCTCACATCTCGTGATCACGGGGGTGGTGAATGCACGCGATCCTAGCGTGGTTGTTGGCGATTGCGGCCGTGCTGGCATTGCCGCCTGCTGCTGGCGCTCAGCCTCAGCCGCCGGCCACGTCAAGCTGGGACGTCAACACCCAGCCCATGGGGATTCCCCAGGACCTGTTGCTGCCGGCGCCGAACACGACGGTCATTCCCTGGACACCATCCACCACGCCGGACAGAAAGTCGGGCAACGCATCGGGCGAGTCCCTGGTAACCCTCGTCGCGCTCCTCACGCAGGATGGGCAGCGCATCGAATCCGGCCTCGTCTGGCGCGTCTATAAGAAGGATGAAAACGCCAGCGGACCAGGGAGCAACCGGCTCATCCTGACGCGTCGCGAAGCGAGCCCCGTTTTAAAGTTGGACCCCGGCGATTACTTCGTGAACGCCGCGTTCGGCCGGGCCCACCTCACGCGCCGCATCACCGTGAAGCCAGGCGAGCAGACGGTCGAGCAGTTCGTTCTCAACGCTGGCGGTCTGCGGGTTACCGCGTTGGTGAACGATGGAGAAACGGCACCACCCAATACCGTGACCTTCGACATCTACTCGGATGAGCGCGACCAGTTCGGTAATCGCACGCTCATCATGGAGGATGCCCGGCCCGGAGTGATCATCCGCCTCAACTCAGGCATCTACCATATCGAGTCGACCTATGGCGACGCCAACTCGCGGGTGAGCACGGATGTGACGGTGGAGGCCGGGAAGCTTACGGAGGCGACGCTCAAGCACTCCGCGGCCAAGGTTACCTTCAAGCTGGTACGCCAGGCGGGTGGCGAGGCGTTAGCCGATACGCAGTGGAGCATCCTCGACGAGGGTGGCGGGGTCGTAAAAGAAAGCGTCGGTGCCTTGCCGGTCCATACGCTGGCGCCCGGCAAATACACCGTGACCGCACGATCCGCCGGACAAGTCTTTCGCCGGGACTTCTCGGTTGAACGCGGCGAAATCGCCGAGGTGGAGGTGGTGATGCAGTGACATCCGCTAGCGGAAGGGCGGCGCCTGCATCAGTCCGCCTTGGGACCACAGATTGTTGATCTGCCGTTCGAGCTTGAGCGCCGAGTTTTTCCCGAGGTTTCGCTCGAAGATCTCGCCGTAATTGCCGACCTGCTGGATGGCGTCGTAGGCCCAGGTCCGCGAGAGGCCCAGCGACGCTCCGAGGTCACCTTCCGTACCCAAGAGCCTCCGGACCTCAACGAAGTTCGAGGCCTTGGCAGATTCGACATTTGAGCTGGTGATGCCGTACTCCTCGGCGGTTAACAGGGCAAAAAGAACCCACCGGATGATGCCGAACCATTGCGGATCGTCTTGGCGCACCGCTGGCCCACGCGGCTCTTTCGACAGAACCTCCGGAAGAAACTGGTGCTCATCAGGGTCTGGAAGGGTGGTGCGTGTTAGAGCCAACGTCGACATGTCAGCGCTCAGCGCCATGCAGCGCTTGTTGGCATAGCCCTGCACAGCCTGATCCCAGCTGTCGGAGGCAACCAGCGTAAAGCGCATGCCGCGATGGCCAAAGAATTCCCGTACGTTTTGTTGCGCGGGGCCGTTGGCGAGCAGGCAGATGCTCGCGCCGCTGAGTTCGAGAACGCTCGTGATCCCTTGCGAGCGCCGGACCATCATGGCCTGGCCATCGTAGAACAGTGTGTCGACGAACTTGATGCCGAGATCCATGTCGCGGCTCAGCGTCCACGTCGCGCTGCGTGCCAGCAGATCGACATCACCGGATCTCAGGGCAGCAAATCGTTCTGCCGCTGGCAGAGAGCGGAATTTCACCGCAGACTTATCTCCAAAGATCGCCGCGGCCACAGCCGCGCAGAAATCTACCTCAAGACCTGACCACCGGCCTTGCTCGTCGACGTGAGAGAAACCGAGCGGACCATCGGCGACACCGCAGAGAAGATGTCCGCGGCTCCTTACGTCATCAAGTGTCGCCGCTTCGGCTGTCGCCGAGGCCCCAAGAGTAAGAAGAACACCGGCAACCGCGCCGATGACGCGGCGTACCGTCTTCACGGCCAGGGAAATCATGACAATCAGGTTTGCGAAAGTCCGTACTGACAACACCCCGGGTACTTACCTAGGGCATCCGAGGTAACATGGTTCTTGGGTCACCGCCTCTTTGGTCACACAGGCATGGCGGTCTCCACCAGCCTGACCCAATAGGAGACACCGACGGGAATGGCCTCGTCGTTGAAGTCATAGGCGGGGTGATGCAGGCCTGCGCTGTCACCATTGCCGAGGAAGATGAAGGCGCCGGGCCGCGCTTCCAGCAGGAACGAGAAATCCTCGCCTCCCATCACTGGAGGTACGCTGAAGTCGACGTTTTCTTCGCCCACGACCTGGGCCGCAACGGCCGCCGCGAACTTTGCCTGCTTCTCGTGATTGCGTGTGACTGGATAATCCCGGCGATAGATGACTTCTGCCGTCGCGCCAAAAGCCGTGGCCGTCGATTGAACGACCTCTTTGATACGCTTTTCCAACAAATCCCGCACTTCAGGCTTCAGCGAGCGGGCCGTTCCGGTAAGCTTCGCCTGTGCCGGGATGACATTCTGCGCGTCGCCGGCGTGGAACATGCAAATCGACACGACGCCTGACTCCAGCGGATCCACGTTGCGCGAAACAATGGACTGCAGCGCCGTGATGACGTGGGAGCCCACAAGCACCGTGTCGACACATTGATGCGGCTTTGCGGCGTGGCCGCCGACGCCGTCGATCGTGATGTAGACCCGATCGGAAGAAGCCATCAGAGGGCCGGGCCGCAGCGCGAACTGGCCCACCGGCAGGCCGGGTTGATTGTGAATCCCGTAGACTTCCTGAATACCGAACCGATCGAGAAGGCCGTCCTCGATCATCGCTTTCGCGCCGGCGCCGCCTTCCTCTGCAGGCTGAAAGATCAAGACAACGGTGCCATCGAAATTGCGCGTTTCGCAGAGATAGCGCGCCGCGCCGAGCAGCATTGTCGTGTGACCATCGTGCCCGCAGGCATGCATGCGGCCGGGAACGGTCGAAGCATACGGCGCGCCTGTCGCCTCCTGAATGGGGAGCGCGTCCATATCCGCGCGCAGACCAATCACCTTGCCGGAGGTGTTCGTCCGGCCACGAATGACGCCGACCACACCCGTGCGACCGATGCCCGGCACCACCTCATCGCAGCCCCAAGCCTTGAGCTTTTCCGCCACGATGCCGGCTGTCCGATGCACCTCGTAAAGAAGCTCAGGGTGTGCATGGAAGTCGCGTCGCAGCTCCGTAAGCTCCTGCTGCATCGCCGCGACTCGGTTCACGATCGGCATGGTTCGGTGGTCTCCCTCTGAACGGACTGGCGTCTGGCGCGCCTCGATTGCTGATTTTCTTCGAACCTAGACTGATTGCGCGGCTCGGACAAATGCGACGGAGGGCCGTCAAAATCCCGGAACTGCTACAACTTGCGATAGCGTAGTCACGCCCGGCCGCGACGCGTGGGACGCATGACATCAAAGGGTGAAGTTGCACGTGCGGATGGTCAAGCGTTGTCGACATTACGACGAGGCCGCTTGGACTGGAGACGGCAATAAACGGGAAATGAGTCGCCTCACGGTATGGCTTCCGGCTGAGTTTCAGCTTGAGCGGCCGGTCTCACCTCTGAAAAGGCCTCGGAATAGGCATAGGCCCGGATTGGTTGGTCGTGGCCGCGCATCGGTACTTCGCGAAGGACCGAGCCAGGGGGCTTTGTCCCCGCTGCCTGCACGACAGCTTCGGAGACGAGCATATCCGCGAGCAGTTCTTTCGTGGCCTGCTCAAGCCTGCTCGCAATGCTGATCGTCTCGCCCAGGGCAGTGATGACATAGCCACGTTCATCGTCACCGACGCGGGCTATGACGGCAGATCCGCAGTGAATGCCAATGCCGACTCGGAATGGTAGCGGCAACGCAGAGCCAAGTTCGTCGTCCAGCATTCGGGCGGCGCGAAGAATTGCGTGTCCGGCTGCCAGAGCGTTTCGAGCACCCATGCCGCGCTGCCCGCCAAGGCCAAAGATCGCCATGACGCCGTCGCTGAGAAACATGCCGATACGGCCACCGTGGGCTTCGACGGCCTGCGCGATTTCGCCCAGAAACCGATTGATAAGGAGCACGGTGTCGTGTGGGAGCTGTTTTTTGGAAAGCGAGGTGAACGCACGAATGTCGACGAACAATATCGAGACATTCCGATCGACACCCCACTTGTAGGCTTCTTCCTCCCAATCCAGTCCGGCATCACGCGCAATGGTAGGAAGGAGAATTTGCACCGCAATGGGTTGTTTCGGACGAATTTGACACGCAAGGCGCACGTTCTTTGGCGCCGAAATTCGGCTCAATACCATTCTTTCTGAGTATGTTGGTTCGGGCAGTGTTTCGAGCCCCGAGAGCACGAGGACTCGGCAGGTGGCACAACGGCCGCGGCCACCACATAAGGACGGGTGTGGAATGCGGTTTTGGCGGCTTGCATCGAGAAGCGAGGCGCCGGGCCGAAGAGCGGTTTCACCATGCCCGACGTAGCGGACGGGCACTGTCCCTCTCCAGCTCCGGGCAACTTCCGTTGCAACGAGCGCGCCGACAATGAGGAGACCGCCCGCGATCAGTAGCTGGTACGAGATTTCGACCACCTGTTGAAGTCCGGTTACCTGCTCAGGTGCGAGCGCGATTTCGGAATGCACAGTCGAGGCTGCCTCGCGGCCTGCGGCGAGAAAGCCGGCAATTGCAAGCAAGGGAATGGAGAAGGCCAGCGCAAAACCAATTTCGCGCACGCGTTCAAACCACGGTTTATGTCGGACGACATAGTGAATTCCGATGATGCCATGGAACCAGGCAACAAGGACGAGGATCGTCTGCCAGGCGATTTGGTTCGGGTAAATGCGGGTCAAGACAGCCGTGTAAGAATCGTCCGTGCTCAATATGGAGCTGCCGTACCTCGTGTTAAGCGCGTGTTCGAGAACGAGCGCCGGAATTGCGAGACCAAGCACAATTTGCAAGCCTTCTTCAATCGGCATTCGGCAGGGCGTGCGTAGCGCGATCCGCTTCAAGGTCAATCCGACGTGCAGGGCCGCAGCGCCATAAAGCGCCACCGTTCCTGGCCAGCTGCGCCAGATGAAGACGCGCCAGTGCTGAACGGCTTCCATTGTGGGTACGCCCAACACCCCGATGGCGTGGTTCAAGAGGTGCATTGTCACGAAGGCGAAGAGAACGAGACCGGACCACAGGCGAATTTCACGTTCCCAATGCACATTGCGCAATGCCGCGCGGTATCGGGAGAGGGCTGCCAACATGGAACTAAGCAGGGGCATCAGCGCCTCGGCTCACGAAACTCTTGTATTGGGGAGATTGGCGTCGCTACTCGGCGCATCTCCTTAAGCAACGGCGGCCGCCAGTTCCGGATCCATTTTGAGCCTCGCCCCGTCGAAGTTTAGGGCCATGTCGAACTCCTCAGCGGCAGCGGGATCGCTGACGGTTGCTATCAAGGTTCGCCCGGTCATCACTTCCCGCATACGCCCTAGAATCGCGCGTTCATCGTCAGATCCGAAAACGGACAGTGCGTTGTCGAGAACAAGGATATCTGGGCGTTTCACCAGAGAGCGGGCGATGTTGATCGCCACGCGTTGCGGCTCGTATAGAAGACGCCCGCCGTGTCCAACGTCAGTTTCGAGGCCGATCCGGTAAACGACGCGCTCCAGGTCATAATCAGCTATGACCTGCCGAACGACTTTCCAGACGCGCTTTTCGGCCCGTGAGCCTACGAACGCCATCCGGCCGAAAAGGATATTATCGCGGATGGGTGCGGCCATCATAAACTTGTCGAGACCGTAAAACTCGATCTTGCCAGCCAGCTCGCTCGGCATGTGGCGCATGAAACTGCATCGGGCGCGCAAAATTCGATTTTGGAAGGCCTCGTCCAGCAAATTCAAACGGTGGCGAGGTTCGATATAGCCAAATGCGAGCGCAATGAGCCGTGTCCGCGCGCTAGGAGATAAATGGGCTCGCCCACCAGGCTGTTGCACGACATCCAACAGTCGATGGTAATGCTCCATTTCGTCGGCTTGAATGAGCGAATATCGCTCGAACAGCGGATGGCCGGGGGGTAGGCCGGCAAACATTTCGGCTGTTAGCTCGGCAATCCGAAGGCCTAGCTCGGTCAAAGGTTCCTCGAGACCTTCAGCTTCGAGAATTGAGCGCACATAGGGCTTGGCGGCGAGCTCAGTGCGGGTTGGTCCTTCGCCGACGGGTACGCCGAACAGCAAATTCTCGGCTATGGTAGCGTGCAGATTGTAGCGGGCGGGATCGAATGCCTCGACTAGATCGCTTAGATTTTGTTCTCGGAGGACCTCCTGCACAGCCCATCGCGCCGCGATGAAGCGATCCAGAAGCTCCGGTTGGGTTCCGGGTTCAAGCTTACCGTTGAGGCCAAACCAATAGATTTCTTCATCCAGTCCCACAACCGAAAGGGCACGAAGAATCGCGGCGTCCAGTTGCTCAGGAGTTTCGACCCCGGCAGCTTCGTAGTCGAGCCAACTGTCGTCGAGGCGAATTTCCGTGGTGCCGTTGACAAGCGACTCATCCAATAGCCGGTGAATGGGAAGATTGACGTTTTCCAGATTTGGCAAAGGCGCTCTTCGGCGCAAGGAATAGGTGACATTATCTCGGATCGATCCGCCAAAAAGGAGCGGATCTGGCCCTGCGTAAGCAATCAAGCGGCCGGCAGTTTCATCGGAAATGTCCCGAAGTTCACGTTTTCCGAGCCGGACCGATCCCTGGTATTCGGTAATTTGACGGCCGAGAACCTTGACCAACGTCTCGCGACCGCTGCTGCCCGACCCAACCAGGGCGATGTGTGATGGCCGGTCAATGGTGATCGAAAGCCCGTCGAGCAGCGGCGATCCACGCCGGTCAACCACGCGGAGGCTTTCGATACGAAGAGGCCCCTCGAGATTTTCCGGCTTTTCTTCCTCGGCCTCTGGCAACAGCTTGTCGACGGTGAATTGCGAGATCACTTGCTGGTATTTCACCGCGACATCGATGCGCTGCTGGTCCCAGTCGATCAACTCCTTGATGGGCGGCGGCAGATCTCTGTAAGCGGCAATGACCGCGACGAGCTGGCCAAGGTTGAGACTGCCCTTGAGCGCGAAATAGCCGCCAACAGCGTAGAAGAAGAACGGTGTGATCTGCGCCAGCAAATTGTTTAGGTATTTGACAGCGAATTTCCGCTTGAAAAGCGCAACCCGAATATCAAACAGCTGCGCAAGGCGTTTGCTGATTTCGGCCTTATCGAAGGCAGCGGTTCCATGGATGTGGACCGCAGGAGCCACCTGAACGACTTCTCCGATGCGGCCAGCAAGGCGGCGAGCTGCAATCTGTCGTTCACGGCCAAGCCGAATTTGCTCCCGCCTGAGCCGAGGAATGACGACAGCTTGGACCATCACGACGGCCAGCGCAATGAAGCCAAGCCAGAAGTTTTGCAGCATGATGAAGAAAAGGGCGGTGAGCGCTTGTGTGCCCAGGAAAACGGGCTGCACGAAAGCATCGCCGACAAAGCCACCGATTGGCTCCACTTCGTCTTTGATCATGCTGGCCGCTTCCGAAGGCTTTACCGACCTGATGTCCTCCGGACGGAAGCGCAATAGCGTAGCGAACAGCTCGTAGCGCATTCGTCGCAAAATGCGCTCGCCCATAATGCCCTTGCGGATGTTGATGACGTATTTGAAGGCGCCGTTGATCAGGACCAGTGCAAGGAAGAGAAAGCTCAGGGCCATAAGGTAGGAGAGCCGGTCGAGCTCGATACCTTCGCTCAAGACAACCTTGCTGCCGCCGAGAAATTCCGGCAGCGTAATAGCCCAAGCAAAAACATTTGCAGTCGTGCGTCCGTCTGGAAAAGCATGCCCCTGAAGTGCATCGCTGACGATGATCCGCGGCACGTCGAGCGAGGCGAAATAGAATGGCAACGACGCGAGGATCAGCAGTAGTATCCCGATCTGCTCGCGGCGGCTATGGCGCCAGACGAACCTGAATAGGTTTGGGTCCAATGCGCGCATCCTGTGGGTTGGGACTATCGAAGGTAGTAACGCTAAGCGAAGGCAACAAGAAGCGGCGCTTACGCGCGACCGATTGCACGCCCACTACAGGGTGGATGCGATGGGGGGGAGGGAACATGAGAGTTGCATTTTATGCGCCGTTAACACCCTGCGATCACCCAACGCCATCCGGTGAACGATTGATGGCGCGGCTTTTGCTGAAAGCGTTGCAATCAGCGGGTTGCGATGTTCGAATTGTGAGCAATTTACGCACCTATTCCCGCGACCCGGATCTAGGCATTTACCAAGATTTGAAATCTGCCGCGCTGAGCGAGGCGTCAAAACTGCTTGAAGCTTGGTCCCAAAAGGGGGATTGGCAGCCTGATTGCTGGTTTACCTATCACCCTTACTACAAGTCCCCCGATTGGATCGGTCCGGAAATCTGTACGAAACTTGGTATTCCGTATGTAACTGCCGAAGCGTCTTATGCTCCCAAACGCGATTTGGATGCCTGGGCAATCTGGCAGGCCGATGTGGTGTCGGCTCTTCGTGTTTCCTCGGCGAATTTCTGTTTTACCGTCCGCGACAGGCAAGGGCTTGAGCAATTGCGCGACTTGCCTGGTCGGTTGATTGATTTGCCCCCTTTTGTGGATCCACCGCCCATTCCGCCGAGGCTTGCGCGTTCTTCTCGAGCAGCGCCACGGCTTGCCGTCGCAGCGATGATGCGGCCAGGCGACAAGCTGACGAGCTACGTGGTTCTCGCTCAAGCCTTGCAAACGCTGCTCGAACTACCTTGGCGATTAGCCGTTATTGGCGACGGTGAAGCCCGCGCGGATGTTTTGACGGCGTTTTCGGCTATCCCACCGGATCGTATCGATTGGCTCGGCCAACTGGAGCCCGAGGCTGTCCTCGACGTGCTGAGCGCGTGTGACATCTATGTGTGGCCGGGAATCGGCGAGGCTTATGGCATGGCTTATCTCGAAGCCCAGGCCATGGGGCTGCCGGTGGTGGCCCAGGATACGGCCGGCGTATCTGCCGTCGTGCAGTCTGGAGTTACCGGCCGGCTCACGCCGGCAGGCGATCTCGCAGCCTTTGCAGCGGCTGTGAAGCAGCTTCTTCTCGAACCCGGCATGCGCAATCAAATGGGGCATGCCGCAACACGGTTCGTTCGCGAGCAACGGAACGTGGCTATGGCAGCTGATGTGCTGCGCAATGCGCTTTTTGCCATCGTGCCCGTCGGGCGGGGTGATGGATGACGCGGAGCAGGGGTTACGCGTCGAAGTGGGAACCCCTTCGTCGCGAGCTCGCGGCTTGGGAGCAAAACCACGTGGCTGCTCGCTTGTGGCTCCGTGATGATGACGCGGTAAGCGTTACTCCGGCACTTGTGCGGTTGACCGAGCGTTGCGCTGAGCACGACGTTCCTTACCTCATCGCAGTCATTCCGAGCCAAGCTGATACGGATTTGGCGAACTATCTTTCGCAACAGCCATTGGCCGAAATCGCAGCGCACGGATGGACGCATAGAAACCACGGTGGTCTTGGGTGTAAGGCCGAATTTCCAGAGCAGCGGTCCAGGGTGGAAATCGTGCGTGATTTGCGCCGCGCACGAGATCGTATGGAGGCTTTGTTCGGAAGCGGGGCCTTGCCGATCTATGTTCCCCCATGGAACCGCATGGCAGCGGAGGTCGCAAACCTGCTTCCCGTTGCCGGGTTCGAAACGCTGTCCGTTATCGGACGAAATAGAATCGCAGGACTTTACGGCGAACTCGGGCAAATCAACGTCCACCTCGACATTATTGATTGGCGTGGTTCGCGTGGGGGTCGTGATCACAAGGAGCTCGTCGACGAACTGGCGGCTCACCTAGCATGGGCGCGCGAGAACGATCAGTCACCCATAGGCATTCTCACGCATCATCTAGTCCACGACGAACGAGCTTGGACATTTCTGCAAGAGCTTTTTGCCGAAACGGCCCATCATCCGGTCGTGCGCTGGAGCCGCGTAACTGATTTACTCGCGTCGCAAGTTTGAGCAGAGGGCAACGCGTTGACCAAACAGCGCCGACCGCGCCAAACTTGCCACGAATGAACGAGGAGCTTGCGCATGACACCCGAAGAAAAGCTGCAATCGCTGGGCCTTTCTCTCCCCGACGTGCCGACACCTGTCGCCAATTACGTTCCGTTCCGGCTGGTCGGCGACATGATCTATCTCTCGGGCCAAGGTCCGCGGAAGCCGGGCGGCTACCACACCGGCAAGGTTGGCCGCGATGTGACCATCGAGGAAGCCTATCAGCATGCGCGCATCACTGGTCTGGGCCTGCTGGCGGTGGCCAAGAAAGCGGCCGGCGATCTTTCGCGTGTCGAAGTGGTCAAGGTGTTTGGCATGGTGAACGCCGTGCCCGAGTTTGCCGATCATCCGAAGGTGATCAACGGCTGTTCTGATCTCTTTGTTGAAGTACTCGGCGAGCGTGGCCGCCACGCCCGCTCTGCGATCGGCATGGGATCGCTACCGAACAACATGACGGTGGAGATCGAGGCGATCATGCGCATCGTGGGCTGAGGCAGCTTTGCCTCGGCTCTTCTAGTGCCTCACGAGAAATTCCCGCGTTTGGGGCGGCCTAGCCGCATTGTTCTGGAGCCTTTTTGAATGAGCATCGAAACCTTGAAGGCGCGGATCGCCAAAGAGTTTGGTACGCCAGCCGTCGTCATCGACCTTGATCGGGTCGAACGCAATATCGCGCGCGCCCAGGCGATGTGCGACGCGGCGGGGGTCGCGAACCGGCCGCACATCAAGACGCACAAGAGTCCGCTGCTGGCCCGCATGCAGTGCGATGCGGGCGCGCGGGGCATAACCTGCCAGAAGCTCGGGGAGGCCGAGGTGATGGCGGACGGTGGGTTGGACGATATCCTTATTAGCTACAACCTTCTCGGCTCCCAGAAGATGGGCCGGCTGGGCGCACTGCTGCGCCGGGTCAACGTCACAGTTGCAGCTGATAACCCGACCGTCGTCGAGGGACTGACGGAAGCCGCGCGCATCGCCGAGCGGCCGCTGCCGGTTGTCGTTGAGTGTGATACCGGACGAAAGCGGGCCGGCGTGGAGACGCCAGGTGAAGCGGTCGAGCTGGCCAAACTTATTGCGCGGCTGCCGGGGCTCGAGTTCGCCGGCTTCATGTTCTACCCGACCGAACAGTCGTGGCCGGAGACACAGCGGTTTTTCGACACGGCTTGCGAGGGGATCAAGGAGGCGGGGCTTGAGCCGAAGATCGTTTCGACCGGCGGTACGCCCAACCTCGCCAACCTGGGCAAGCTCCAGGGCGCCACGGAGCATCGACCGGGCACCTACATTTTCAATGACCGCATGATGCTCGAATACGGAGCGGCGACGCTCGATGACTGCGCGTTGATGGTTTATGCAACCGTAGTGAGCCGCGCGGCGCCTGAGCGAGGCATTCTCGACTCAGGATCAAAAACACTGACCGCCGATACCGGAGGAGGCCTCGACGGGTTCGGTCTCATCCTGGAGCATCCGCAGGCCCGTATTCACGCGTTCTCCGAGGAGCACGGGTTCCTGGATCTCTCGGCCTGCAATGAGCGTCCGAAGGTTGGCGACATCGTCCGCATCATTCCCAACCACGTCTGCGTGGTCGTCAACATGGTTGATGAGATGATCGCCGTGCGCGGGGACGAGATTGTCGACGTCATTCCCGTGGCCGCGCGCGGAAAGCTCACGTAGTCTAAGACGACTTTGATGGAGGGCTCCGCGCGGGCTGCGAGAGCCTTCCTTCTGTTCTCGGCGTTACGGCCGTGTATCGAGCACGAACAGCTCGTCCGGCGGTATCGTCAGGTCGTAGGCCATACGGAAGCAAACGGCGAGAACAAGCAGCGCCAGCAGAATCCGAAGCTGCTCCGCATTGAGCAGCTGCCCGATCCGCACGCCGTATTGAGCGCCGACAACGCCCCCGACCATCAGCGGAATGGCCAGTAGCAAATCTACGCTGAAATTCTGCGTGGAATGGAGTAACGTCGAATAGGCTGCAACGAAGATGACTTGGAATACCGACGTTCCGATGGCCACCCGCGTCGGCACGCGCATCAGGTAAATCAAGGCAGGAATGATCACGAAGCCGCCGCCCACGCCGATAATTGCAGTGAGCCAACCGACGAAGATGCCTATAGCCACTGGCGGGATGGCGCTCACGTAAAGCTTCGACGTGCGAAATCGCATCTTGAAGGGAAGTCCCTGGATCCAGGTATGTTGGCCGCCCCGACGGGCCGAAACGTGTGGCTGGATCTGGTGCTTGCGCAGAGCTCGAAAGCTTTCGAAAAACATCAGCGTTCCGATCACCCCCAGCACCAGCACGTAGCTCAGCGAAATGAAGACATCGAGCTGGCCTAGCGCTTTGAGCAGGCGCTGCAGGGCAACGCCCGTCGTTGCGCCGATGATGCCGCCGCCGAGCAGCAACAGGCCCATCTGAAAATCGATGTTGTTGCTGCGCCAATGGTTGATGGCGCTGGAGACGGAGACGGCGACCACCTGGCTCACGCCGGTTCCCACAGCCACGAGAGGCGGTACGCCCAACAGGATCAGGAAAGGCGTAATGATGAAACCGCCGCCAATTCCGAACATCCCCGAAAGCACGCCGACCGACAGCCCCATTCCCAGCAGCATGAGGGCGTCGAGCGCCATTCCAGCGACGGGAAGGTAGATCGGTAGCAACATCAACAGGCCGTCAACAGCGTTGATAAGCTAAGGCTATTCCAACGGGGTAAAGGAGAGCCCCATGCTCGGCACCTCCTAAGTGCTTGCAACTGGACTTTTTCAGGGCGACTGTCCAGAGCGAACCTTGCTTGGGAGAAAAACTATGCTCGAAGATCCTCCATTGCTCGTAATCCGCAAATCATTTCATCGGCCGCC
>NICF_comb_assmDRAFT_10001531_pt1 | contig 18248 bp, 20 predicted proteins | sample NewIslPassag4_SG_FD_11279 | JGI IMG/M metagenome (IMG submission 11279) | reverse complement strand
CCCTTGCGGCGGGACGCCGCCATACCGTGGCCATCCGATCCGACGGGACGGTGGCGGCCGCAGGCGACAACCGGTGCGGCCAATGCGACGTGGGCGAATGGCAGGGCATCATCGCGGTGGCGGCAGGCAACGTCCACATGGCCACCAATACGGGCAATTCCCATACCGTCGGCCTGAAGGAAGACGGGACCGCGGTCGCCGCGGGCTGGAACCGGCACGGCCAATGCGACGTGGGCGGTTGGCGCGATCTCGTGGCCGTCGCGGCGGGGTGGCGCTGCACCATCGGCGTAAGAGCGGACGGCACGGTGGTGGCCGCGGGCCGGAATCGGGACGGGGAATGTGAGGTGGGCGATTGGCGGGGCATCGTAGCGGCGGCGGCGGGCGACTGGCATACCGTCGGCCTCAAGGCGGACGGAACGGTGGTCGCAACGGGAAACAACCAATTCCGCCAGTGCGAGGTGCGCCGCTGGCGCGACATCGCGGCGGTGTCCGCGGGCTACCTGCATACGGTGGGGCTTAAATCGGACGGCACGGCCGTCGCGGCGGGCGCGAACTCGCATGGCCAATGCGATGTCGGCGCCTGGCGGAATCTCGTGGCCGTCGCGGCGGGCAGCCTGCACACCGTCGGCCTCAAAGCCGACGGGACGGCGGTCGCGACGGGGGACAATACGTTCGGTCAATGCGACGTGGAACATTGGTGCGATCTTGTGGCCGTCGCGGCGGGCTGCGCCCATACCGTCGGCCTGAAAGCCGACGGCACGGTGGTCGCGACGGGCGACAGCTCCTTCGGCCAATGCGATGTCATCGCCTGGCGCGGGATCCGGCTGCCGGCCGATTCATTCCCGGCGGGTTGAGTCGGACGGCATAAGATGCGGTTTCCCGGCATAGAGAAGCGAAGGAGGGGCGCCGGGCGGCATCCGCGGCGTCCGTTCCGCCATTACGCCGGGAAGGATGATGAGGATGACGGCCGCCGATCCGGGCAGATTCCCCGTTCGTATCGAAACCATGACGTATCGCGCGCCGAACGCGCAAATCTTTTTTCCCCAGGTGGCAGGGCTTGCCGACCGCGAGACCGAAGCGCGCATCAACCGGACGATCTCGGCGCAGACCCGGGAGCTGATCCGCCGGCAGCTGGCCGCGCAGATCAAGGGCATGACCCAAATGCAGGGATATTACGAGATCAAAACCAACGAGCGCGGCGTGCTCAGCCTGATCCAGGTCAACTACGCCTACACCCCGCCGATGGCCCATGGCATGACCTTCGCCGGATCGCTGACGTTTTCCGTCGCCACCGGCCGGCCGTACGCGCTCGGCGATCTGTTCAAGCCGGGCAGCCCGTATGTCGCCCGCATCTCGGAGATCGTTCGGGAACAGATCCGGCAGCGGGATTTTCCCACCCTGGGCGAATTTACCGCGATCCGGCCCGACCAGGACTATTACATTGCCGACAAGGCGCTGGTCGTCTACTTCCAGCTGTACGAAATCGCGCCGTATGCGGCCGGGTTCCCGATGTTTCCGATTTCCGTCTATGCGCTGCAGGACATGGTGGCGGAAGGAAGCCCGCTGGGCGCCATGCTGGCGGGCGTGTGAACCGGAATCGGGACGGGGCGCTTTCATGTTATAATGGATTACAACCTTTGGAATCGCCGCCAGCGATCCAAGCGAAGGGGGCAGAATGTCCATGCAGGCCGGCAAAAAAATCGCCGAGGCGGTGCTCGCCTGGCCGGAAATGACGCAGGAGCCGCACCGTTTCGGCGGAATCGAGTTTCGGTGCAGAGGGAAGGAAATCGGCCACTTGCACGGCGACGCGCTGTGCGACATTCCGCTGTCCAAGCCGATGCGCGACGCGTTTGTCGCGGCCGGCATGGCCGAGCCCCATCACATCCACCCGGATTCGGGCTGGGTGTCGGTCTGGCTCCGGTCGGACCGGGACGTGGCCAACGCCATCGAGATTTTGCGCCGCAAGTATCACGATGTCATGAGCGGATGATGACCATGCGCAGCCATGGGCCGTTCTTTTGTTGTTTCGCGGGTCTCGCCGAAGTCAAACAAAAAACCGCAAAGACCTCCTCATGGAGCGCTTTGCGGTGAAAACAATTAAACCCGCTTGTCACCGGTGTTCGGCCATGGCTTCCGCCTTGGTCCGCTGCACCGTGCCCTTCGGATGATTGGGCGGGGCATAGAGGGTGTACAGCTTGAGGGGCGCAAACCCCACATTGGTGACGTTATGCCACGTGCCGGCGGGGATCATGATGGCATCGTCGTCGGACACCCTCCGCACGAAGTTGAGGCGGTCCCGGCGTTCTCCCATTTGCACCAGGGCGTGGCCTTGCTCGATGCGGATAAACTGGTCGACATTGGGGTGCACCTCGAGACCGATGTCACCGCCCACGGGAATGCTCATGAGCACCAACTGCAGGTGTTTCCCCGTCCACAGCACCCTCCGGTAATTTCGGTTCCGCTCCGTGGCTTCCTCAATGTTGATCACGAACGGTTTTCCGCCCTGGTCCTGCCCTTCGATGACCGGGTTCCGCGCTTCCTCGGCGGGATTTCCCGCCTCCTGCGGAGAGAGAGGGTTCCGCGCTTCCTGCCCTTGCGAAGAGAATTCAGGTCCTTCCAGGCCAGGATAGACCGAGTGCCGCCCTCCGCCGCCCGGCGGCCAACCCATTAGCGGAGCCCAAGGGGAATGCCCGTCTTGCGGCCACCAGGGGTAGTGCGGAGCCTGCGGCGCCCAGGCGGGATACGGGAAATGGGATCCATAATACGGGTTGTTGTACATAGGCTGCGCTCCTTTTCCTAAAATCTTCCGTATTATATGCCCTTGCCCAGACGGCGGTTCATGTCCGGACAAATCCGGCGGAAATGGCCGGGCGGTCTTCCTACGGACGGCATGTCCGTTGGTTTGTCGCGAAACGGGATCGCTCCGCCTCTTGCGGAGGATATGTCCGCAAAAAATCGGGAAACGTCTCCCGAAAGCAGGATTAGGCTTGTCTTTGCGGCGCTTCCAGGTAAAATAGGAAATGGAGGTGCCTTCATCCATGAAAAAATGGCTGACCTGCTCCAGAAACGACTCGATGTGGATTTATGTCGGTGCGGCTTTTGTGGCGCTGATTTTGTTCGTTTTCGATTGAACCGCCCAAGCGACGAATACATCATGTGCTTTCAGACTGAAGCCAAACTCCCGCGTGCGATCCGTCACCACGGTCGCGGCGGGAGTTTTTCGTTCCATCCGCACGCCCGTCTCACCCCGCCGTTCGGCTTTTTGTTCCTCCGATTCGACACCATTTCCCGTGCGGATTCCCGATAACGGAATTTGTCCCGGCCATGGCGATACACAGGCGAACAAGCAGTGCGGCTGAAAAAGCGGTTGTCGAAAAAAAGGAATATCATCCTTCATGCGGAAATAGGATATGTTGCGATTCGTGCCACGGGGACATGTTGTTTGTGTGTGGCTTCAAAACCAATTTGCCGGGAAAGGCGGGACGATATGCGGTTGTCCGATTTGTTGAGCGACGGAATGGTTTTGCAGAGGGACGCCGAAGCGGCCGTTTGGGGAAAGACGCGCCCGTTTCACCGGGTTCGGATCGAATTCCTTGACCGGGCCTGGGAAACCAGGGCCGATGACCAGGGCCGCTGGAAGGCGGTGCTTCAACATCTTCCGCCGGGCGGCCCGCACGAGATGCGCATCGTGGATGAAAGCGGCGAGGAGCGGATCATCCGCGACGTGCTGATCGGCGACGTGTGGGTGCTCGGCGGGCAGTCCAACATGGAGCTGCCGGTGCGCCGCACGCTGGACCTGCTCGCGGAAGAGGTCCGGGACGTCCGTCTGCCGCAGGTGCGCCAGTTTACGGTGCCTTTGATGTATGATTTTCACGGTCCGCGGGAAGAGGTGGCCGGCGGGCGGTGGATCGCCGCGGTCGGGGAGCGGGTCATGGACTTCAGCGCGGCCGGATTTTTCTTCGCCAGGGAGCTTTACGAGCGCTACGGTGTTCCCATCGGGCTCATCCTGACGGCCGTCGGCGGCACGCCCGTGGAAGCATGGATGAGCGAACCGACGTTGCGACGGCTGGGAGGTTTCGACAAACTGCTGGACCGGTGCAAGGACGACGCCTATGTGGCGGCCACGCTGAAAAGCGACGAAGAACGCCACCGGCGGTGGCACGAGGAGCTGAACAAACGGGACGCGGGGCGGAAAGAAGGCTGGCACCGGGCTCGCCTCGACACCTCGGACTGGGGCGATTTCGCGCTGCCCGGCTCCTGGCGGGCGTGCGGCCTGGAAAACGTGCGCGGAGCGGTCTGGTTCCGCCGGGAATTCGAAATCCCTTCTTCCGTGGCGGAGGGCGGGGCGCTGCTTCGGCTGGGCACGGTGGTGGACGCCGACGAAACGTATGTAAACGGCGTCCTCGTCGGAAGCGTCCCCTACCGTTACCCGCCCCGGCGTTACCCGATCCCCGCCGGCGTGCTGAAACCGGGCAAAAACACCATCGCGGTGCGCGTCCTCAGTATCTTCAACACCGGCGAATTCATCAGCGGGATGCCCTACGAGCTCGTCGCGGGCGGGCGGACGCTCGACCTGTCGGGGACTTGGAAATACCGGTTGGGCGCGGCGGCGGAGGAAGAACTTGCGCCGCAGACGTTTTTCCAATACATGCCCGCGGGCGTGTACAACGGAATGATTGCGCCGGTGAGCCGGTACGCCATCAAAGGGGTGTTGTGGTACCAGGGCGAATCGAACGTGGCCAGCCCCGAAGGATACAGCCGGCTGTTTCGGGAAATGGTGCGGGACTGGCGGGATCGGTGGAAGATCGGCGATTTTCCGTTTATTTTCGTGCAGTTGGCCAATTTTGCCGATATGGACGGCGGCCTTGAAAGATGGGCCGCGCTTCGGGAAGAACAGCGCAAATGTCTGAACATCCCCAACACGGCCATGGCGGTGGCCGTCGACATCGGGGAGCCCAACGATTTGCATCCCCAAGACAAAAAAACGCTCGGACAGCGGCTGGCCCTGTGCGCGCGGCGACTCGCCCACGGCGAACACGTCGTCCACAGCGGCCCGCTGTACCGTCGAATGGAGCGGGAGGGGGACGCCGTCCGGATCTGGTTCGATCATGCGGGGCAAGGCCTGACGACCCGCGACGGCAAGGAACCCGCGGGGTTTTCCGTCCTCGGTCCGGACGGAATCTGGCGCCCGGCGCGGGCGGTCATCTCCGGCGATACCGTACTGGTGTCGCACGAGCGGATTCGTGAGCCGAGGCACGTGCGCTACGCCTGGGCGAACCATCCGGCCGAGGCGAACCTGTGCAATCGGGAGGGGCTGCCGGCGGTGCCGTTTTCCACGGAAACCTGACACCGCCGGGTCAAAAAGCGGCGGAATACGTCCGCCGGCGCCTGACACACAGCGGGAGCCGGTCGGGCGGCGGCCGCGACGGCCGGGAATCGTCAATCCTACGGGCGCATGCTCCAGGGCTCCAAGGTTCCCACCACATGGCGCGGGAGGCTGCCGCGTACGGCTTCGATGACGCCGCCGCTGATTTCGGAATGGGTCAGCCAACGGGATCGGTTTCCTTCGATGACAAACCCCAGCTGAACCTGGTGATAGGTGCAGGACGCCGGCACCGGAACGGTCTTCAGGATCTCATCCAGATTGGAACTGCTGCCCAGGACGTGGTACAGATGCCAGGGGAAATCCTCTCCGCCCGCAAGCCGGATCGCATCGGCCGTTTGACGGATGACGCGTTCTTCGTCGAAGTGAATCCAGGCCACCACAAGGCTCGCCGGTCCCCGGCTGTTCATCAGGTCTTGCAGCGTCGCGGCGAATTCCGCCGCCCGCGAATAGTCCGCCGAAACGCCGAAAAGATTGGCGTTCCGGTCGCTCAGCCGCCGCAGTTTTTGCGGATTGCGGCCGATCACGGAAACCCGGTATCCCTGCTCGGCCAACCACAAGCTGGCTCCCGACAGCATGCCGGAGCCCCCGATGACCAGCGCGTGCACGGAAAACGCGCACCTCCTTCCCTTTCGAGCGTCATCGGAATGTTATCCGGAAACTCACGAAAACAAGAGCTTTTTGAGCTCTTGATTTTTTTCCTGCAGCCGTTCGTTGTGGGAAGACACCATGGCGGCGTCCTCGGCGTCCGGCGAAAGGAATTTCTTCGCGCGGTTGACGGCGTTGGCCGCGTCCTGGAAGGCGCCGGCAATCAGATGCAGCTTCCCGTCATAACCCAGCACGTCACCGGCGGCGAAAAGGCCGGGCACCGACGTTTCGCCGTGCGGCGTGCCGTCGACCCAGTACTCGCCCCTCACGCGAATGTCGACCTTGCTGCTCCGGATGAGCTCGCTGTCGTACTCGAAGCCGTGGCAGACCACCACTTCGTCGACGGCCATTTCGGTCAACGCCGCAGCCCCTTTCCCGCTCCGGCGCAGCGCGACGCGGGCGACGGCCGAACCGTCCGCCGAAGGGATCAGCCTTTCCATCACCGTGTTCGGCAGCATGACGACGCCTTTCTTTTTGAGCTTCGCGACGGTCGCTTCGTGGCCTTTCAGCTCGTCCCTGCGATACGCGAGATAAACCTTTTCCGCCACCCCGCCGAGTTCGTCCGCCCAGTCCACCGCCGCGTGGCCCCCGCCGGAAATCAGCACCGTCTTGCCGCGAAAATGCGCCAGGGATTTCACCGTGTAGTGCAGATTGACCCCTTCGAAACGCTCCGCGCCTTCCAGCGTCAGCTTGACCGGCTTCAGGATGCCGTAGCCGACGGCGAGGATGACGGTTCTGGAAAAGTGGACCTGGCCGGACGCCGTGCGAAGCGCAAACACGTCCCCGTTTTTCTCGATGGACGTCACCTTCTCGCCCAGCACCACCGCCGGATCGAACAGGGTCCCCTGCCGGATCAGCTGTTCCAAGAGCTGCTGCCCCGTCACCGGCGCGAGACCCCCGACGTCCCAAATGAGCTTTTCCGTATAAACATTGATCTTGCCGCCCAAGAAAGGGTGGTATTCGATGATTTTCGTCTTCATTTCCCGAAGGCCGGCGTAAAAAGCCGCGTAGAGTCCCGCCGGCCCTCCGCCCACGATGGTCACGTCGTACACGTCGCGTCCGCTCATCGGTCCGCCTCCATGGCTGTTTTCAGTGTCCGGCTTTCATGGCGGCCACCGTGGCCGCTTTCTCCCCGGCCTTCCATTTGGCCGCCTGCCCGGCAGCTTCCCATTCGCCCCCGTCGCCGGGTTTCCGGGACGTGTCGCCGCCTGCGCCGTTGTGGTACCGGCCCATCGGCACCACCGACGGCGCGCCTGACACCGGATCCCGGACGATCACGGCGTCCAGACCGAACACGTCTTTGATCAGCCTGCTGGTGACCACCTCGGACGGCCGGCCTTCGGCCACGAGCCTTCCTTCGCGCATGGCAAACAGATAGTCCGCGTACCGCACCGACAGGTTGATGTCGTGCATGACCATGACGATGGTTTTGCCGTACCGGCGGTTGAGATCCGTCAGCAGGTCGAGAATTTCGATTTGATAGGTGATGTCCAGAAATGTGGTCGGTTCGTCCAAAAAGAGAATATCCGTCTGCTGGGCCAGCACCATGGCGATCCATACCCGCTGCCGCTGACCGCCCGACAGTTCATCCACGTGCCGGTGCGCGAGATTCGCGATGTCCATGATCTCCATGGCTTCCGCAACGGCTTCGTAGTCTTTTTTGCTCCAGGTGCCAAGCAGCGACTGATGGGGAAAACGCCCCCGCCCCACCAGATCCGCCACGGTGATTCCTTCCGGAACGACGGGCGACTGCGGCAGAAGGCCGATGATCCGCGCCAGGTGCTTCGACGGATAGGCGTGAAGGGGCTTGCCGTCCAGCCGGATCTCGCCGGAGATCGGCCGGATGATCCGGGTGAGCACTTTCAGCAGTGTCGATTTGCCGGAACCGTTGGCGCCGATAATGACGCTGATCTTGTTGGCGGGGATCTCAAGGCTGATGCCGTCCAGGATCATCCGGTCCGCGTAGCCGGCCACCAGCCGCTTGGCGCAAAGTTCATGGCTTGGCATCTCCTACAGCTCCCCCTTCCGGTTCATGCGGACGATGAGATACAGAAGATACGGCGCCCCGATGATGCCGGTCAGAATCCCGACGGGGAATTTGACCGGGAAGGCGAACTGTCCCGTGAGGTCCGCCGCCAGCACCAACGCGGCCCCGACCAGGCCCGCCGGGATGACGTTGGCGCGGGCCGTGCCGGCGAGCCGCACAGCGATGGGGCCGGCCAGAAACGCCACAGCGGCGATGGGCCCCGTGACCGCCGTGGCCACCGCCGAAAGCACGACGGCGCCGATGGCGAGCGCCACGCGTGTCCGATCCGTCCGCACACCCAGGGACACCGCCGCCTGTTCGCCCAGCTCCAGCACCTGCAGCGGCCGGCTCAAGAACACGATCACCGGCGTAAAAACCAGCACGGATGCGATCAGCCAGGAGAGCTCCTCCATCCGGATCCCGTTCAGGCTGCCCGTCAGCCACCGCACCGCCGCGGGCAAATTGTACTCCCGGGCAATCAACAGCAGATAGGTGATGGCCGAGTTGCACATCGCCTGAATCCCGATGCCGACCAGGATCATGCGGCCGATGGAAAACGTCCTTCCCCGCGCCAGGCCGTAAATGACGAGCACCGTGAGCAGCCCGGCGATGACCGCCGCGGTGGAGGTCACGCTCTTGCCGGCCTGCAGCACGACGATGCAGAACACCGCCGCCGCGCTCGATCCCGCCGTAATCCCGATGACGTTCGGGTTGGCCAAGGGATTTCGCAGCATCGTCTGAAACACATATCCGGAAACGCCAAAGGCGAACCCCGCGAACAGCCCGGCCAGCATGCGCGGAAGGCGGATCGTCCGGACGGCGAAGGTCGCGCCTTTCACCTCTTCCCCAAGCAGCGCCGCCGCCACGTCGCGGACGGGATAGATCGTGTTGCCCAGCATCAGCATGGCGCAGCACAGCGCCGCCGCCACGACGGCAAGCGAAGCCGTCATGATCGCCCAGCGGTTTCTGTGGCGCATCCGTACCCGTCTGACAAGTTCCATCGCCATCGTACTCATACGGCACGCACTTTCGCTTTCAACGCCAGAATGATGAGCAGGGGCGCGCCGATGAAGGCGGTCAGCACCCCCACCTCCAGTTCCCCGGGCCTCCCGATGAGCCGGCCGACCACATCGGAAACGGTGAGGATGACGGCCCCGGCCAGGGCGGACATCGGCACAAGAACCCGCACGTCGGGCCCCAAAAGCGCACGGATCACGTGGACGGACAGCAGCCCGACGAACCCGATGGGCCCGGCCACCGCGGTGACGGCGCCGCACAGAATCACGCCCGCCAGGGCCGCGACGTAACGCATGAAGGCCGTCTTCACCCCGAGACCCGTGGCCGTCTCATCCCCGAGCGCCAGCGCGTTCATCGCCGGGGCGGAGATGACGGCCGCGATCACACCGACAATCAAAAAAGGAAGCAGCAACCAAAACGAATCCCATGTACCCGCGCCGACGCTGCCCGCCTGCCAGAAACGGAATTCGTCCATCGCGTTGAGGCGCGGGATCAGCACCGCCGTCACCAGCGAGGACAGCGCCGCGCTGGTGGCCGCGCCCGCCAGCACGAGCTTCAGGGGCGAAGCGCCGCCCCGCCCCATCGAACCGATGCCGAGCACGAAAACCGCCGTCACGAATGCCCCCGCCAGCGCGAACCAGATGTATTCCCTGGCCGTGTTCATCTGGAAAAAGGCAATGCCGCACACGACGAAGAAGGCCGCGCCGTTATTCACACCAAGGATGGCCGGATCCGCCAGGGGGTTGCGCGTGACCGCCTGCATGAGCACCCCCGCGATGCCGAGCGCCGCCCCGCAGCACAGGGCGAAGACGGTGCGGACGACGCGTTTCTGCACCACGCTGGCTTCATAAAGCCCCTCGCCGGCGCCGAAGAGTCCGCCGAGGACTTCCTGCACGGAAAGCGACCGCGCCCCAAACAGAAGGGACGCGATCGCTCCCAGCACGAGCAGCGCCAGAAGGAGGAGGAATACGGGAAAGAACGTTTTCGTAAACAATAAGCCTCGCCGCATCGGAAAGGACACCGTTTCAGACGTCGGATTTTTCAAGAGCTTCGACGATCATCGCCACGTATTCGTCCAGCATGTATTGGATCGAGAGCGGATTCGGGTTGAGGGCCGCCGCCAGCGGCGTGTTGTCTTTGACCAGCACCATGGCCCCCTTCTTGACGGCCGGTACCTGGCCGAAGACCGGGTCCGCCTGCAGCGCCTGGAGCAGCGCCTTGTCGCCGTAGCTGACGATGAAATCGGCGCCGTTCAGCGCGTCGGCGTTCTCCGCGCTGAGCTGGACGGCAAAGCCGGCGTCCGGNGTCACATATTTTGCCGCGCTCTCCGGAAACTCCATGCCCAGTTCCCCCAAGAATCCCGCGCGCGGATCCTCAGGCAAGTAGATCCAAAAGCTGGACAGATCCGCCGGCGAAAGATAGGCGAAGATCGCCTTCTTGCCCTTGATCTGCGGGTTCTCCGCCACTTTGTCGGCCAGGAGCTGCTCAAGGTCTTGGATCAACTGCTCGCCCTTGTCCGGGATGCCAAGCCCGGCGGCGTTCATGCGGATCTGCTCGCGCCACGTGATGACCCACGGGTCCTTGGGATAGGCCACGGTGGGCGCGATCTGGGTCAAGAGTTCGTACTCTTCCCTGGTGATGCCGGAGTAAGCCGCCAGAATCACGTCCGGTTCGGCGTCGGAAATCGCTTCGAAGTCCAGCCCGTCCGTATCCCGGAAGACGTTCGGCTGCGTGACGCCGAGCTCTTCCAGCTTCTGCTTCGTCCACGGAAGCAGGCCGCTTTCGTCCTGGACGCCGTAATTCGCCTCCGAAAATCCGACGGGCACGACGCCCAAAGCCAGCGCCACGTCATGGTTGGCCCAGGAAATGGTCACGACCCGTTCGGGCTTCTTCTCAATGACCGTTTGTCCGAAGGCATGATCAATCACAATGGGAAATTGCACCGCGTTCGCGTGTTCCTCCGCGCCTCCGGCCGCCTGGCCGTTTCCGGCTTCCTGGCCGCCGGTCTGGGAACCGCCGTCCGCCGCCATAGAAGCCGCCGGCGTCTGGCCGCCGCCCGACGACGACTGGCCGCCCGAGCACCCCGCCAGCACGCCCGTCAAAAGAAACACTGCCGCAAACATTCCCCATGCCAACCGCTTCGCCTTCACGTTTTCTCCACCCTATCCCGTGTCAAGATGATAACGATTATCAGTGTCAATTTATAATCTTAATCATTCNCGTGCATTGTCAAATGTTTTCTCGCGCCGATTTCCGGCCCGCGGGCTTCATCATCCGCTTCGACGGACGTCCGCGAACCCCTTTCGGTGCAATCGCGTNGCGAAACGGGAAATCCGTCTCTCAGGCGATGCGACGATGTCGGTACGACCCCGAGACACGGAAAAACCGTGTCTCGAGGGATCGATCATCCGCTCCGTCCGGCCCGATCGTTCTGACGAATTCCAGCGGTTTTTATGGGTCCCGAATACGGTCTTTGCCTCATCGCTTCGATCCAGCCCCACCCTGACCGTCACATTGTCGCAAGGCAACTTCATGGCGTCCAGCGCCATTCTCGTCGTCATGTTCAGGCACGAAGCCGAAGCGGCTTCCAGGAGGTCGTGCGGTCTGAAGTATTTGACGCTCCCTCCTTTCTCTTCGGTCGTATCCGCGAAAATTCCGGCCGTGCCATTGAACAATTCCGTCAGATCGTTTTCTTTTCCGTTCGTCGCGACAACCACGGGATCCCCTCCCTGAAATTCATATCTTCCTTTATTTTTCCAGTCTCCGTTTTTGTAAAATCATACAGGATATTCCTGCCGCATGCCGCGCTCAATTTTTGTTACAATGAAATCAGGCGGGCCGCGAAAAAGGACGGTGAACGGCATGGGAAGAAGGCACGTCTTCACCCGCTCGGAGCTTCTGGACCATGCGAAGCGCATGCTCCTCGAGCACGGCTATGAAGGATTTCAGCTCAAATCGCTGTCGACGCGCCTGCCCGGCGCCCGCAGCACCATTTACCAATACTTTGCCAACAAGGAAGAAATGATCGCCGCGTGCATGCGGCGCGTCATGGAGAACGTGCTGCGGCAGGCGCAGGAAGTGGACGAAACGGATTGCATGGAAGCCCTGCGGCAATTGCTGAACATTTATCTCCGGGAAGCGGGCTTCCACCAGCTGATCGGCTACGCGCACAAGATCAACCCGTCCAGCTCCCCCTCCACGGCTCAGGATCTTGCGTTTGTGGAACAAGCCCATATCACGCTGAAAAACCAGATCGAGCGGCTTCTGGTCCGCGCCCGGGAAGAAGGACGCATCAACCCGGACATTCCGCTCCCCGCCGTTGCCGGCGTCTTTTTCAATCTGATCAACACCCCCAATCTGATGGACATCCCGCTCACCGAGTGGAGCGAATGGCTGTTCAAAATGTGGCTGGAAGGCGCGGGTTCACAAAATTGAAATATTTTTAAATTGACACACGTGTCAAATAAACGTATAATGGGCAGGGTTGATTCGAGGTGCAGAAGGAGAAGATCGCGCATGTTTCTCGCTTTGAAGGAGATGCGTCACAGCAAGACCCGCTTTGTGATGATCGGCGTCATCCTCGTCCTTGTTTCCTGGCTCGTGTTCATTCTGTCCGGGCTGGGAAACGGTCTGGCCGCCCTCGCGGCTTCGACGTTCAAAAACATGGACGCCGATTATGTGGTGTTCGAAAAAGGATCCATAGCCTCGATGGGCAAATCCCTCCTGTCGGGTGAGCTGACGGCCCGGCTGACGGAAATTCCGGGCGTGGAAGCCGCCTCGCCCATGGTTTCATCTTCGGATCGGCCGTCCGGGAAAACGCCGATCCGGAAGAGTTCAAGCTCGACATCGCGCTGATCGGCATCGAGCCGGGAAGTTTTCTGGAGCCGGAGGTCGCGGAAGGCGCCGGGTTGGACGCCGGCCGTCCGACATATGTCCTGGCCAACGAATCGTTGAAAGATGAAGGATTCCGGGTCGGCGACAGCTTCGTACTGGACGGCACGGCGGAAATGCTGACGATCGCCGGATTCGTCCGGGATCAAACCTACAACCACATCGCGTCCGTGTTCATCCCCATCGAGACCTGGCGCAAACTGGCCTTCGCCGCCCCCGGCTCCGACAAAGGCGTCCGGGACCCCGTCAACGCGATCATGCTGCAAGGCAAAAACATCGATCCGAACGCGATCGGCGAACTCCTGCCGGGCACGGAAACGGTCACCCGCGCGCATGCCGTACAGGGCATCTCCGGCTACAAGGAAGAGACCGGCACCATATTTATGATGCTCGGCTTCCTGTTTGTAATATCCGCCTTTATCGTGGGCGTGTTCTTTTACGTGCTCACCATGCAAAAATCCAACCAGTTCGGGATCATGAAAGCGATCGGGGCCAAGAACGGATTCCTCGGAAAAGCCGTCATCTCCCAGGTGTTCGTCCTGTCGCTGGCGAGCATCGCCGTCGGCATCCTGCTCACCTGCGGGACGGCGGCCGTCCTGCCCAAAGGGATGCCGTTCCGGCTGGAAACAAGCTGGGTGATCGTGTATTCCCTCGTGCTGCTTGCCATCGCGCTGCTCAGTTCGCTGGTATCCGTCCGCACGGTTGTGAAAATCGATCCGCTGAAGGCGCTCGGGAGGGTGGAATAATGACGCAGGGGCTTGAAATGCGATCGGTGTCCAAATTTTACGACGCGGGTTCGGAACGCATCACGGCGCTGGACCGGGTGTCCATCCGGGTGGAGCCCGGCGAGTTCGTCGCCGTGGTGGGCCCGTCCGGTTCGGGCAAGACCACCTTCCTGTCCATCGCCGGCGCGCTTCTCAAACCCTCCGAAGGGGAAGTCCTTTTGAACGGAAAAAACATCGCCGAGTTGCCGGACAAGCAGTTGGCCGACATCCGGCTGCGCGAAGTCGGGTTCATCATGCAGGCGTCGAACCTGGTTCCCTACCTGAACGTTCTGGATCAGCTGCTGGTGGTGAAACGCATGGCGGGAAAAGTCACCCCGGCGGACAAGGCTTTCGCCGCGGAACTCCTTGCCGAGCTGGGGCTGGCCGAGAGGATGAAGCGCTGTCCGGAGGAGCTCTCCGGCGGCGAAAAACAGCGCGTCGCCATCGCCCGGGCGCTCATGAACGATCCGGGCGTCATTCTGGCGGACGAACCCACGGCGAGCCTGGATACCAAACGGGCCCACGAAGTGGTCTCCCTGATCGCCAAGGCGGTGAAAACCCGCCGCAAGGCGGCGGTCATGGTCACCCACGACGAGCGGCTGCTGTCCTACTGCGACAAGGTCTACCGGATGGAGGACGGCCGGCTGTCACTGTCATCGCCGGAGCCGGTGCCCGTTTCCTGAGCGGACAGCTTTTGTCCTTGCCACATGCGGATCAACTGATCAAAGAAAACGTCCGCGTTCATTCAGTCCCAAACCCTTCCGGAATGTTCCAAAAATCCGGAAGGGTTTGTCCTTATTTGAGGATAATCTTGACAGTGATATAACATTACGAAGATGCCCGCGGCGATTGTCCAATCCAAAATTTTATAGACGATCTGGAGCAAAAAGCACGAAAAAGCAAACGGACAGCCGGCTTGCTCAAGAAATTTTATGATTCCCTTGAATTGCTGGAGCGCTGCGGTACAAGGTGCGGCGAGAAGCTGGACCTCGTTACCGACGAAGAAGCCGCCGTTGTTTCTTAATGGTTTATGCCACAAAAAGCCGCCTTCAGGGGCGGTTCAAGGCCCGAACGATTGACTCTTCCACGTTTTTATGACACCTGTCATCCCCAGGTCATGATGCCCGTGAATACCGCCGCCGACCCCTCCCGTTTACAATGGGAACCGACAGAGCAGAACGAAACGGGAGTGGGGAAACGTGACGGCGGAAAAAAGCGGAGGGCGAATCCGGCTGCTCGACATTCTGCGCGGATTCGCCATTTTCGGAACCCTGGGGACCAACATCTGGATCTTCGCCCACCTGGGGGACCTGAACCTGCTGTTCAACCATGACTCGCCCTGGTGGGCGTCGGCCGACACCTTCCTGCAGCTCATCGTGCTGTTTCTGGTCAACGGCAAGTTTCTCGGAATGCTGACCATCCTGTTCGGGGTCGGACTGGAGCTGAAGTATCGCCAAGCCCTGCGGCGGGGCGACCCTTGGCCCGGCGCGTACCTGTGGATCTGCCTGTTCCTCCTGGCGGAAGGCTTCCTCCACTTCGTTCTGGTGATGGAATACGACATCCTCATGAGCTACGCCGTCACCGCCATCATCGTGGCCCATATCGTGCGGGGCGGCGACCGCAGGATCAACCGGACGCTGAAAGGACTGGGCGGCGGCTATGTCCTCTTCATGCTGGCGATCGCGGTCCTTGAGTTCGGGCTGGTCGCGTCGGGAGGCAACCTGTCCTGGGGCGACATGAACCCCGTGGTGGCGCTGTACCGGGAAGGCACATGGCTGGAACAAGTCATCTACCGCCTGTCCAATTTTCTCGTGCTTCGAATCGAGGCCATCTTCGTCATCCCCCTGAACGTCATCCTGTTCCTCGCGGGGGTGCGCCTCATGCGCGCCGGCGCCTTCGCGCCCGACGAACGGGGCCGGCGCATCCGCCGCCGCATGCTCCGGATCGGCCTCGGGCTGGGTGTGCCGTTGAATCTCTTGATGTTCTTCCCGGGCGGGGGATTCGATCTGGGCGTCCGCTACCTGTTCGCGCCGATCCTGTCGCTGGGCTACATGGCCCTCATCGCCAGGCTGGTCGAGAAAAGCGAACATCTCAGGGTATGGCGCTACGCGGAATCCGTCGGTAAAATGTCCTTGAGCTGCTATGTGTTGCAAAACATCCTGGCGTCCTGCCTCTTCTACGGCTGGGGGCTGGGTCTGGGGGGCCGGCTGGACAGCCTGTCGGTGATCGGTGTCTGGCTCGCCGTCTGCCTGGCCGAAGCCGTCTTCGCCGGATGGTGGATGAAGCGCATGCGGCTCGGTCCCATGGAATGGACCCGCAAGTCGCTGCTCAGGTTGGTGGCGGCGCGCTAGCGGCCGATGCGGAGGCGTTTCCCGACATGCGCAAAATCAGGTTCAGGCTCTACCCGGAAAATCAGCTCCGGCGCTACCTTCTCCTCGACATCATTCTCTGCGTCTTTCTGTTCTACCAGGCGCTCACCGCCGACAGCTCCGTCGGGCTGGTCGGCACTTTCCTTTTGCTGGCGCTGTTTCTCATTCTGTTTTATATGGGGCTCTGGTTCAGGGGCTGGCGGCTGCTCGCGGTGGTCGTGGCCGGCTGCGGCCTGATGGCGGTGTTCGCCGTTTTCTACGAACCGTGGCTTCTCTTGTTCGCCGTCGGCTTCGCGGATTTCCTCGGGCGCGTCCGCTCCCGGGAACAGCTGGCCGCCGGGCTGGCCGCCTTCGTCGCCATGTACCTTCTCACCAGTTTCGTTGTATATCGGGATGTGCTTTATTTCCTCCAGACCCCGCTTTTGCCCTTCATGATCATCCAGCTCGCCATTCCCTTCGTGGTGCGCGTCGTGGAAAGATCCGAATCGCTGAGGAGCGAACTGGCCGCCGCCAACGAACGGATCGCGCTTTACGCCCAGGAAGAAGAGCGCCACCGCCTGGCCCGGGATCTCCACGACACCCTCGGACAGACGCTGACCATGATCAAGATGAAAAGCGAACTGGCCATGCGCATGATGGAAAAAAACCCGGATCGGGCGAAACAGGAAATGCAGGAAGTGGTCCGGACGTCCCGCGCGGCGCTCAAGCAGGTGAGGGATCTGGTCACGGACATGCGGTACGTCTCCCTGGAGCAGGAGCTGGAGCACGGCCGCAGCCTGCTCGCCGGCGCCGGGATCGGCTTCGACTTCCACGGAGCGGATCGGCGGCCGAGTTTGTCCAAGGTGACGGAAACGATGCTGGCCCTGGCCCTGCGGGAAAGTCTGACCAACGTCGCGAAGCACAGCGGAGCCGGACGCTGCGCGGTCACGGAGGAATGGGACGGCGGGTGGTACCGGCTGCGCATCGAAGACGACGGCGTCGGCATGACCGAAGAACGGAAAACGGCGGGACACGGCCTGTCGGCCATGGAAGAGCGCATGCGCCTGCTGCGGGGAGAAGCCCGCGTCGGCCGTTCGGCCCTGGGCGGCGTCATGGTGACGCTCGCCGTGCCGGTTCCGGCGCAGTCCGCGAGCGGGGAGGATGTATCGTGATCCGGATCGTCATCGCCGAAGACCAGCAAATGCTGCTCAGCGCCCTGGCGTCCCTCCTGCAGCTGGAGGACGACATCGAAGTGGTCGCCCAGGTCCCGGACGGCGGAAAAGCGCTGGAAGCCATCCGGACCTTGCGTCCCGACATTTGTCTTCTGGACATCGAGATGCCGGGTCTGGGCGGTCTGGACGTGGCCGAGGCGGTCCGGCGGGAGGGGCTGGGCTGCCGGATCGTGATCGTCACCACGTTTTCCCGGCCGGGCTACCTGCAAAGGGCCACGGAGCTGAAAGTGGACGGCTATTTGCTCAAGGACGAGCCCATCGAGGATCTTGTGGAAGCCATCCGGAAGGTGCATCGGGGCGAACGCGTGATCAGCCCCGAGCTGGCCGCGCGGTTTTTCTTCGCCAGGGAAGAAAATCCGCTGTCGGAGCGGGAACGGGAAGTGCTGCGTCTGGCGGCGGACGGCCTGACCACGGACCAAATCGCCTCCGCCCTTTACCTGACGAAAGGCACGGTGCGCAACTACCTGTCTTCCGCGATCCAGAAGCTTGAGGTCGAGTCCCGGCACCAGGCCGTGAAAAAGGCGGCGGAAAAAGGGTGGATTTGACCTTCAGGACCCGGGGCCGATCCGGAGCATCATGCTCCCGAAGCAACCGGTGCCCGCAATGTTGGGATGGGCGTGACAGGCGGGAAAGTTGGATGACGACACGTCGACGCGAATGCGGGAACCCCGTTTCACCGTCCATGTGACCGGCCACATTTCAATGACGACCTCCACCACGTCGCCGGGAGCGTAATCGAGCGGACGTACCGCCCCGTAAGGTCATTTGCCTCACCAGCTCGCGGACGTCTCTTGAAACCGATTTCATTTTTAAGTACCCTCCTTGATGCTCATTGTTTACAAGTTGGCAGAGGCCTTCAGGCTCGGCCATTCGCCATGCCGGTCATCGGTTGAATTTGCGGCGCACCCTTTGGGCGATTTCCACCATGCAGTCTTCCGC
>NICF_comb_assmDRAFT_10001530_pt1 | contig 18248 bp, 21 predicted proteins | sample NewIslPassag4_SG_FD_11279 | JGI IMG/M metagenome (IMG submission 11279) | reverse complement strand
CGTCCGCAAGCCGGCGCTTGGCGGCTTCGAGAGCCTCCAGTTCCCGCTGGTACTCTTGCGAAAGCTCCTCCCGGCGGGCGACGCTCTGCGCGAGAGAATCGTCTTGGCGGGACTCCTCGCGCCCCAGGGACTCCCGACGGCTTTCCAGCTGGATGAGCCGTGCGGAGACAGCGGCGAGCTCCCTGCGCTTTTGGTCTAGAGCGCGTTCGGCTTCCGAAAGCGCCGAAGTGGAGCGTGCGATGGCCTCATCCAGCGCCTCGAGCTCTCTCGCCTTGGGCTTTAGCTCCTCTTGGGCGCGGGCAAGCGCCTGGCTCGCCCGGTCCAGCTCCTCAGCAAGCCTTGCGATGCGCTCGTCGACGGCGGCGAGCCGCATGGCAAGCTCGGTCTCGTCCCGTCCCGCCCGTTCAAGGCGCGCGCGGGCGAGCTCCCCTCTGTGCTGGGCGGCCAGCTCCCGCCGTTGAACCTCCTGCAGCTGTGCGTGAAGCCGCGCGATCTCATCGTCAAGCGAGTCGACGGCGCCGGTCATTTCCACGAGCTTGGGCTCAAGGGCGCGCGCGATCGCATGCAGCTCGTCCCTCTCTTGCTCCCGCTCGGAGAGCCGGCGGGCGTTCTCGCTCGCTTTCTCCTCGATTTCCCAAAGTTCGCTCGCAAAGAGGCGAATCTCGACAGTCTTTAGGCGCTCGTCGATCACCTCGTAGGCCCGGGCCGCCTCCGCTTGCTTGGCGAGAGGGCCTAGCCGGGATTCGACCTCCCGGATGATGTCTTCGAGCCGTACCAGGTTCTCTTCGGCCTGCGCCAGCTTCAACAGGGCTTCCCGCTTTTTCACCCGGTACTTGCTGACGCCCGCCGCTTCCTCGAGAAACGCACGGCGCTCCTCGGGCTTGGCACTTAAGATCGCCTCGACCTCTCCTTGTCCGATGATGGAAAGCGATCCACGGCCGAGGCCGGTATCCAAGAAGAGCTCCTGGATGTCCTTGAGGCGGCAGGGCGAGCGGTTAATGAGAAACTCGCTCTCCCCCGAGCGATACACCCTGCGGGTGATCGTCACTTCCGAGTACTCGAGGGGGATTTTCCCCTCGCTGTTATCAAAGGTGAGGGAGACCTCAGCCATCCCCACCGACTTCTTGCTTTCGCTACCGGCGAAGATCACGTCCTCAAGCTTCGCGCCCCGCAGCACCCGGACGCTTTGCTCGCCAAGGACCCAGCGAATGGCGTCGGCGATGTTGCTCTTTCCGCTGCCGTTGGGACCGACGACAGCTGCGACGCCTTTCGGCAGCTCCAAAGTGGTGCGCCCTGCAAACGATTTGAAGCCTTGCAGGGTGAGGGACTTTAGAAACACAAGCGGCGCCTCCCGCATGCGAGGTGAGCCGCCCATCCGGCGGACGCACTTGCGGCGGTCGAAGAGCTTCGACCGCCGCGGGGCGTGCCAGACTCACTTCGCCAGCGCTCCCCCCACCCCTGCTTTTCTAGGCTCGATGCATGCGACTCGGCTTGGGATTTGGATCTTCATGTACAGATCCTTGCGACGGCGGACGTTCAGGGGGATGCACGGGTTCATGAGCGACCCGTAAGTATCGACGATCCGCTTGAGCTTTGCCTTTACCCGAGTGCGGGCGTTGTCGATCACCTTGGCCTTGACGCCGATGGCCCTCTCGATCTCGCCGCTGGAATAGCCTTGCAACAAGAGGGCGATCACAGTGTATTCGAGGAGTGAGAGGTGGTTTTTGAGCAAGAGGTTGATGCGGTGGTTCGTGCTCTTCTCCTCCAAGAGCTCCTCCGGATCCACGGAAGGATCGACCAGCGGGAGAAGGTCCATCACGGTGCGCGTCTCGTCGGCGTTGACGTATGCCTGCAAAGAGAGGGCCTGGTTGAGGGCTTTGTGCTTGTTGCCGTTGGACTGCTTGATGGCGTTGTACACTTTGCGGATGATGCACATGTACGCAAATGAACTGAATTTTACGTCAAAAGAGTCGGGACGATACTCATCGATCGCGGCAAGGAGCCCGATAAAGCCTTCCTGCATCAGGTCTTCAAACTCGAGGAAGCTCGCATAATGCCGCTTGACGATGTGTTTGACCATCGGCAGGTACTTCTGTACCAGTTCGTCCTTGGCCTGCGGGTCGCCGCCGCGAATCCGGCGGATCAACGCCAGGTCGCGCAGCTGGTTTCGATCCCCACGCACGAAAACTCCCCCCTGTCCAAGCCGAGGTTTGTACATCTATACGGCTTGTCTTGGGGGGATATGCCTATGACTTAACGGCAAGCCGGACGGAACGACCGTGGAGAAAGCGCCGCCCCGGGGAAACGTCCCGATACGACGCCAAAGCCGCCTTCAGCGAGGCCCAACCTGGAAGCGGATGGCCGTCCGTTCCTCGCCGTCGATCACGATCTCGGAGAACGCGGGGACGCAGACCAAATCGATCCCGGAGGGCGCCACAAACCCGCGTGCGATAGCGATGGCCTTGACGGCCTGGTTGACCGCCCCGGCTCCCACCGCTTGCATATGGACAGTGCCATGCCCCCTGACGACTGCTGCGATCGCTCCCGCAACCGACTTAGGCTGAGAGTTTGACGAGACCTTGAGGATCTCCACGTGCACTCCTCCTCTGTGTCGTATTCGGTTCATTCGGGAACCCGCGCCTCATCGAGCACGAGGCCGAGCCGCCGGTCGAGGGCGGAGAGGACTGCTCGCACGGCCGCTTCGCCGTCGTCGCGACGCACGTGGGCGCTGCCTGCCAGTGCCTCTTCACCGCGACCGTCGGCAAGCGTGACGACGCAGGCAATGACCGGCCGGTGACCCACTTCAAACCGGCCGACGTCCTCGACGATGATGTCGACGAGCCCCCGAGCGGCTTGCTTCACTCCCGAAGCCGCCGCCTGGGCCGCCAGCATCAGCCGGCTGCGCGCCGAAGCGGGTCCCTCTGCCTCGCCGGTGAAGACCGTCTCGTTGAGGCGCAAGGCGACCTCCGCTCTCGCAAGGCCGCCCTGGAGGCGGACAGTGACCGCCTCCAGCAAAAGGTGCGTCTCCTTTGGAGGGTCGGGCTCGACTTGTGCAACGCTGATCCGCCTGTGATCGATGACGAGGCCAAATCTGGCCATGAGGCAGCTCTCCACATCCCGTGCGATCTGCTTGGGATGACGCGTGCTGTTGGCCAGGATGTGAACTTCCTCCGGATCGCCGGCGTCACCGACCACCCGGGCGGACAGGACACCCGAGATCAGCCTGAGGGTCTCCTCGATGGTTTCGCGATCGACCACGCCATCACTCCTTGAGCGTCCGGAATCCCCCGTCTGGGACGCGAAGATTCAGATGACGGTCCCCCCCTGGTGCCAGGTTTTGGCACTATCACTTCCCATTCTACACGAAATTGCCTACCGGGCCAAGCAAGTGTGGTACAATATTTTCGTTCCCTGAGTTCATTCAGGTTTAACTAACAGCAGCGTGCGAAGGAGCGTTCACCGTGGCCGAACAGGTGCTGGAGAGAATCATCGGTCTCATTCGCGCGCGCCCGACCATCACCGTGAAGGAGCTCGCCCAGGAGCTTGGATTCGCGGAGGAGCGGTCGGTTTACTATTGGCTGCACAAAGCGGGTCACAAGGGACTTAAAACGCTGAAGAGGGATGTGCTCTGGGGACGCGAGGCGAATGCAAGCTCCGGCGCGCCCCGTCGCGAAGAGGAAGAAGAGGCGATGGGTGCCGATAAAGTCGAGGAGGTGCGCGAGGAAGCCCAAGGGTATGGGCCGTTTTCCGTCATCGTCTCGACGCGCTCGTACGAACCGTGGATTAAGGCCGGCGACGAGCTCCACGTCGATCCCGGGGCGTCGCCGTCCGACGGCGACTTAGTCTTGATCGATCTGCCCGGCGAACCCGACGCGCTGCGCCGCGCATACCCGGAGGCGGCCGCTCTCCGCCTCATTCACCCCAGCGATCCCCGGGAGGCCTTGCGACTGGAGGAGGCGCCCGGCCGGATCCGAGGCGTCGTGGTTCGCCTGGTGCGCGGGCGCCCGTAAAAATGGAAAAGGCGGCGTCACCGCCGCCAGTCTTCCGTCACCTTCAAAGCTTCGCGAGCCGCTTCCTGTTCGGATTCCTTCTTTGACCGGCCGGTCCCCCGGCCGAGAACCCGCCCGTCGTAGATCACTTCACTGACGAACAGCTTATTGTGATCGGGCCCGCTCTCGTAAACCAGCCGGTACGTCGGGGTCCGTTTGGAGACAGCCTGGAGCCTTTCTTGCAGGGCGCTTTTGGGGTCGATCTCCTCCTTCGACCGGCCAAGCCGCGCAAGCTCCCCCGCCAGCGACGAGAGGACGAAAGCGCGGGCCGCCTCCCACCCGGCATCCAGATAGAGGGCGGCAGCCACCGCTTCGAAAGCGTCGCAAAGGAGCGAGACGCGGTCTCGCCCTCCCGACTGGTCTTCCCCCTTGCCGAGCAACAGGTGCTCGCCGAGGCCGAGGCGACGAGCCGCCTCCGCTAGCGACTCGGCACAGACGACGCTTGCCCGCATCTTGGCGAGCTCCCCCTCGGGCCGGTGCGGAAACTGCTGATAGAGGCGTTCGGTGACGACCAGCTGGATCACCGCGTCCCCTAAGAATTCGAGGCGCTCATTGTCCTGTCCCTCGCGGCCCTCTTCGTGGGCGTACGAGGAGTGAGTCAACGCCTGGGCAAGGAGAGAAGTGTTTCTAAACCCCAGCCGTCCGGCCAACTCGTGCAAACCCATGCGCCCCACCACTCGCTACTCTTGATACCTCCGGAAGACCAACACCGCGTTGTGACCTCCAAACCCAAAGGAGTTGGAGATCGCGACGTCGATCTTTCCTTTGCGCGCCTTGTTGGGCACGTAGTCGAGGTCGCACTCCGGATCGGGCGTCTCGTAGTTGATCGTCGGTGGGATGATCTGCTCGGCCAGCACCTTGCAGGCTGCGATGGCCTCCACGCCCCCGGCCGCACCCAAGAGATGTCCCGTCATCGACTTGGTCGAACTGATGGGGATCTTGTAGGCGGCTTCTTTAAAGACGGCTTTGATGGCCATCGTTTCGAACTTGTCGTTGTACTCGGTCGACGTTCCGTGTGCGTTGATGTAGCCCACCTCTTCGGGCCTCACCCCGGCGTCCTTCAACGCCTCGATCATCGCTCTACGAGCTCCGTCCCCTTGAGGGGCGGGTGTGGTGATGTGATAGGCGTCGCCCGTCGAGGCGTAACCCACCAGCTCCGCGTAGATCTTGGCCCCTCGCGCTTTGGCGTGTTCGAGCTCCTCGAGGATGAGGATACCGCAGCCTTCGCCGAGGACGAACCCATCGCGGTCCTTGTCGAACGGGCGGCTTGCCCGCTCGGGCTCGTCGTTTCTCGTCGACAGAGTGCGTGCGGCGCAGAACCCGGCCATCGACAGCGCGCTGACGGCCGCTTCGGTCCCGCCCGTGATCATCACGTCGGCTTGCCCCCGCTGGATCACCCGGAAGGCGTCGCCGATGGAGTGGGAACCGGACGCGCACGCGGTGACGGTGCAGGCGTTGTGCCCTTTGGCGCCGACCAGGATCGAGACTTGTCCCGAAGCGATGTCGGGGATCATCATCGGGACGAAAAAGGGACTCACCCTGTCAGGCCCTTTCTCGAGGAGGTTGCGGCACTGCTCCTCGAACGTATGAATTCCGCCGATGCCAGAGCCGATCAATACGCCTACTCGTTCCCAGTCGACATTGTCGGAGATGCGCGCATCTTCCAGCGCCATGCGTGCTCCCGCCACGGCGAACTGGGCAAAGCGATCCATCCTCCGGGCTTCCTTGCGATCCATGTAATCGGTAGGATCGAACTCTTTCACCTCGGCGGCGATGCGCGTTGAAAAGGCAGAGGCGTCAAACTGGGTGATCGGACCGACGCCCGACCGCCCTTGAATCAGCCCGTCCCACAAGGCGTCGACGCCGAGACCGAGCGGGGTGACGGCGCCCATTCCCGTGACGACCACTCGTCTGTTCATCAGCGCCCACCTCCTCATGACCGAGCACGCTCGGTCGTGCTGTTACGGCGCATGCCGGCCGCAATAACCGACAGGACCGGCATGCGCTTTCGAAGTTTTTTCCGTCATCCAAGCTTCTCTTTGATGTACCTTGCGGCGTCGCCCACCGTCTTGATGGTCTCGGCGTCCTCGTCGGGAATTTCCAGGTCAAACTCCTCTTCAAACGCCATCACCAATTCGACGATGTCCAGCGAATCGGCGCCGAGGTCATCGACGAAGGAGGCGTCTTCGGTCACCTCGTCTGCGTCGACGCCGAGCTGCTCGACGACCAGCTCTTTCACACGGTCCAAAACGTCCATGTCGTCACCTCCTTGAAAGGTATCATCACATGGCCAGCCCGCCATCGACGACCAACGTGTGCCCGGTGATGTAGCCGGCGTCGTCGCTGGCGAGAAATGCCACGCAACTTGCAACCTCTTCGGGCCGGCCGATCCGTCCCATGGGGATCTTTTCGGCCAAGCGCTCCCGCTGCTCAGGGCTGAGGGCGTCCGTCATGTCGGACTGGATGAAGCCGGGAGCCACCGCATTCACGGTAATGCCCCGGCTCGCCACCTCCCTCGCCAGGCTCTTGGTAAAGCCGATCAAGGCCGCCTTGGACGCTGCGTAGTTGGTCTGCCCGGGGTTGCCGATGAGGCCGACGATAGACGAGATGTTTATGATACGGCCCCACCGCTTCTTCATCATGCCCCGAAGGACGCCTTTTGCCAAGCGGTACGCGCCCGTGAGATTGACGCGGAGCACCTCGTCCCACGCTTCCTCGTCCATGCGCAAAAGGAGCGTGTCGCGCGTGATGCCCGCATTGTTTACCAGGATGTCCACCGGGCCGAGCCGCTTCTCGATCTCCGAAAGGAGAGCTTCGCAGCTCGCAGCGTCGCCCACCTCGAGGGGAAGACCTAAAGCCTTCGCTCCGTTCGCTTCAATGGCGCAGGCCACCTCTTGCGCCTTCGCGGCGTCCCGCCCCGTGAGAACGACGGTGGCTCCCTCCGATGCGAGCCGCTCCGCCGTCGCTTTCCCCAGGCCTCGAGTGGCCCCCGTCACCAGGGCGATCTTCCCTTCCAGCTTCATTGTGCCAAGCCCACCTCCTGCCGAAACGCTTCGAAACTCTCCCGAGATTCGACGTTGAAGAGCCGGGCACCCCGCTCGATGCGCTTGATGAGTCCCGTGAGGACTCGTCCGGGTCCGATCTCGACGAACCCGTCTATCCCCTGCGCCCACATGTTGCGCACCGACTCCTCCCACCGCACCGGAGCGCTCACTTGCTGCGCGAGGCAACGCTTGGTCTCCTCGGCGCCGCTGAGCGCGGAGGCGGTGACGTTGCTGTAAACTGGATACTGGAAGGTCCCTATAGGTACCGCCTCTAGCCACTGGGAAAGCTTCTCGCCTGCGCCCGACAGGAGCGAGGAATGAAAGGGACCACTCACCTTAAGCCGCTGCGCTCTTTTGGCCCCTCGGCTCAGCGCCACTTCGATCAACGCCTCGACGGCCGGCGTCCGCCCTGCGACCACCACTTGCCCCGGGCCGTTGTAGGTGGCGGGCTCCGCACCCGGCACCTCGCGACAAAGAGCTTCGACGACGTCCCGCTCAAGGCCTAGGATGGCCGCCATGGTCCCTTCGCCGGGCGGCACAGCCTCCTCCATCAGCTGGCCCCGCAGGCGCACGGTACGGACCGCGTCAGCAAAGCTCATCGCACCGGAGGCAACGAGAGCGCTGTACTCGCCAAGGGAGTGGCCCGCCGCCATCGCCGGCCGGAACCCCTCCGCCGCGAGCAGGCGGTAGATGGCAACGCTCGTCACCAAGAGGGCCGGTTGAGTGTTGCGGGTGAGCGTGAGCTCTTCTTCGGGCCCTTCGAAACAGAGCTTGGAAAGGGAGAAGCCCAGGGCCTCATCGGCTTCGGCGTAGGTCTCGCGCACGATCGCATACTCCTTGTAGAGCTCCTCTCCCATCCCGACATACTGCGAGCCTTGTCCGGGAAAGACTGCGGCGAGCTTAAACACGGGGCACCCGCTCCCCCGTCCATTCCAGCACGCTGGCCGCCCAGGTGAGCCCGCCTCCGAAACCCACTAGCACCACCACGTCCCCTTCTGCAATTCTCCCCTGATCTAACGCCTCATCGAGGGCAATCGGGATCGATGCAGCCGAGGTGTTGCCGTACTTGTGCACGTTGGAGAACATCCGGTCGCCCTCGACGCCCAACCGCTTGGCCGCCGCGTCGATGATCCTGATATTGGCCTGGTGAGGAATGAAAAGACGCACCTGCTCGAGGGGGATTCCCGCCCGGCGCAAGGCCTCGAGAGCCGCCTCCGGCATCACCCGCACGGCGAACTTGAACACCTCGTTACCGTCCATGCGGATGTAGGTTCCCCGGCGTTCGCCCGACGGGGATGAGGCCTCCTCGTTGGAGCGGCTCGCCGGGATCGTCAGCTTCTCTCCGCCGCTTCCGTCGGCGCCCAAGTAGGTCGAAAGCACCCCGCCTCGCTCCACTGGACCGAGAACACAGGCCCCTGCCCCGTCTCCGAACAGGACGCAGGTGCTCCTGTCGGTGTAGTCGGTCACGTGGCTCAACAGATCGGCGCCAATCACCAGGACGTTGCGGTAGGCGCCCGCCTCGATCCCCCTCACCGCCACATCCAGACCGTAGACAAAGCCCGAGCACGCGGCGGAGAGGTCGAAAGCTGCAGCCTGAGGAGCGTCGATCTTGTGCTGCACGATGCAGGCCGTCGGCGGACAAAACATGTCGGGGGTCAGCGTGGCGACGATGATCAGGTCAATCTCGCCGGGGGCGACCCCGGCTCGCTCCAAAGCTTTTCGCGCCGCCTTGGCGGCGTAATCGGACGTCTTGTCATCGGGTGCGGAGATGCGCCGCTCTTTGATCCCGGTCCGGGTGGAGATCCATTCGTCCGACGTATCGACCATCTTCTCCAAGTCGTGGTTGGTCAGGACGCGGTCGGGCACTGCGGAGCCGACACCCAAGATCCCGGCCTTCACCCTCTGGCTCACTGGACTCACCGCCCGTTCTGGATGATCCTGTCTGCGATGGCGCCGACGATGTTTCCGGCCACCGACTCGTGCGCCACGCGGATCGCGTTTTTGACGGCCTTTTCATTGGACGACCCGTGCGAGATGATGCAGACTCCCCGAACGCCGAGCAAGGGGGCACCGCCGTATTCGGTGTAGTCCATCTTCCGCCACAGCTCCTTCAGAGCGGGACGGAGCATGAACCCGCCCAGCTTGCTCCGGGCGCTGCGCCCGATCGCCTCGCGCAAGAGATCAAAGATGACGGCGCCCATCCCTTCGGCAAACTTCAGCACCACATTGCCGATAAACCCGTCGCACACGACGACGTCGGCCTTGCCCGCGAGGATGTCACGCCCCTCCACATTGCCGACGAAGTTGAGGTCGCTGGATTGCCTCAGCAGGGGATACGCCTCCCGCACCAGCTCACATCCTTTTCCCTCTTCCTCGCCGTTGTTGAGCAGCCCCACCCGAGGCCGCTCGATGCCGAGGACGATCTGTGCGTAAAGGCTTCCCATCAAGGCAAACTGCGCGAGGTTCTTCGGGTGGCAGTCGACCTGGGCGCCTACGTCCAACATGATGCAGGCACCGTCTAAGGTAGGCAAGATCGCGCTGATGGCCGGCCGGTCGATTCCCTTGATCCGCCCCCACTCCAGAAGCGAACACGCCATTGCCGCACCCGTGCTGCCGGCGCTCACCAGAGCGTCCGCCGCGCCGGTCTTCACCATGCGCGCGGCGACGACGATCGATGAATCCTGCTGCTTGCGGACGGCCTCGACGGGATGCGCTCCCATGGCGATCACTTCGGAGGCGGGCACGATGGAGACGTTGGGCGGCGCCGAGTAGGTCTCAAGCAGGGGCTCGATCTGTTCTTGCCTTCCCACCAAGATGATGTCGGCCGCAAGCTCCCGCGCCGCGAGGATCGCTCCACCGACGATGGCGTGGGGCGCGTGGTCACCCCCCATCGCGTCGACGGCGATGCGTGAGCGTCCTCGCGCAGGCACCTGTGCCGAAACGTGCTCCCTCGTCACTCGCGCTTGCCTCCCTCGCCAACGTGGCCGTCACCCCTGACCGTCTCATGGTCTCGCCCCAGCGCGAAGATGACGAGCGTCGCAGAAAAGACCAGAGCGCCTTCGACTCTGCTTTCCACCCGGACCCACGACTTCTTTCCCGTCACTTTTTGCACCGTCGCCTTGGCCACCACTCGGTCGCCGACGCGCACCGGCTGGTGAAAGCGGAGCCTCGCGGAACCGGTAAGAGCCACGTCCGCGTCGATCACCGCGACGGCCAAAGAGTTGGCCTGGGCAAAAAGATGGTGGCCGCGGACGATTCCAGTCCGCTCAAACCCCATCTCCGGCGTGGTTTCGAGGATAGAGATGCCCCCCACCCCAAGCTCCAGATCGATGAGCTCGCCTGCGACCTCGGCCGGAACGAGCGACTTTACTCTTCCCTGTACTCGCTCCACCACTTGGCGGGCTCTCGCCCGCATCTCGGGCACCCCGAGCTCGAGCCGGTCCAACCGGATCGTCTGGACGCTCACGTTGAGCCGTCGAGCCAGCATCTGATCGGTGAGAAGAGGATCCTCCCTGATCATCTCTTGGAGGAGACGTTGCCGCTCGCTCTTGGTAGCCTTGATCGCCATGTCCCAACCCCCACGGGAGCCTGCGATGGCTGGCACGAGGTGCAAACTCAACCTAGAACCTATGGGTGCCACAAGATAATAGCACCAGATACCAATCGCCGTCAACAAGGAACGGCCTGGCTTCCCAGGCCGCTTCTGAACAAGAAAACTCGTCAGTTCTCCGCGCCGGCGCTGACCACTGTCCGCCCCGCGTAAGAGCCGCAGTGCGGGCACACCCGGTGCGGCAGCTTAGGCTCATGGCACTGAGGACAACGGTTCAGCACCGGAAGCTCCGCCTTCCACGTCGAACGCCGCGTGCGGGTGCGGGCTTTTGAGTGTCTGCGTTTTGGGTTGGCCATTCACCTTCTCCTCCATCCATCGCCTCGCGGCGGATCATCTCTCGCCTACTCGAACAGGTCCATCAAGGGCGCAAGCCTGGGATCGACATCGCCCGCGGGACAGCCGCACTCTGCAATGTTGAGGTTGGCCCCGCAACGAGGGCAGATCCCCTTGCACTCGGGCCGGCAGAGAAGCTTCTGCGGCAGGGCCAGGAGCAAGTGATCGTGAACGAGCTCATCGACGGAGATGGCATCGCCCTGAAAGAAATTGAACTCGTCGAGCTCCTCGTCTTCCTCACCGTCCGCCGAGTCGCCGACTGCGTCATCGCGGGCGGGCTTTGCCCCGACGGGGAGAAACTCCTCCTGCACGCGGTCGCGGATCTCCGTGCGAAACGGCTCAAGGCAACGATCGCAGACGACCGACGCCGTCGCGTACAGCTCTCCCTCGACGAGGTACCCCTTGCCGGTGTTGCTCACCCGACCGGCGAATTCGACCGGGCCGTCAAGACGGGCTCTCTCCTTCTCCCACGGCGAAGGGAGGCTCTCCTGGAAGCTAAACTCCAGATGAGCGCCGCGCTTTGACTTGATCCGGCCGATTTCAAGACGCATGATGTCACCTCGACAATTATACCGACGCGGATTTTCGCCTGTCAAGGAATATTCCCTATCGCCCTTCAATCCTCGCCGTCCTCATCGTGAGGCCAGCCAGATGCGCTCTACGGAGTACCCGGCCGCTTTGAGCACCGCCGTTTGGTGATCGACGTCCATCGCACCGGACTTGTGGATGCGGCTTCCAAGAAAGTGGATGCAGAAGTGGCCAGGAAAGTCGTTCTCTAGGATGGAACCTTGCCCGTGGGGCATCCCGTTCATGGACGCGGCGATTCTCCGGCCGTCCACCTCGATGATGATCGGCCGCCGCTGCCAGCTCCAGCCGCCGAAGATCTCGCGCATGATCGCCGTATCCTCTGCGGTGAGCGGTTCACTGTCGGCATGGTGGGTGCCGTAGTACCGCCTCACCCGGAAGCGCTTTCCGGTTTGGACATCGATCACCGTCGCCACTTTGAACGTGGTGTAGACCTCTTTGGCCTCGTCCCAGGGCACAAGCTCCACCCCGGAGAGCGCGCCTTGCGCCGCTCCGGGGATCACGAGTTCCTGCCCCACCCTGATCTTCGCAGGGTCTTTGATCCCGTTGGCCGCCACAATCACATCCTGCGAGACTGCGTAACGGCGGGACAACTCCCACAGGCTCTCCCCGCGCTGCACCACGTGGTAGCGGGTCGTCATCGATTGGAGCGCCCGCTCAAGCTCAATCCACGTCGCGCGGCCGATGACGCCGTCGGCATCGAGCCCTCGCTCGGATTGGAACTGCCGCACCGCCCTCTCCGTCACCGAACCGAAGACACCGTCCGGAGGCGTCTTCAAGTATCCGACCTGGTAGAGGATGTGCTGCGCGATCACCACTTCGGGGCCGGCAGATCCCGGCTTGAGCACGCCGGCCGCCTTCGCCGCCGGGTTGACACCTGAACCCACCGCAAGGCACAAGACCGCCGTCAACCAGAGTGCGAGGAAAACGCTTCGCATGTGCGCTCCGATTTCGGTCATTTCGACACCGCCTGATCCTGGTCTTCCTGCGCCGCCCCGGCACGGCATGCGGCACAAATTCGGTTTCTTGAAGGGCTAATCCTCCAGTCCAAGCCGGATCAGCGCCGCCACCGCCTGCTCGAAGGTGTCGACGGGGATGAGCTTGATCTTTCCCGATAGGCCCTGCGCCTCGTCCAGGTTGGTGCGGGGGATGAGAAACACCTCAGCTCCCGCGGCGAGGCTTGCCGCGATCTTCTGCGGCACGCCGTCCACCGGGTGGACCGTCCCGTCGGCGTCGAGCTCCCCGGTGCCCGCAATCACCCATCGCGTCGAAAAGATCCCCGGCGCAAGCTGGGCGTAAAGCTCGAGCGCCATCATCAACCCCGCCGATCCACCGGCCACCTCGCCCTCGGGAAAGTCGATGTTGGCAAAAGGCGGCTCGCGCTCGACGCCTGCCGGGACCGCTCCAGGTTCAGGCAGGTAGCCTAGGGCTCGCAAAGCGACCAAGGCCGCGACAGCGCGGCTTTTTTGCATTTCGTCTCGCATCGCCCGGCTGTACTCTTCCCATCCGCCGACCCAAGCCCGGTGCTTCTCGGCCCTCCGCACTTCCACGAGGGAGTTTGCCAGAGAGTGGGCAACATCAAGGAGGTTCGCAGGGCGCGTCCGCACTACCGCGTAGAGGAGATTACCTGCGCTTTCCGCCCCTTCGACGCGCACCAGCGCCCCTGCGGGTCTCGCCCATCCGGGCGAGATGGTGACAAAGCTCATCGCAAGCCAGGCGTTAGCCGAAAAGAGCAGCAAGACTACGACGAGAAAACCGAAAAAGACCGAGCGCCTTGGACCTTTCAAGAGCCCACGTCCTCGCCTCCGGGCGCAAGCCAAGCCTCAAAGGCGCGCTGCCCCGCGGCAAACCATTCCTCGGCCAGATGGAAATCCAAAAGGCCGCCCACGCGTTCGGACACCACCAGTCGCTCGGCCTGCCGGCTTTGAGAGGCGCCCCATGCCCGCGCCGAGGCCGCCGCAAGCCTCTGGGCCACAGGGCCAAACTCGCTCGAGAGGTCGCCCGTCTCTTGGACGGCCGGCCCAAACTCCACCTCGAGAATCCGAGCGCCAGCGAAGCGCTCCCGCGTCAAGGGCCAGACGCTTCCTCCGTCGACGAGGCGCCGCCCAAGGTGGCTCAAGGGCTCAAAGAGGCCAGGGACCGCCACCGTAGCTCTCACCGCCTGAGCGACGCTTCCCGTCTGAAGCCAGACCAGCTCTCCCGTCTCGGCATCCGCCGCCGCAATCGCGATAGGCCTTGAAACGTCCGTGAAGTCCGCCCGCCGGGTCAGAACATTGCAGACGGTCAGAAGGGGATCGGCGCTCCCTAGATCGTGAGCCACCGCGTACCGGTGCCAAGGAAGGCGGGCGATGACGCGGGCCGCGAGCGCAAGATTTGCGCCGACCGCCCACAGCGCGGCGGCGAGGGCGCCGGTATTGACGCCCACGACGCAGTCGACCGGAACACGGCGCGCTTGCAAGCAGTCGAGCACCCCAAGCCCGGCAAGAGCCGGCGCGAACCCCGGGCCCAGGAGCACCGTCAGCGAAGAACCAGCCAACCGGCCCACCTCCGGCTCGTCACATATCCCGGAGCGACTTCCCATACAGTGTGTAGCGACGGCTGCACCGGCAACCATCCTTTGCCCCGCGCTCTTCACGCGCCGCCGGCCCCGGAGGAGGAAAGCGCTTGAGCACCGCCATCATTCCGTCCCGCCGCTCGTCCTTCCTTGCCGCCTTCTTTGGCATTGCGGTCACCGTCGCCTTCGTCAGCTACCCCAAGGCCGCCTTCGAAGCCTCTCTCGCAGGGCTCAGGCTCTGGTTCGACGTAGTCCTGCCAGCGCTGCTTCCCTTCTTCGCCATGTCGGAGATTCTGATGGGACTTGGGGTCATTCACGCGGTAGGCGTCCTCCTTGAGCCGCTGATGCGCCCTGTTTTCAGGATCCCGGGCGTCGGCGCTTTCGCCGTCGCCATGGGCCTGGCTTCGGGATACCCCCTCGGCGCCAAGATCTCCGGGCGCATCCGCAGGGACGGCCTGTGCACCCGGGAAGAGGGCGAAAGACTGGTATCGTTTGCCAACACCGCCGATCCATTGTTCATGGTAGGTGCCGTCGCGGTAGGCATGTTCGGACTCGTGGAGCTCGGGGCCGTCATCGCCGTCGCCCACTATATTAGCGCCATCCTCGTCGGCTTTGGCATGCGATATCACGCACGGGGCCGCATGGCAACCCCAGACGACGCGCCGAGGGGCCGGCTCTTCCGGCGTGCCCTCGACGCCCTGGTCGATGCCCGAAGAAAAGACGCCCGGCCCTTCGGCGAGCTCTTCCGGGACGCCGTGCGAGAGTCGATCAACTCGATGCTCTTTGTCGGCGGCTGTATCATGATGTTCTCCGTCCTCATTCGCGTCCTCACCGACGCGGGAGCGGTGCACCTGCTCGCCGCCGGACTCAAGACAATCCTCCCTTGGGCCGGCCTCGATCCCGATCTAGCCCTCTCACTGATCAAGGGCGCTTTCGAGATCACCCTCGGATCCCAGGAGGCCGGTGCCGCCGAGGCGCCGCTCTTCGATCGGACCGTCGCTGCGAGCTTGATCATCGGCTGGAGCGGCCTATCAGTCCACGCACAGGTGGCCGCGATGGTCTACGGCACCGACATCCGCATGGGGCCCTACCTCATGGCACGCCTGAGCCACGGGATCCTTGCGGCCGCGTTCACGTGGCTTTTGTACCCCTGGCTCGCAGGCCACCTCGAGGCGGTGGAGACGGCCGCCATGACCGCGTTCCCAGCGTTTTTCGCCCGAGCACCCTTTCCGCTCTTGTGGGCGGGATCGGCAATGGCAGGTCTTCTGTTGCTCGCCGTGATGCTTGCAATCTCGCTCGTCCTCTACGGCTTGCGCCGGGTCGTCATCTTTCGCGTCCGGTGAGCCCGGCGGACCGCGCGGCAACGGGGGAAAGCGTGCAACTCGCGAAGAACCGCAGCGGGTTCTCAGCGCTTGAGGCTCTCTCTTCCCTTCTTGACGACGGACATGGTGCGCTCAAGAGCCTCCTCAAGGCTCGCCAGAACACTTTCGGCGTACTCCGCCGCCTGCCGCTCAAGCTCTTTTGCCTCCTCGCGCGCTTGCTCGAGAAGCCTTTGAGCCTCTTCTCTTGCCTTCTTGACGATCTCGCTTTCGCTTACCATCTTGGCGGCGTACTCTTCGGCCTGCATGATGATGCGTTCGGCCTCCGCCTGGCTCTCTTTGAGCATCCGATCCTTCTCGGAGGTGAGCCACTCGGCGCGCTTCACCTCTTCGGGAAGGGCATTGCGAATCTTTTCGATCAAGTCCAGCGCTTCTTCGGTGTCGACCAGGCTCTTACCCGTGAGCGGGATCTCCGTGGCGGAGCCGATAAGCTTGTCGAGGCGATCCAACAAGATGACCAGATTCATGCGATTCACCGGGGCTCATACCCCTCTCCCTTGCGAGAAGCGTTCCTTTAAACGGCGCGCGACGGGGGCCGGGACCCAGGCGTCGACGGGCCCGCCCATGCTGGCCACTTCCCGGACGATGCTCGAGCTCAAAAACGAATGCTCGGTGCTGGTCATCAAGTAGACCATCTCAATCTCCGGGTCGAGGCGACTGTTGGCAGTCGCCATCTTGAACTCGGCTTCGAAGTCGCTCACGGCGCGCAAGCCCCTCACCATGGCGATGGCGCCCCGGGAGCGTGCGTACGTCACCGCGAGTCCGTCGAAGGTCTCGCAGATCACCCCATCCATCCCGCTCGTCACCTCTTTGAGCATCTCGAGGCGCTCTTCCGCGGTAAAAAGAGCGCGCTTCTCAGAGTTTTTCAACACGGCGACGTAAACCCGGTCGAAAAGTCGCGTCGCCCGGCGCAGGATATCGAGGTGCCCATTGGTGACCGGATCGAAACTGCCGGGATAGATCGCGGCGCGCATGTTTCATCATCCGCTCTCTAGGAAACTGACGATTGTCTCGTGATACGGCTTCTCACGTATCAAAGCCAAATTCTCCAGATTCGAGGGCATCTCCTCTCTCGCGCTGCGCTCGACGACCACCCATCCGCCCGGCGCGACGAGGCGGTTTGCGGCCAGCCACTCGAGAGCCGGGCGGACGAGGCCGCGATCGTACGGGGGATCGAGTAACACCAGGTCGAATCGATCGAAATCGCCGGGCAGCGGAAGACGCGGCGGCACGGAAGCCACGAGGACGTGGGCCGCATCCACTAAGCGGCACTTCTCCAGGTTATGCTTAAGCACCTTGGCGACCCGCGGGTCCTTTTCCACGAAAAGGGCCCGCCGGGCGCCCCGGCTTAGCGCCTCGATCCCGAGGGCACCCGTGCCGGCAAAAAGGTCGAGGACCACGGCGTCAACGACGCGGCCCCCGATCACCGAAAAGACGCTCTCCTTCACCCGGTCCGCCGTCGGTCTCGTCCCTTCTCCCTTGGGCGCTTTGAGCGGCACCCCACGAGCGCTGCCGGCGATCACCCTGACCATCCACGGACCCTCCTCATCTCCTCCGCCAAAGGCGTCTCCTTTACATTTCGGATCATTCCTCTTCTCCCAGCGCAGCGCGCGCCTCTTGCCGGGCCGCCGCGAGAAGCTCCAAGTCCGTAGGAAATTCGACCGCCCGGAATTCGAGCGGCCCCGCCTGGCGCAAGCCCGTGATCTCGCCGGGCCCGCGCAACGCCAGGTCAAGTTCGGCGATGACAAAGCCGTCGTCCGTCTTTCGCAAGGCGTCGATCCGCCGCCTGGCCCGTTCGGTTTCAGGATCGGCGATGAGCAGGCAGTACGAATCTCCAGGACCGCGGCCGACACGCCCGCGCAGCTGGTGGAGCTGGGCAAGGCCAAACCGGTCCGCTCCCTCCACCACCATGACCGAGGCTCGGGGTACGTCGACTCCCACCTCGATGACGGTCGTCGCCACCAGCACGTCCAGCTCGCTCGCAACGAACGCGGCCATCACCGCCTCCTGCTCCGACGGCTTCATCTGACCGTGGACCAGACCGACCCGCACGCCGTCGAGCCATGTGCGCGCGAGCTCCTCGGCCATCGCGACCGCCGAATCGGTGTCTTCGTCATCGTTTGTGCCCACGCGGGGGAAGACGATGTACGCCTGCCGCCCGCGCTCTACCTCTCGTTTGACGAAGGCGTATACCTTCTCCCTGTCCTTCGGATGGATCCAGCGGGTGTCGACGGGCTTTCGCCCGGCAGGCTTCTCGTTTAGGGAGATCAAGTCCAAATCCGCAAAGAGGGTGAGCGCAAGGCTTCTTGGGATGGGGGTCGCGCTCATCATGAGAATATGGCCGGGCCCTTTTTGCACCAACCGCTCTCTTTCCGCGACGCCGAAGCGGTGCTGCTCGTCGACGACGCCCACAGCGAACCGAGGCATCTGGACGTCCTCCGACAAGAGGGCGTGCGTGCCGACCACAAGGCGCGCTTCGCCAGCTCGAAGCCTTTGGATGACCTCTCGCCGTCGCTCGCCGGGCATCTCCGAGGCCAAAAGGTCCACGTCGATATTCCACGGCGCAAGGAGGCGCCGGAGGCTCATTTGATGCTGCTCCGCCAAAAGCCTGGTCGGCGCCATGATCGCGGCCTGATACCCGGCAAGCACGGCTCGGGCGGCCATGTACGCCGCCACGACCGTCTTGCCCGAGCC
>NICF_comb_assmDRAFT_10001529_pt1 | contig 18260 bp, 15 predicted proteins | sample NewIslPassag4_SG_FD_11279 | JGI IMG/M metagenome (IMG submission 11279) | reverse complement strand
CCGCCGGATCCGCAGGCCGTGGCGGCCGAGGCGGCTGCCATTTTGCAGGACGAGAGCCGGCGGGCCCTCATGGGGGCCGTCGGGCGGCAGCGGATGGGGTCGCCCGGGGCCGCGCAGCGCATGGCGGCCGACATCGTCCGCCTGTGGGAGGACGATCGCGGTCTATGACCGAGTCGCTTGCGGCCAGCGTGATCATTCCTAGCCACAGCCGGCGGGAGTTGTTACGCCGCACGCTGCTGTCGCTGGCCGATCAGACGTTCCCCGCCGGCTCCTATGAAGTGGTGGTGGTCGACGACGGGTCCGGCGACGACGCCCGGCACATGGTCGCTGACCTTGAGCTCCCCTATCAGGTGAAGTACGTGCGCCGGCCGCAGCGGGGCCGGGCGGCGGCCTTAAACGCTGGGGTGCGGGCTGCATCCAGCGGCTTGATCATCTTTCTCGACGGCGACGTTGCCGCCGGGCGCGGCCTGGTGGCAGCACACGTCCGGGCTCACGAGCGCCCCCGCCGGGTGGTGCAAGGGCCTGTGCTGCCCGTTCGGACCATGGACGCCCCGCTCCGGGGCCTGATGGGGCCCCTCGCGGCGTGGTCCGCCTGGCGCACCATCGGCAACTTGTCGGTGGCGCGCATGTACGTGGAGGAAGCGGGCATGTTCGACGAGGCCGTGCGGGAAGGGGGCTGGGAACTGGTGGAATTGTACGACCGGCTGCGGGCCATGGGCCTGCTGTCGGTACGGGAGCCCCGGGCCCTTGGCTACCGCTACCTGCCGCCCGTGGCCGCGGCCCAGTTGGACTGCCTCCGAGAACAGGCGCGCGCCCGGGGGCGAGGCGGCATCGTGTATTACCGCAAGCGCTCCTCGTGGCAGGCGCGAGGACGGCTAGGACTGGTGGCGCCCGTGCTGTGGCTGGACCGGTTGCTGTTTCCCGTGGAATGGCCCGACAGGCCCGGCTTCCGGCGTTTGATCGCGTGGGCGGAGGCGCAGCGGGTGCAGTTGCTTCTGCGGCCAGTGCTAGGGCTGGTGGTGCACCACGCTTACGTGCAGGGCTTACGCGAAGGTCTCCGCCACGTGGGCCCCGTCCGGCCCAAAGCCCGCTAGGTGCAAGGCGAACTCCAGCGGGCGCCGGTCCGCCAGCCGGCTGCTCTCCTGCAGGCCCGCCTGGCGAAACAGGTTGCGGCCCGTGCGGGAGTTGGCTTCAAAAAACCACAGCCGGCCCGAGCGGTCAATCCCGATGTCGATGCCCAACTCGCCCACATAACCCGTGCGGCGGCACGCCCAGTCGATCTCTTGCGCCACTCGCAGGGCGATCTCTTCGGCGTGGTGGCGTAACGCCGCGGCTTCCTGGGGCGTAACGCCCAGGCTTTCCATCAGCACCGGCTCTAAGGGCCAGGCGTCGCCTCCGCCGTATAGGTTGGAGATGATGCTGCCCGGACGCCCAATCCGGGCGCCTGTACCGGTTATGTGCCACTGGCCGCGCCCGTCCCGCTGCACCAAGACGCGCACGTCGAAGATGCGCCCGCGCCAGCGGGCCAGGTCGACGCGGGGCTGGATGAGCCACGGTTGGCGCGGCTTGCTCAAGAGGTGGCGGACGATGGCAGCCAGGTTCCCGGTACGGCCCCGGTGGATGCGGGTCTGGGCGTCCGTGTAGCGGTAACTAAACGTTCCGCGCCCGTCGGCGCTGATGACCCAAATGCCGATGCCCTTGCCGCCGCCGGCAGCCTTCACGTAGACGGTGCCGTGGCGACGCACCATGGCCAGCAAGTCCGCCGTGCTACGCAGCACCCGGGTTTCCGGGATGTACGGCCGCAGATCCGGATGGCGCGCCATTAACCGGTACACCCACCACTTGGACCCCACCAGGGAATTGAACTGCTGCACGCCCAGCCGGGTCCGCAACCAACGCTGCAGGCGCAGGACGGGTCCTGTAACAAAGCCGCGGTCGTACAGTACGTGGGGTAGCGGAAACAGGCGGCGCACCCACCCACGGCCGTCCACCCACGTCCAGCCCGCCACCGCTCGCATGAGCCGGTTAACGTCCCCTGGAGCAAAGACGTACACCACCATGTGGAGACTGCGTCCGATGCGGATGAGGCGGCGGAAAAAGCTCGTTTGCGGGCCGTAGGGGCTGCCGCCGGCCTGGCGCTCGCAAAGGATCCCGACGAACGGGCCGACGTGCAGCCGCCCGTCCGGCGTGCGGCGCAGGCGCAGGGGCCAGTGCGGCGGCAAGTGCAGCCGCTGCAGGATGACCGGGTCAACCAGCACCGTGCCCACGCCCAAACCGGTCGCTCCGTGGACCCGCGCCGCGGGGCTGGACTGCGCCGCGGCGGCCCCTTCCGGCCGGTGAGCGGCGGGGTGGAGCGCCGTGTCGGTCGTGGGCAGCGAAGCGCCGCCGGAAAGGGGGATGGCGGCCCCGTGGAACGAGGCGCCGGCCACACCGATCCGCACCGGCGTCCGCTGAGCCTGGGTGCACAACAGCACCTGCTCGCCCGGCCGCAGGCCCAACTGCGCCAACAGCGTCGGCGGCAGCAACACCGCGCCGCCGCCCCCGTGGGGAAGCAGTGTGACCTGTGCGCTTCGTTCCATCGCGCCTTCACCCGATTTCCGCCGGAGTCATATGTTACTACGTTCCCGTCCGGTACCATAGCGTACGCTCCGGCTGGAGGTTTGGTACCGGACGGTGCCGGCGCTGGCCGGCGGCGGGGGAGGAGCGTTCGTTGGACCTGAGGATCAGATTGGCCCGGCCTAGTGAGGCCGCCATTGTGTACCGCATTTTGATGGAAGCCTACGCCCCGTACCGGGGCAAGGTCATGCCGCCCCTGAAAGTGTTTCGATCTACGCCAGCCAGCATCGCCCTGGATATCCGCACCAGGCGGCACGCGCACGCGCTGGCCTTCGTGGGTTCGACCCCGGTGGGCACCGTGCGGAGTACGCCCGAACGCAATGGCAACGGCGAACTCCGCTGGACCCTATCGCGCCTGGCGGTGTTGCCCGAGTACCGGGGTGAAGGCATCGGAGCGGCGTTGATGCGGTGGATGGAGCAGCGGGCCCGGCAGTGCGGGGTGGCGGAACTGCGCGGCCAGGTGCGCACCATGTTGCCCTTCTTGGTCCGTTTCTACCAGTGTCTGGGTTACCAGGTTCTGGGGTATCGCTCCCGGCCGGGCTACCCGAGGTATCTAACCATCATCGGCAAGCGGCTGCGTTGAGGGGAGTGGACGACGTGGGCAAGGCCGATTTCCGGCTATACGTCGTAATTGAGGACGGAAACCGGCGCCGGGAGCCGGCGGAGCAGGCGCAAACGGCCATCGAGGCGGGCGCGACGGTGCTGCAGTGGACGAGCCGCGCCGCGTCCACGCGCGTTCAGCTTGAGGTGGGCCAGCGCTTGGCGGAGGTGACCCGGAAAGCGGGCGTGCCCTTGATCATCGGGGGCCGGCTCGATGTGATGCTGGCCATCGGCGCCGACGGCGTTATTTTGGGTCCCGACGATATGCCGACGGGTGCGGCCCGGCGTTTGGCCGGCCCCGACGCCATTGTCGGGGTGTTGGCCCAGGAGCCTGATGACGCCCGGACGGCTGCGGCGGAAGGAGCGGATTTCGTTCTTTACACAGGCCCCGTCATGGCGGTGGCGGGCAGCGTGCCGGTGCCTGTCATCGCAGGTCGGCTGCGTCACCCCGACGAGGCGGCCGCGGCGGTGCAGGCCGGCGCCCAGGGGGTGGCGGTAGTGGCGGCGCACGTGCGCGGGGGCGATGTGGGGGCGGCCTGCCGGGCCTTCGCTGAAGCTGTGCGCCGGGCCGGCCCCCACCCCCAGCATTTCACGGCAGGTGCCCGGCCGTTTATTACCGAACCTCCCTTAGGCAACGGGAGGCCGGGATTTTTGTGAGCATCGTGGCCACAGGTTTGGTGAAGGCGTACCGCGGCCGTCGGGTCGTCGACGGAGTCGATCTGCGGGTGGAGCGGGGCGAGGTGGTGGGCCTCCTAGGACCCAACGGCGCGGGCAAGACGACCACGTTTTATATGATCGTAGGGCTGGAGCGGGCGGATGCCGGCCGGATCGAGCTGGATGGGCAGGACGTTACCCACCTGCCCATGTACCGGCGGGCGCGCCTGGGCATCGGCTACTTGGCTCAGGAGGCGTCCGTTTTCCGGCGCCTGACGGTTGAGGAGAACGTGCTGGCCATCCTGGAGGCCGTAGGCGTGCCCCGAGGGCAGCGCCTGGAGCGGTTGGAGCAGCTGCTCGAGGAGTTTCGTATCGGTCACGTGCGCCGCCAGTACGGGTTTATGCTGTCCGGGGGGGAGCGGCGCCGCACCGAAATCGCCCGGGCCTTGGCGGCCAACCCGTCTTTTTTGCTGTTGGACGAGCCTTTCGCTGGCGTGGATCCCATCGCTGTCGCGGATCTGCAGGAGGTCATTGCGCTTTTGCGGGGCCGGGGGATTGGGGTGCTTGTCACCGACCACAACGTGCGCGAAACGTTGGCCATCACCGACCGCGCCTACATCATGCACGACGGCAGGATCCTGGTTTCCGGTGACGCGGCGTCCATCGCGGCTGACCCGATAGCCCGCAAATTTTACCTCGGAGAAAGGTTCCGGCTGTGAGAATCCTCGATCGCTATATCCTGCGGGAGCTGGGAACCCCTTTCTTTTTCGGGGTGCTGGCCTTCACCAGCCTGTTTCTCAGCGTTGACCTGGTGCAACTGGTCCGCACGGCCGTTGACCACGGGGCACCTTTAGGCGTGGTGTTGCGCCTGGTGGCTCTGCGGCTTCCCCAGGTGGTGGTGTACACCTTCCCCATGGCGGTGTTGCTGGGGGGGCTTTTGACCCTCAGCCGGCTGTCGGCCAACAGCGAGGTCGTGGCCATGCAGGCGGGCACTGTGAGCCTGTACCGCATCGTGGCGCCGGTCGTGGGAGTCGGGTTCATGTTTTTCTTGGTGACCCTCGCCGTCAACGAATGGGTGGTGCCTGAAACCAATTACGCCTACCGACGGGTGCGGGTGGAGGAGCTCCAGGGCGGCCGATTGCCAGTGGTGACGCGCAATGTTATACTGAGAGAGTACCAAGGGGGTCTGCTCCGGGGCTTTCTCTACGCGCAGGAGTACGACGGACAGGCCCGAGTCATGCGCGGTGTCACGGTCGTCGAGTTGGCGGAGGGACGGCCCGTCCGCACCACATACGCGCGCCGGGTGGTGTGGGAGGGCGACACGTGGTGGATGGAGGACGGCGTCATCCACATCCACGACGGAGAGCCGGCCGTGACCGTGGACTTCCGGGAGGGACGGCATCCCATCGTTGTCGGCTACCGTCCGGAACAGGTGGCCGCGGCGCAAAAGAATATCGAAGAGATGACGATCCGGGAATTGCGCGAACACATAAAGGTGTTGGGTGCGCAGGCGGCTGACCTGCGCGAGTACTTGCTGCAATTGCACATGCGCTTCTCTTTGCCCGCCGCCAGCTTTGTCTTCGCGCTGCTGGCCGCTCCCCTCGGAGTGCACTCCCATCGTTCCGCGTCTTCGGCCGGCTTTGGCTTGAGCATGGTGGTCATCCTGTTCTATTACGTATTGATGACCCTGGGCACCGCCTTGGCCCAGGGGGGGTATGCGCACCCCGCGGTGGGCGCGTGGTTGCCCACCGCCGTGTCCGGCGCCGTGGGTGTCGCACTGTTGCTTCGCGCGGGGAGACGCTGAGCCGGCGTCGAGGGCGGTGAACGGCGGTTGTATGGGTTTCCGTTAATATTAATCTTGGTTGTGCTGGGCGGTATCATCGCCTACCTGGGTGACCGGGTGGGCATGCGGGTCGGCCGCAAGCGGCTGACCTTGTTTGGGCTGCGCCCGAAGCACACGTCCATCATCATCACCGTCACGACGGGGATCCTCATCGTCGCGGCGAGCCTCGCACTGTTGTCCGTTGCATCAGAGGAAGTTCGCACGGCTTTGTTCCGCATGCAGGAGATCCAGGAGGCTCTGGCCACCACCCGCCTGCAGTACGAGGGGGTGGTGGAGGAGCTCAGCCGCCAGCAGGCCGAGTTGGAGCGCACCCAAGCCCAGCGGGACGCGGCCACGCGAGAACTGGCCCTGGCGGAGGAGCGCCTGGAGCGCATCAGCGCGGAGTACGAACAAGTAGTGACCGACCTCCGGGAGGCGGAGGACAACCTGGAGTTCACCCGCCAGCGAGTAAGCAACCTGCAGCAGATCGGCGAGGAACTGCAGCGGCGAATCGAAGAGATGCAAGCCCGCATCGCCGAGATGGAAGCGGAGATCGCCCGTCTGGAAGCGGAAACCCGGGCTGCGAACCGGCAACTGGACCTGGTGCGTGGCGGTGAGCTGGCCTTCCAGGCCGGTGACATCGTCCTTGCCGCAGTCATCGAAGGCGGCAGGCCGGTGGAAGAAGTGGAGGAGCGGCTGCTGGAGCTTTTGGAACGAGCAGACCTGGTGGCCGTGCAGCGGGGAGCGCGCCTGCCGGGCGCCCAGCCCCCGACGGCTTTGCAGCTGATGGACGGCGTCTTTGAAACGGCGGCGCGGCTTTTGGCCGGCTCGCCGCAGCGATGGGTGGTGCGAGTCGTTTCTCTCTACAACACCACCGTCGGTGAGCCCCTCACGGTCGACCTGGCGCTGGTGGAGGAGCAGCTCATCTACCAGGAGGGCGAGGTCATCGCCGAGACGGTCGTCGAGGGCCGCGCGAGCGCCTTGGTGCGCGACGAGTTGATCCGGCTGCTGCAGTCTGTTTATGACGCGGCCATCACCCGCGGCATGCTCACCGACGAAGACGGCTTTGTGTCGGAGGGCGTCAGCCTGCAAGAGTTCGTGGACACCCTCAGCCGGGTAGAGCAACTGGACGGTCCGGCCCGGGTGAAGGCGATCGCGGCTGCGGACACCTACAATACCGCGTGGCCCCTGCGGATCCGCCTCGAAGTGGAACCCGCCGCGTGAGAGGGGCGGCCGCCCCGGCAACACGCGGCGCATTTCCTGCCTGTCAGGCAAAATGGCAAGCCTAGCCAAAAACCGCATCACTAAGCTGTTTCCCCGTGACGAAACTTTCCAGGTATAGCAGGATTTTGGGGGGGCGCCTCGAATGAAGCGATTCAGGGTTTCTCTGGCCCTTTCGCGCCCTTTGGCTGGACGGACGGACGGGAAGGAGGTGACCTGGGAAAGCTGTCCGGGACCGTCGCGGCCGGGGCGGCGGCGTCCGCGGGTGGCCACCAGTTCGGCAGGGCCCGGTGTGAGGAAACGCGGACACTCACAAGACGGGCTGAGCCGGGGGTTGGGGAGCTGGTCCGCTGGGGACGTATGGGCGAGAGTACCCAATGCGATGACGAGCGTAAGGGGGAAAGAACATGACCAAGAAAGGACTGGCCCTGACCCTGGCAGCCGTGATGGTGTGGGCCGTTGCGGTGCCTGCGTTCGGTCAGGTGCTTCCCTTCCGGGACGTCAGCCGCGATCACTGGGCCTACGAGGCGGTCCGGGCGCTGGCCGAGGCGGGCCTGGTTGAGGGCTACCCGGATGGGACCTTTGGCGGCGAGCGGACGTTCACCCGCTATGAAATGGCGATGGTGTTCGCCCGGATCCTGGCTCGGTTGGAGCAGTTGCTGGAGGATCGGGTCCAGGATACGGTCGATGAGCGGATCGCTGACCTGTGGGCGGCCGTCCAGGAGCTGCGGGCGCAGTTGGGGATGGCAAGTGCGCCCGGTGAGACGGGGATCCAGCCGCCCATCATGCTGGAGCGGCAGCAGCGGGCCGACGGCACGACGGACACGGTGGTGCGGCTGTCGCCGGAGATGGAGGACGCCGTCCGCGCCATCGCGGCTGATCAGTTCCGGGAAGAGTTGGGCTCGACGGCCTCCGAGGTCATCGCCCAGTTGCTCGATGAGGCTACGCTTCGTGCTCTGATCGATGCCCGCGCCAACGAGCTGGCCGGCCACATCACGGCGCTGGCCAACGAGTTCCGGTCCGAGTTGGAGCTCCTGGGCGTGCGCGTGACGGAGTTGGAGCGCCTGTTCGACACCTTGGAGGCACGCGTGACCGCTCTGGAGCAGCAGGTGGCTGAGGCGCGCAGCGCCGCCGAGACCGCGCAGGGCGTTGCGGACGCGGCTGCGGCTTCGGCCAAGGCGGCTGAGGAAGCTGCCCAGCGCGCTCGCCAGCGCGCCGACGAGGCTTGGCGCATGGTCGCGCGTTTGCGGGCCGAGGGCGCCGACGAGGACGACATCCTTGACGCCACCGACTTTGCTTTGGACGCCGACGAGGCCGCCGATACAGCTGAGGAGCGGGCGTACCGGGCGCGGTTGGCGGCCCAGCGGGCGCAGGCTCTGGCGCAGCAGGCGCAGGAGGCTGCTGAGCGGGCGGGAGCCATTGCCGAGGTGGCGCACGCCGATGCCCGTGAGGCCATGACGGTGGCCCAGGAGGCCCACGCCGTAGCTACCAAGGCGCTGGAGGAGGCGGCGCAGCAGGCCGAGTTGGCTCGCTCCGAGGCCCTGGAGGCGCTGGAGCGGGCGCAGCGGGCCGACCAGCAGGCATACCGGGCCCAGCAGACCGCAGAGCGGGCGCTGGCTCGGGTGGACGAGCTGCAGGAGCAGGTGAGTGAGCTCGCGCGCCGGCCGGTGCTGGGCGGCGACGTGCGGGTGGACTATGAGAACACGGTGACCTCGGACGGCAACAAGAAGCCCATCGATCCGCGGGACACCGATGGCGATAAGATCAAGCCGAAGAAGAAGTTCGAGACCTCCGTCGGTCTGAAGGCTGCCGTTAAGCCGTCGGATACGGTGACAGTGGAGGGCGGCCTGCGGCTGCGCGCGCCCTTGTGGGGTAAGAGCACGGGCGTTGTGCGCTTGTCGGATGTGCACTTGAAGGTGACCACCGAGAGCACGCTGCGCATGCTCTACTTCGGCGGCATTACCGGTGAACAGTTGGCCGAGGGCTTCAACAAGTTCACCTTGGACCCGAAGACGTATGAGGCCAAGGTGGCAGAGGAAAATCGCGCGGCCGGCATTGTCGACGCCCAGATCGGTAACGTCAGCACTCGATTGATCGCAGCCAGGGCCGACTCCGAGGAGCCTGGCACGGATCCCGGGGATCAGACGGTCCTCTACGGCATCGCCGTCGGTGTGCCGTTGTCCGACGGTTTGAACGTGCGGGCTAACTACCTGTGGTGGAGCGAGGCCGACCGCGTGACCTCGGTGCAGGCGTACGGCGAGACGGCCGGTATCAACTACGATGCCATCTATGCGCTCTACCAGGACAATCCAGCCATCGACGCAAAGCTGAATACCACCCTGGGCGATCTGCGCCTTGGGTTCAGCTACGGTCTGGTGGACGCGGCATTCGCGCCGCAGGGAACCCCGGCGGATGAGGACGACGACGATGAAAAGCGGCAACTCCTGGAGCAGTTCGGCAAGTTGCTGGACGAGGACGACGGCGACCTGGAGCCGGACCAGCGCAAGTACGTGGCCGAAGCCGAACTGCCGCTGTCGTTCTTGACCGCACTTTCGGAGAAGGGGCGGCACGACAAGAAGGTAAGCGTGCCTGACAGTGACTACACTGACTGGTTCATGTTCGGCTTTAAGGATCTGGACATTCTCGGCTTCAACATCGGTGCCCGGGCCTACAACGACACCCGGGACAACGATCGGTCGACCCAGATCCTGCGGGCGGATGTCAGCCGGACGTTCCAGCTGGGTGTGCCGCTGACCTTCACGGCGGCCTACGCCCAGGCGGAGTTGTCCGACAACTGGGTTGACCCCTCGTGGGACAACAAGACGCACCTGGGCTTGGGCGTGGCCCTCAAGGACTACGCGCTCAGCGACGCCCTGACCCTGAACGCGAGCTACAAGACGGAGCAGAATCCCATCGAGGACGACGAGTGGACGGAGCCCGACAAGTGGATGGAGCCGTTCGAGGACGACGATGGCAACCAGTACAGGATCCACAACCGTGACACGGCTGCCGTCGGCCTGAAGTTCCAGGCCACCCGGGCGCTGAGCCTCAACGGCGGCTATACGCTGGAGCGGCGTGACCTGGATGGCGACGGTTCGCGGGACGCCACCGTCGGCACCGCCACGCTGGGCGCGGACCTGACCTTTAACCTGGCGGGTGCGGATGTGACGCTGGGCTACGGGTACGAGCACCGGAGCGTGGACGGCTACGCCTACACTCCGAGCGCGAAGCACACCTACTCCGTCGGTGTGAAGCGGGAGATCCTCGGTGCGACCTTCGACGCCTCCTACAAGGTCGTCACGGGTCGGGGCACCGACGACAAGGACAAGCTGAATGCGACCGACACCATCGCCCAAGTGAACGTGACGTATCCGCTGGCCGAGGCGCTGAACTTCACCCTGAGCGGCAAGTGGGGTCAGTCCTCGGGCAACGGTGCCGGTTCGGAGACGGGCGACTACTACTACTCCAGCATCAAGGGCGGTCTCAGCTACGAGTTCTAATGCCTGAGACGCCGCACGCCGGAGTAGACGGAGCAAACCCCCGGGGAACCCTGTTCTCCGGGGGTTTGCGCCTTGAGTAGGATTGTTCGCGACGGTGCCAGGCAGGCATACGGAGGTGGGCGCGTGGGCCCGGTGGTGGTGGCCATAGATCCGGGCCGGGAAAAGTGCGGTGTGGCCGTGGTGGCGCTGAACGGCGCGGTCCTGGACCGGGCGGTGGTGCCGGCAGCGGAGCTGAAGGCTTGGCTGGAGCGCCTGCACCACCCGGTGGCCGCGTACGTCGTCGGTCACCGGACCGCACGGGAACAGGTGCTGGCCACATTGGCGGCCCTGGGGGTGCCGGAGGATCTGGTGCGGGTGGTCAATGAAGACCGCAGCAGCGAAATGGGAAGGCGGCGCTACTGGCAGGCTAACCCGCCCCGTGGCTGGCGACGGTTGGTGCCGACGAGCCTCCAGGTGCCGCCAGAGCCCTACGACGATTTCGTCGCCGTTGAGCTGGCCGAACGGTATCTCGCGGCAACCCGGGTCGAGGAGGGAGAGGGTTCGCCGGGAAGGATGGAGAATTGATCGCGACGTGACTGATGCCAGTGGATTGTCGAGAGATTTCCAGAAAGGGGGCCGCGATGGTGAGAGCGGCTGGTCGGCGGCGACCCACGTACCACCGCATGCTCGCGGTGGCACTTGCCGCGCTCTGGCTGGCTGCAGCCTGGCCCGCCACCGCGGCGAGCCCCTTTACCGATGTGCCCGCGGGCCACTGGGCGTACCAGGCGCTGGAACAGCTCAGTGAGGCTGGGCTGGTGGACGGCTATCCGGCAGGATTCTTCACCGGCAGCCGGCGGCTGACCCGCTACGAGGTCGCGTTGACGGTCGCCCGGGCGCTGGAACGGCTGTCCGATCGGGCCTCCATCCGGCCTCCGGCTTCGGATGGCGCGGACTTGGGGTCCCTGTGGAGCCAGTACAACGAGGCCCATCCGGAACGGCCGCTGTCGGCCAGTGTCCGGGATGTGCTGGGGAACGTGGTGCGGGAATTCGAGCCTGAGTTGCGCATGCTGGGCTACGGTTCGCTGGCCGGCGTCCTGCAGCGGGACCCCAGCGCCGCGGTCTTGCGGGTGGAAACCGCCGAGGCGGAGCAGGCCGCGATGACGGCCGGCGGCGCCGAGGTTGCGGCTTGGGAGCAGCGGGCCAACGCCGCTGCGGCTGGGGTGCTGCAGCTGTCCGACTACGTGCTGCCGGGAACCCGCGTGCTGGGGGCGGACGGCACGAGCGGCGGCAACGCGGTGCCGCTGATGGAAATGACCGAGACGTTGTCGGGCGTCAGAGGCGTGGTACCGGTGACGCCCTTCCTGTCGCTGCGCGGCGAGCGGCTGTTGCGCTCCAGTTTCCAAGGGGAAGCGGGCGTCACGGAGGTGGGCGCCAGCGTGCGCCTGGGCGACGTGTCCCTCGACGGTCGCCTGCGCAGCGTGGAACCGGGTTTCGAAACCGGCCTGCGCGGCGGCGATTCTGGCGGGGAGGCCATGGGCGTTGGGTTGACGGTGCCTCTGGGCGATCTGCGCCTCATCACCGGGCGGGACGTGGTGCAGCGGTTTGAGGAATCGGTGGAGCACGTGACCTCGGTGGCGCTGGAGTATAACCTGGCCCAGTCGGCGCAGCTGCGGGCGCAGTGGCAGTCGGTGAGCCTGGCGGACCTGAAGCAGGCGCGCTCCCGGGCCAGCGTGGACGTGAACCTGCCCGTGGCGGACGGCGCGGCGGTCCACCTGGGCCTGACCTACGAGGGGGCGCCCGATCCCGAAAGCGCGGCCCAGTCGGTGAGCACCTTGGCCGTAGCCGGGCTGGGCCTGCGGCTGCAGGACAACGCCGAGGCGCGGGCGTCCATTGCGATCCAGGATACGGGGGCGGGCCGCCAGCTCACCACCAGCTTGGGCTTGCGGTACGCCCTGAGCGCGGAGGCGGCGCTGCGCCTCGGGTACAAACTGATCGACTTCGCCAGCGACGACAGGCAGAACTTGGCAACGGCGGAGTTCACCATCCGCTTCTAGGCGACACCGGTGTTGGTGTGGGGGATCGGGGAGACCAAGGACGGGGAGGTTTCGGGTGGATGACGCAGAGGCGGGCGGCCGCACTGCTGGCCGCGCTGTTGCTGCTCTTTACGTTCGCGCCGGCGGCGCCGGCGCAAGAAAGCACGCTGCCGGGCATGCTCGGGGCGGCCGAGCGGGCCCTGTACGGCCAAGATCAGACCGGCGCCCTCCTGGAGCGGGTCGCGCGCCTGGAGCGGGACGTGTACGGGGAAGTGCAGTCGGGACCACTCCTGGTGCGGGTGCAGGACGTCTACGGGTTTTTGACGGGCGCGGCGGGGTCGCCGTATTCCCTGGCGCTGCAGCTGAACGTGGTGGAGTACCTGGTGTTCCAGCGCATGAACGTGGGCGTGCCCCTTACCCGCCGCTTGGACGAGCTGGAGCGGAGCTTGGTGGGCACGCCCCAGCAGGCGCCCTTGGCCCAGCGGATCCGCTCCCTGGTGGAGCTAGTGTGGCCGTCGGGCGAACTCAACGTGCGGACGGTGACCCTGCCGGCGGAGACCCTGGTCAAGATCCATCTGCTGACGGAGATCAACTCGCGCACCAGCCGGGTCGGGCAGCGCATCCGGTACCGGGTCGTGGATGACGTCATGGTGGACAACCGGATCGTCATCCCCGCCGGGGCGGAAGGCGAGGGCCAGGTGACGGCGGTGCAGCCTGCGGGCCGCTTCGGCCAGGGCGGCCGGGTCGAGGTGGACTGGGGCACGGTGCCGGCTTTGGACGGCACGCCCGTGGTCATGGCCGTCTCCGAGCGGGCCGCGGCGCAAAACCAAGAGCTGGCGGTCGCCGCCAGCATGGCCGGCGTCGTGCTGCTGGGTCCCATCGGGCTGGTGGGCGGCCTGTTCGTGCAAGGGCAGGAGCACGTCGTCCCCGTGGGCACGCAATTCTACGTGGAGGTCCTCCGGGAAACCCAGGCGCTGGGGCTGTCGCTCACGCCGGTGCGTTGAGGCACGCAGCGAATGAGAGAAATGTGAGAGAAAAAGAGTGACGGGCGCCCGCGACGCGAGGTCGCGCGGCGCCCGTTGCCTTAGCGCAAGGGAGCGACACGCGTCTCCTGTTGTTCGCCCGCGTTGGTGAGCACGTCGTGGTAAGCGTTGAGGATGGCCTGCTCCAGCATGCGCACGAGCTCATCGCGGGTCACCCGCTCCGGCCGCTCCAGCACCCGGGAGCCGAGCAGCTGGTCCGCGATACGCTCAGCCATGGCGTTCCGCAGCTGCAGCAGGCGCGCCGTCGACAACGTGCTGGGGATGGACTCCTCGGTCTCCTCATCGGTCAGGAAGTACGTGATGGGCTTGCCGAGGGCGTCCGCCAGGGCCTGCAGCGTGCGCAAGGACGGGGTGCGCTGGCTGCGCTCCAGGTCGGAGATGTAGGGTTGCGACTTGCCGATCATGCGAGCCAGCTGGGTGCCCGAGATGCCCAACTCCGCCCGTGTGCGGCGGATGCGTTCTCCCAGCGGCGTGCCGGGCATAGCGCTCACTCCCTTGAACAAAGTCTCAGCCCAAATCTGGGGATGTCGGCGCATTTTTGCTGCAGTATACCACAAGTGGCACCGGAAGGAAAGACGGTGCCCGTGTGGAAGCCACTCATCATGCACCCCGACAGGGGCACCTCCGTTCGGGCGGGGGTCTTCCCGGTGGCTGTCCCGCTTCGCGGCGAGCCCTTGGGTTGCACAACCCACGGGCAGGACGAGCCGCGGGGTCGGGGCCTGCGTGGTCATGGCTGGTAGGAGCAGGAGGGAGGCAGACTCGTGCAATTGGTGATGGTTCCCATCGAGCGCGTCCGGCAAGACCCGAACCAGGCGCGCGGCCTGCGCAGCCTGGACAGCGTCGCGCCGCTGGGCCGTTCCATTGCTGAGGTTGGCATGCGGTTGGCATGCTGCCCCCGATCCTGGTGCGCCGGCTGGATAACGGGTATTACCAGCTCGTCGCGGGCTACCGGCGGCTGCTGGCGGCGGCCGCCAACGGCCAGACCACCGTGCCCGCCATCATCCTGGACGGGGACGCGCCGGCCCTTCAGGTGCAGCTCGTGGAGAATCTGCAGCGCGAAGACTTAAACCCGTTGGAAAAAGCCATGGCCGTCAAGGCCTATATGGACGCCGCCGGACTCTCCAAGCGGGCGGTGGCACAGAAGCTGGGCATCCCGCGCACAACCATCACCGACTGGCTCGATCTGCTGGAAGTGGACGAGCGTTACCGCCGGGCGGTGGTGGACAACTTTGCGGGCGGCGATTCTCCCTTGACCATCTCGCACGTGGCCGAGGCCCGGGCGCTGGCGGCCAAGCTGGGGGCGCCCGGGCTTGCCAACGCCTTGCTGGACGCGGTGCTTACCTATCACCTGAGCAAAGCGGAGACGCGCGAGGTGGCGCGGCTGATCCGCGAAAACCCGCACTTGTCGATCCGGGACGCGGTGCGGGCCGTTCGTCCCAGCCTCGACGGGCCCGAGGGCCAGGCACAGGCGGAAGAAGCCCTGCCGCCCCACGAGCGCAACCTACAGCAGCTGGTACAGGCGGTGGACCGGTCCGCCGCGCTCATCCGCCGGATGCGCCACGTGTCCAGCCGGTTCCTGACCGAAGCTCAACGGCAGCTCTTGATCGCCCGCTTCCAGGAGCTGTATGAGATGGCCGGTGAGGCCTTGGAGCGTTTGACGGCGCCGCCCGCGGCGGAGAGCCAGCGCGCCCGCAGCCGGCGCGGGCGCGCCAAGCGGCAGGTTTCGTAACCGGCTACAGGACCGGCTCCGTCAGGAACTGCAGCAGTTGGGCGAAGCTGGGGCTGGCTGCGTGGCGCACGTAGTACCCGGACGTGGCCACGCCCATGGCCAGCGCGTTCTGGATGCCGACGCCCAAGGCCAGCCCCAGGCAGCAGCCGGCGTTGAAGTTGTCGCCGGCGCCGGTGGTCAGGCGGGGCGTGGGCGTGTAGGGGCCCTCGACTTCGCAGTACGTGCCGCCGACCCATGCGGATGCCCGGTCGGTGGGGTGAATGATGACGCCGTCCACGTCCAGGGCGGCCGCCAGGACACGGGTCGCCTCCTCCAGCGGGGCGCCGGGCCGGGTCTGGGCGGTGAGCCCCAGGGCGCGGCCCACTTCCGCCGCTTCTTTGCGATTCAATCCCAGGTACGTGGTAAAGTACGGGCGAAATTGTCCCAGTACGGCCAGCGCCTCGCGGATCTCTTCCTCGGAGCGTTTCTGCGGATCGGCCAGGTCGAAAAAGGCGATCCGGGGCGGCTGCGCCGGCGGCAGCTGGGGCGCGACGTCCGCGAGAAACCGGCGCCAGATGTCGGTCATGGCGGGGATCATGGTCCAGTTGACCAAGGCCAACAGCTGCGCACCGCTGCACAGCTCGACCCAGCGGGGGACCGGGACGATCTTCAGCAGGCTTTCCCACGACAAGGAGTAAAGATTCTCCAGCCGGCCCAGCATCAGCTTGCCGTCGTTGAACTCGAGCGCCTGGGTGCGCCCGGGATTGGCCACCGAAATCACCTGAGCCCGCTGGGTGAGCTCGGCGAAGATAGGGTCCGGTTCCGGCAACCCCAGGGTGCCGATGCAGGTGACCGCGGCGCCGGCTTTGGCCAAGGCCAGCGCCATGATGGGGGCGTTGCCGCCCAGTTTGCTGGTACGCAGCACCAGTTCGATGTTGGTGCTCAGGCCCGCCGCGGCGGCGATGCGCTCGGCCAGCTCGGCGATGGTGGCCACGGGCACGAAGTTGTGGGGGTCGAGCCGGCGGGAGACAACGGACAGGATGTCATCCACGAAACCGTCCAGGCCGATGACGGCTCGCACGTGCTCGGGCCGGGCGCGGGTGCGTTTGAGGGCTTCCGCGGCCTCGCGGGCGGCCGTCAAGAAGGGTACCGCCATGGAGGAACCTCCTTGGGTGCAAGGGGTGCCAAGGATTCGACAGTTCAATCCATATATAACACGTCCGGAAGCGGCTGTCAGGAGCAGGAATCGCTCCGGCCGCGACAAAACCCGCGGCAGGGGTCCAAACCGCTATCCTCGAGGAGGGAGCCGGCATGCCGGAAGGGGCGCAGCCGCAGCGCATCGGTTTCGTTGGGCTCGGGATCATGGGCAGCAGCATGGCCCGCAACCTGCTGCGCAAAGGGTTTGCCGTGACCGTCTGGAACCGCACCCGCTCCCGCATGGAGCCGCTCTTGGCCGCCGGCGCCTTGGGCGCGTCGTCGCCCAAGGAGGCGGCTCAAGACGCGGACGTGGTCATCACCATGGTGACCGACTCGGCCGCGGTGGAGCAGGTCATCCTCGGTCCCAACGGGGTCGCGGCGGGTGCGCGCCCGGGCGCGGTGGTCATCGACATGAGCACCATCTCGCCCGCCGTCACCCGTCGCATCGCCGAGCAGCTGGCCGCGCGGGGCGTGGAGATGTTGGACGCGCCGGTCACGGGGGGCGACGTGGGCGCAAGGGAGGGCACCCTATCGATCATGGTGGGAGGCAAGGCGGCGGTGGTTGAGCGCTGTCGCCCCGTGTTGGCCGCGATGGGGCGCTCCATTGTCCACGTGGGAGACCACGGGATGGGGCAGCTGTGCAAGCTGTGCAACCAGATCATCCTGGCCCTCCATCTCCTGGCCATGGCGGAAGGCTTGGCGTTCGCCGCCAAAGCCGGCGTGGACCTGGAAAAGATGCTGAAGGTGGTGCAGGCGGGCGCCGCGGGATCGTGGGTGCTGGACCACCTGGCGCCGCGGGTGCTGCGGGGCGACTTCAGCCCCGGCTTCATGGTGCGGCTGAAACAAAAGGACCTGCGCCTGGCCTTGGAAGCCGCGGGCAGCATGGCCTTGCCGCTGCCGGGAACGAGCCTGGTGCACCAACTGTATTCGTCCGTGGAGGCGTACGGCGGGAGCGAGGACGGCACGCAGGCGCTAGTGAAGGCGCTGGCCCGATTGGGCAACGTGCCCCTGGGCTCCTTGGCGGCGCAAACCACGGCCGCTGCTCGGGCCAGCAGTGCCGCCGACGACGTCGGCGGCGCCAGGGGCGACAGCGGCACAGGCGGCGGCACGGCCGCCCGCGGGGCCGACGGGAGCGGCTCCGTCGACGGCGCCGGTGCGGTAGGCGGCGCGCCCGGCGCCGGCGGCCGCCCGGCAGGGTAGCCGGCTGTACAGCGCCACGAAAGGAGGAGGGCCATGACCACGGAAGCGGGGCGGCGCCCCAACCGCCTGATTCACGAGACAAGCCCCTACTTGCGTCAACACGCCCACAACCCGGTGGACTGGTACCCTTGGGGAGAGGAGGCCCTCGCGCGCGCCCGGCGGGAGAACAAGCCCATCCTCCTCAGCATCGGCTACAGCGCCTGCCACTGGTGCCACGTCATGGAGCGAGAGTCCTTCTCGGACCCCGACATCGCCCGGGTGATGAACGAGCACTTCGTCAACATTAAGGTGGACCGGGAGGAGCGGCCGGACCTGGACCACACGTACCAGCTGGCCGCTCAGCTGCTGACCCGGCAGGGGGGGTGGCCGCTCACGGTATTCCTGACGCCGGACCTGAGGCCGTTCTTCGCCGGCACCTACTTTCCCCCCGAGGACCGCTACGGCCGTCCGGGATTCAAGCGGGTACTGGAGACGTTGCACCGGGCTTACACCAACGACCCGCAGCGGGTCGCCGAGACCGCCGCGCAGCTGGCCGAGGCCGTCCGGAAATTCAACCGGCTGGGCGACACCGCTGCCCGCGAGGTGCCTGATCCGGATCTGGTTGAGTCGGCGGTGGACCGCCTCCTGGCCGACGCCGACCGGGCCTACGGCGGGTTTGGCCACGCCCCCAAGTTCCCGTCGGTCCCG
>NICF_comb_assmDRAFT_10001527_pt1 | contig 18262 bp, 14 predicted proteins | sample NewIslPassag4_SG_FD_11279 | JGI IMG/M metagenome (IMG submission 11279) | reverse complement strand
ACCTCAATTTATTCTATCACTAGGAGTACCCTTTTTTAATACCTCGCTAAAAGCTTTCCGGAACCCTACGCCTAGCGTAGGGTTTTCATTCTACAAAAAAAAACAAGAATCCCATTTGATGGGATTCTTGTCTTTCTTTTATTTGATAAATTGGAACATATGGTCCATAATTTCTTCATATCTTTCCTTTGCGTCGGAAAGGCCGTATTTATCCGCTTCATATAGAGGAACCACACGCCATTTTTTCCGTTGGGTATTTGTCACGAAGGTAGGGAAGAAATCAGGATCCTTTACTTCAATATTGACACTTCCGTCCTCTTTAATGCTTTTTGTCACCTTAACCGTCGTCAGGCCACCAATTTCCCGATAGATGCCGATTTGGCCGGAGATAAANTTACCCATGGAATAGACAACAAAGGTCTTCTTGTTTTCCGTTTCAATCCAATCGAAAGGTTGTAATACGTGGGGATGGCAGCCTAAAATGATATCCACGCCACTTCTTGACATTTCTTCCGCAATGAGTCGTTGTTCATCATTCGGAAGACGATGGTACTCATTTCCCCAGTGGATACTCATGACGATGACATCCGCCTGTTGCTTAGCCTTTTCCACATCCGCCTTCATCCGATCAATATCAATCAGGTTTACCAAGTATTCTTTTCCTTCCGGCACGGGTATGCCATTCGTCCCGTAAGTATAGGCTAGAAAGGCAACTTTAATGCCGTTTTTATCAATTACCCGTATGGTGTTTTGATCTTCAAAGCTTTTGAAATGTCCCACATAGGGAACACCGGCACGTTCATAAAAATCGATGGCACTTAAAATGGCCTTTTCTCCCCGATCTAACGTATGATTGTTAGCGGTTGTAAAAACATCGACACCATATTTGATTAATGTCTCTCCCACTTCATGGGGACTGTTAAAGGTTGGATAAGTGGACAACCCGATTTCTTTACCACCAAGGACAGATTCCTGGTTGGCCACCAAAATATCCGGATCGAGCAATCGATCTTTTACAGGTTCAAAAATCGGATCAAAGTTATAGGTTAACCCATCCTGAGCATCTTCATAAATGACACCATGGATCAAAATATCCCCTATTCCACCAATGGTAATCGTCTCTTCCCATGATTTTTGTTGTGTTTTAAAGATTTCCCGGATTTCATGTTGTTCGACTGTCAAAGGATTAGTTTGACTTTCTTTTTGATCTTGAATCCTCTGATAGGCAAAAAACGATCCACCGCCAATCAGGAAAAGGAGGATGACTCCTATCAAAATCGTACTTTTTTTCATATCTAAAATGACCCCTTCTATTATTTTAAATAAAGGCACAATATTACTATAATATAAATAGTCGGAAAGAAAAAGTAGGAGGAAGGGCCCTATTTAAATTGTTCGGAGAAATGAAAAATGATATGTTGCTAATTTTGTCAAAATTGTTTCAAAAAAACAGATGAAATCGACATAATTTTATGATATTTGTAGTGTACCCATTCCTTTTGAAGGGATATATGAATAAAAGGGGGAGAAGGAGAACTGTGAAAAAAGGGGTTTTTTTCGTCTTTTTGCTTACCGTCCTTGTTCTAGTATCCTGCAATTCTAAGGATTCAACGGGTGCAAACGAGCCGATGAAAGTGGAAGTGCTTTTGGAAATGCCGGAAAAGGCTGATCCTGGCGAAAAGGTGGAAATTTCTGCCCTTGTAACGCAAGGGACAGAGGCAGTCGAGGATGCAGATCGAGTTCTTTTTGAAATATGGGAAAACGGCAAAAAAGACGAGGGCAAAATGATTGAATATACCAAGAATGATCGAGGTAATTACCGCATTGATCATGTGTTTGAATCTGCGGGAGTCTACTATGTACAGGTTCATGTCGATGCTCGAAACATGCATGTCATGCCGAAAAAGAAGATTATTGTTGGGGATGTAGAGGACTCGGATTCAACGGAAGAAGATGATGATTCCGAACATCATCATTAATTACATATTGTGATAAAAAAAGAGATTGCCGACCTTCGGCAGTCTCTTTTCAATTTGTCTTAATTCTTTTTCTTGGCCGATTGTTTACCGGATTTGTTTCCGCCCTTTGGGCCAGATGTAGCCGGTGTAGGAGCAGGTGTTATCGGATATAACTTTTTGGTCAAATAGGTTTGTCCGATTAGGAAGATACCGGAAACTACCCAGTATACAGCAAGGGCAGAGGCTGTAGATATCGATGCGAATAAAATCATAATCGGGCTCATTAGACCCATAATTTTCATTTGTTGTTGTTGTTCTTTAGGAATGGTCATCATGGAAACTTTGAATTGGAAATAATAAGCGATAGCCGCAAGGATGGCCATTATCATATCTGGACTTTCCAGGGTAAACCAAAGGAATTGATGTCCGGCAATCTTTTCAGAACCACGAATCGCATAGAACAAGCCCATCCAGATCGGCATTTGGATCAATAAAGGAAGGCAACCCATGTTCAAAGGATTGAAATTGTATTTTTGATAGAGTTGCATCATTTCTTGTTGATACTTCATTTGNTCTTCTTTTGTTTTCGCAGNTTTCAGTTTAGCCTGAATGACTTCCAATTCCGGCTTCATGATTTCCATTTTATCCCGCATGTCTTTTTGCTTTTTCGCAGCATTTAATGCCAGCGGGAGGAGGGCAGCCCGGACAATGATGGTAATGGCTACAATCGCAAGTCCATAGTTTTCATTAAACAGGTCACCTAAAGACTCAATAATATACATAAATGGATATACAAAATAATCGTGGAACCAATGTCCCTCGGTTTCAGCCGCCGCACAACCGGAAAGCAGCAAAACGGCTGAAATAAGAATGAGAATTAAGGTTAATTTTTTTTTCTTCACTTTTCTTCCTCCTAAGTTTTTTAAATTCAGCTATGTAATTCGGAAGAAATCCGGTCGGATCAGAATCATCCGGCGGGCTCTCTTTTCTCCGAATGATCTTCGGCAGCCACCAGGAAAAGGGAAGAAATGTGGATGTCCATAAGACTGTCCTTTCTTTTGGGACCGCAATATAAAGTTTTTGGAATTTCAAGCTTTTATCTTTTTCCGTTTTAAGAACAATCAAATAACAGGAAATTAAAATCAATAATGTCAGGACATAGCTAACATAGAGAGTATATATTGTAAATTCCTGCCAATGTTCACTTAAAAATTCGAACATAGAAGAAACTCCTTAATTATCTAATAAAAAGCTACTTAATTTTATATGATTTTCTCTTATAAAGTCAAGCTTTCCAGGCATAAGCTAGCAACAATCTCTTAAATTTTAAAATATTCTTCTAAAAAGTTCCTGCCTATCATATCTATGAATAAGGCTAAAAGAAACAGGTGGGAAAAGATGAGGAATATTTTGAAGTTGCTGTTGTTATCCAGTTTTTTGCTAATCTTTTTCGCAATTGTTTTATTTTCTGGAAGCGGGTTGTTTTTTTCCAGTATTCTTCTGCATGGTGATGCAAACACAAAATTATTTGTCAGGATGATTACTGCTGAAAACCATTATTTCTCCCAAGATTGGGAAACGGAGGATTCGATTCTTTCCCAGGCATTAGAACTTGCCACAAATATTAATTTGAAAGATGCCCGAAGTTTCATTTTTGACGAGATTCCTGGTTTATTTATGATGGTTCCGGAAATGATCGTTGCAGGGGAAGGTTCCGATTTTACGAATTTACCCGTGGAATCCTCTCCGCCAATCGAAGAGCTTTTAAAAGACCGAAAAATAAAAGAGGATAGTTTAGAAGAACTTGTTGAAGAAAAGCCCCAAGATCAAGAAAAAACCCCGACAAAGAAAACGGTATTTATTTATCATACCCATAGCCGGGAATCCTTTGTCCCGCATTTGGAAGATTCCCAGAGTGCAAATACCGCCCAGCATAAAGATATCAATATCACCCTTGTTGGGAAACGCTTAGGGGAACAGTTGGAGAAAAAAGGAATTGGGACCATTGTAGACCAAACGGATGTACCTGCCATTTTATATGAGAGAAATTGGACTTATGGAGATTCCTACGCCGTATCTAGGGAAGTCGTTACTGAAGCGATTGCCCAAAGGAAAGATCTCATCTATTTCATGGATATTCACCGGGATAGTGGACCGAAAAATGCTACTACGATTGAAATCAATGGAAAGTCCTATGGAAAACTGTACTTTATCATTGGGCAAAATAATAAGGATTATAAGAAAAATGAAGCATTGGCCCTTGAAATCCACCGTCGAATCGAAGAAAAATATCCTGGTCTATCAAAGGGAATATACAAGAAATCCTATGTGTTTAACCAAGATCTTTCCCCAAATTCGATTCTCATAGAAATTGGCGGACATGAAAATCGCCTGGAGGAATTATATAATACGGCGGATGTGTTGGCGGAAATCTTTGCGGAATTTTATTGGGAGGATGCAGTGGAGGTAAATAATTAGAGGTGACATAAATCGAACCATGAAAACCGATAAAAAAAGGAGTTTGGCGAACCAAACTCCTTTTTAATTCATATTTTTTATAACCATTTAACCTTCGGCTCGGTTTTGTTGCGAATGCGTTGAATATTTGCCCGATGTCTATAGAAGATAAANATCGTCAGTATGACAACAACAGCAATCAAAGGCCAATCCCCAAATAACAGGGAATAAATGACGGCGCTGACCGCTCCAACCATGGAAGAAAGGGATACATATTTTGATAAGTATAAGGTAATGAAAAAGGCAGCGAGTACAATTAAAAAGATGATCGGATCATAGTATAAAATAACGCCGGCGGATGTGGCTACAGCTTTCCCACCTCGAAAACCGGCAAAGATCGGATACATATGCCCTATTACAGCAAAGACACCAACTAAAAGGGGGTGAATATCAGGAATCGTAGTGAATTGACTGAACAAAAAGGGTAAACTGGCCGAAAGGGTCCCCTTCAAGATGTCTGCAATCGTTACAATAAGTCCTGCTTTCACTCCCAGGACCCGGAAAGTATTGGTGCCCCCTAAATTTCCGCTCCCATGTTCACGGATATCGGTGTTATAGAATACTTTCCCAACAATTAAGCCCGAAGGAATGGAACCAAGCAAATAGGCAAGGATAAAAATGATGGCGTAGATCATACAAACGTACTCCTTTTTCTATTGATATTTGAATTATATCACGGTTGAAAGCGTTTTTAAATTCCCAAAATTCCAAAAAAGAGGAAAGCCTTTATATTACAATATTTCGTACAAAGGTCATTATACATAAATTCTCCTGTGGAAAAAATCCCCTAATTTAACATTTTCACCAATATCCTTTATTTCATCCACAGTTTTTTCCTTTATTCAATACCATTTATACACTGGTATTGAATTTTTCCTTTTCAAAAAAGGAAACATCCTATACGATGAATAGGAGGAGGGAATCATATTATGCTTGAACAATCAAGAAATTGGGAAAGAAAAACCAAAAAAACCCCTAGAATGCTCCTTTTTATGTTTGCCGTCATTTCCCTAACGACCATCGGTTATTTTCTTTTTCTAAAACCATCAGAGGAAATGATTCCTTATTTTTCTGAAGAAAATCCGATTTTTTATCAAGGGGATATGATCGGTCTTACCTTGCGTTCAGGTGATGAATACTATATACCGATAGCCCTATTGGATGAATATTTTCCTGATCTTTTGTTTTTTGATGAAAAAAGCGGCTCATATATTGTTGCAACGAATGCCGATGTTATTCAAATCATACCAGACGAAACTAGCTTTTGGATAAATGGTAGTTTGGAGAAGGTACAGAATCCTCCCCTTTTCAGAAAGGAAGAAGAGGTCTTCCTATCCTTAGATTGGCTGAAGAACTATTATCCTATCCAATATAATAAAATAGATGCCAATGGCATTTGGATTTTTGCCCATGGAGATGAGGATTTCACAGGTATCATCCAAGATAAAAAAGGCTCCATTCATAATTATCGACTAAGAAGCTCTCAATCTTTAAAATCTCCCTACTATGCGGAAGTGACACCGGGAGAAAAGGTTTATATTGAGGATGAAACGGAAGATTTTTATTTGGTTAGAAAAGAAAATGGTATTGGAGGATATATCAAGAAAAAGTTGATTTCCAATACGGATAAAGGTATCGTTCAAATTCCAGCTCCTCGGGAAGTCCCTTTGGAAAAAGAAGCACCGAGCCCAATCCATTTGACTTGGGAAGCGGTGTATTCCGTTAATCCCGATCCGAAGAAACTTCCGGATATGCCTGGAGTCAATGTCGTTTCTCCTACCTGGTTTCATCTTTTGGATGAATCTGGAAATCTCAATAATTTAGCATCAAAGGAATATAGCAATTGGGCAAAGGAAAGAGGATATCAAGTCTGGGGACTCTTTTCCAACAATTTTGACCCGGAATTAACCCATCTTGCCCTAAAAAACTATGAAACTAGACAAAAAATCATTACCCAACTTATTGGCTTCGCAAAAGAATATCATCTGGATGGAATTAATTTTGATATTGAAAACGTAAATCTCGAGGATGCTCCTTATGTGACCCAATTGATGAAGGAAGCAACGCCACTTTTACATCGGCATAATCTGATTGTCTCGATGGATATCACCTTTATATCCGACAGTGAAAATTGGTCCCTGTTTTACGAACGGGAAAAGTTGGCAGAAGTCGTCGATTATTTGATTGTTATGGCTTATGACCAACATACGAATGGTAGTGGTGTAGCTGGAAGTGTTTCAAGCTTGCCTTGGGTTGAAAATAATTTGCTGCGACTTTTGGAAGAAGTTCCTAACTATAAACTGGTTCTTGGCATTCCCTTCTATACGAGATTATGGGAGGAAAAGCTGGATGAGAATGGAAATAAAACCATTACTTCCAAGGCCCTTACGATGAATCAGGCGAAGGCATGGATTGATGAACATAATTTGGAACCAGTTTATGATCCCGAATCGGAGCAAAATTACGTCGAGATGACCGGCGATGATGGAACAGTCTATAAAATGTGGCTTGAAGATGCGACATCGATGAAGAAGCGCGCTGAGATTGCAAGAAGCTATAACCTTGCCGGAATCGCCGGCTGGTCCAGATATTTTGCCAATGACGATGCTTGGGTGTTTTTACATGATTTTTATATCAATGCTAGCGAAAAGATTGACTCCTGAAACCCTTTTTACGAAAGGGCTTTGAAAAGCAAATAAATTCCAGTAAAATAAAATCTGTAAATCGTTGATTCGATAAAAGGATTTTTCAAGCCAAACATAGAAATATATTGGCGGAAAGGTTTGGTGATAATCATGATTGAAAACCCAACATTGGAAGAAATGGGGGAAATTTTGCGAAAGGCTAAAAGAATTGCGGTAGTTGGCCTAAGCAATAACCCGGAACGGACATCTTACCAAGTTTCCAAAGCCATGCAGGAACAAGGCTATGAAATAATTCCGGTTAACCCTGTTATTGATGAAGCCCTTGGCGTAAAGGCTGTACCATCTTTAAAAGATATCGAGGGTCATGTTGACATTGTAAACGTCTTTCGAAGAAGCGAATTTTTACCTGAAGTTGCAAAGGAATTTGTTGAAATCGATGCGGATGTCTTTTGGGCCCAGCAAGGCATCGTTAATGAAGAAGTTTATCACTTTTTGAAGGAAAAAGGCTATACGGTCATTATGGATCGTTGCATTAAAGTGATTCATTCACTCACGAAGTAAGTCTGGTTCATAATCCGGTTGTCAATAATGATTTTTATTGGACAAAGGGTTGTACACAAAAATAATAGTGGCACCCTTTTTCTTTTTGATTATGTATAGTTATAGAGTTGTTTACCATCTGGAATAGACAAGGTAAACCATTTTCGTATATAATTCAAACAAATGTTCTTATAAAAACTAGCACAAAATCTCATAATTTATAAAGAGATTTGGCGTTGAAAGGGGAATTGGTTGTGACATTTCAACCAACAGATTACAATGATGATTCCATCCAGGTTCTGGAAGGATTGGAAGCTGTCCGAAAACGGCCGGGGATGTATATTGGGTCTACGGATAGCCGGGGACTTCATCACCTTGTATATGAGATTGTGGACAATGCAGTCGATGAAATTTTATCCGGTTACGGTAACCGTATTATAGTGAAAATTTATGAAGATAATAGCGTTTCAGTTACTGACTTCGGACGGGGCATGCCTACCGGAATCCATAAGACCGGAAAGCCTACTCCTGAAGTTATTTTTACGGTTCTCCACGCTGGCGGAAAGTTTGGTCAGGGAGGATATAAAACAAGCGGCGGATTGCATGGTGTAGGTGCGTCTGTCGTAAATGCATTATCCGAATATTTAACGGTTACGATCCGTAGGGATGGTTGGATCTATCAACAACGGTTTGAAAAGGGTGGAAAACCCGTCACGACCCTTGAAAAAATCGGTCCGACAAAGGAAACGGGAACGACGGTGCATTTTAAACCAGATCCCTCCATTTTCTCCACCGTTGTATTTGACTATGAAACGTTATGTGAGAGATTGCAGGAATCCGCATTTCTTTTGAAGGGTGTAACCATCGAAATTTCGGATGAAAGAACCGGTGCCTATAATAAATTCCTGTATGAAAATGGCATTGAAGCTTTTGTCCACTATTTGAACGAAGATAAGGAAACACTTCACCCGATTGTAAGCTTCGAAGGGAAACAAAATGATATCGAGGTCGAATTTGCCTTTCAATTTCATGACGGGTACTCGGAGAACCTTTTATCCTTTGTCAATAATGTCCGGACAAAGGATGGGGGAACCCATGAAATGGGAGCAAAATCCGCTTTAACCCGAGCCTTTAACGAGTATGCAAGGAAAGTCGCTTTGCTTAAAGAGAAGGATAAAAATCTGGATGGGGCAGATGTGCGGGAAGGCTTATCGGCCATCGTTTCCGTAAGAATTCCGGAAAATTTATTGCAATTTGAAGGACAAACAAAAAGCAAACTCGGAACCAGTGAAGCCCGTTCAGCCGTTGAATCGATTGTGTTCGAACAATTGACCTATTATTTGATGGAGAATCCCGAAATCAGTACCACCTTGATCAAAAAAGCGATAAGATCCGCCCATGCTAGAGAAGCTGCCCGAAAGGCAAGGGAAGAGGCTAGAAACGGGAAAAAACGGAAAAAGGCCGAAACCCTCCTTTCAGGGAAACTGACCCCTGCCCAATCCAAAAATCCGGAGCGGAACGAACTTTATCTCGTTGAAGGTGACTCCGCAGGGGGATCGGCCAAACAAGGACGGGATCGCCGTTTTCAGGCAGTTTTACCTCTTAGGGGAAAAGTTATCAATACTGAAAAGGCGAAACTGGAAGACATTTTGAAAAACGAAGAAATCAACACCATCATTCATACGATCGGTGCCGGCGTCGGTGCGGATTTTAAAGTGGAAGATTCCAATTACGATAAAATTATCATTATGACGGATGCGGATACTGATGGGGCCCATATTCAAGTGTTGCTACTTACCTTCTTTTATCGGTATATGAGACCCCTTATTGAAGCGGGAAAAGTGTATATTGCCCTTCCCCCTCTATATAAAATTAGCAAAGGGAGCGGCAAAAACGAAAAAGTCGACTATGCTTGGACGGACGACGAATTGAAAGAACTGATCAAGAAGTACGGGAAAGGCTATACGATCCAGCGCTATAAGGGTCTTGGAGAAATGAATGCAGATCAGCTTTGGGAAACAACTATGAATCCGGAAACAAGGACACTCATTCGGGTCCGGATCGATGATATTGCCAAAGCAGAGCGGAGAGTAACGGTTCTGATGGGAGATAAAGTCGAACCCCGAAGAAAATGGATTGAATCTAATGTTGCTTTTGGTTTGGAAGAAGAAGGCAGCATTTTGGAATTCCGGACAAATCCCTCGGCCGATGAGGAGGTAATGGAAGAATGAAAATACAAGAAACGCTCATGGATCTTCCTTTGGAAGAGGTGATCGGCGACCGTTTTGGTAGGTATAGCAAATATATCATTCAAGACCGGGCTCTTCCCGATGCCAGGGATGGATTAAAACCGGTTCAGCGAAGAATTTTATATGCCATGCATCGGGAAGGAAATACCCATGAAAAACCTTTCCGAAAATCCGCAAAAACCGTCGGGAATGTAATCGGGAATTATCATCCCCATGGTGATACATCCGTTTACGATGCGATGGTACGTTTGAGCCAAGATTGGAAAGTCCGTAATGTCCTTATCGAGATGCACGGCAATAACGGAAGCATAGATGGCGATCCTCCCGCAGCCATGCGTTATACGGAAGCAAGGTTATCTGCCATTAGCCAGGAACTTTTGAAGGATATCGAAAAGAATACGGTAGATTTCGTTCCAAACTTTGACGATAGTGAAAATGAACCGACCGTTTTACCTTCACGTTTTCCTAACCTACTAGTCAATGGGTCGACAGGAATTTCAGCCGGATATGCGACCGATATCCCTCCCCATAACTTGGGGGAAGTAATCGACGGAGCCATTTACCGGATCGAGCATCCTGACTCCACCATTGATGATTTAATGAAATATATAAAAGGACCGGATTTTCCAACCGGCGGCATTATCCAAGGGGTGGATGGCTTAAAGAAAGCTTATCAAACCGGAAAAGGAAAGGTAATCGTTCGCGGACGTGCCGAAATTGAACGGATACGGGGAGGACGTGAACAGATTGTGATCACTGAGATTCCCTATGAAGTCAATAAAGCCAATTTGGTGAAAAAAATTGATGAATTCCGTATTGAACGGAAAGTGGAAGGAATCTCAGAAGTACGGGATGAAACCGACCGCACCGGATTAAGAATCGTCATTGAATTGAAAAAAGAAGCCGATAGTGAAGGCATCTTGAACTACTTATATAAAAACAGTGACCTTCAAGTTACCTATAATTTCAATATGGTTGCCATTTACAAAAGACGCCCGAAACAAATGGGGTTGGCAGACCTTTTGGACGCATATATCGAGCATCAGGAAGAAGTTGTCACCCGCAGAACGAAATTTGATTTGGCAAAGGCCAAAGATCGGCTTCATATAATCGATGGTCTGATGAAGGCCTTATCCATTTTGGATGATGTGATTGCCACCATCCGGGCTTCCAAAGATAAGCGAGATGCCAAAAAGAATTTGATGGAGAAATTCGGGTTTTCCGAACCCCAATCCGAAGCAATTGTATCTTTGCAACTGTATCGATTGACAAATACTGACATCACCCAGCTTAAAAAGGAATCCGAAGATCTGAAAAAGTCTGTACAGGATCTCACGGCCATTTTGGAGAATAAATCGATTTTACAAAAAACAATCATTCGGGAATTGAAAGAGATTAAGAAAAAATATGCCGATCCTCGGCGGACGAGCATTGAGGAAAAAGTTGAAGAATTGAAAATCGGTCTTGAAGTATTGGTAAGTAACGAAGATGTTATTGTCACCGTGACGAATGATGGATATGTAAAACGATCCAGCGTAAGGTCCTATACCGCTTCCAATCTGGAAGATTTCGGGAAAAAAGACGGTGATTATCTCTTGGGAGCCTATGAAATGAACACAAGGGATGTGTTGCTGCTTTTCACCAATAAAGGCAACTATCTCTTCCTCCCGGTTCACCAGTTGCCGGATTTGCGCTGGAAAGATTTAGGACAACATGTCAATCATCTGATTCCGATTGAACGGGATGAGAGAATTGTGGCGGCAATCCCTGTACAAGATTTTAATCGACCGGAATATCTGTTATTTATTACCAAACAAGGTCTGGTGAAAAAGACCGAACTGAACCAATACTTTGCTTCGAGAATATCGAAACCTCTCATTGCCATTAATTTAAAGGATCAGGATGAACTCGTTGATGTTCATTTGACCACGGGAAATAAAGAATTGATTTTGTCAACCTACTTGGGCTATGGGCTTCGCTTTTCGGAGGAAGAAATTAGTCCAATTGGGGTCCGGGCAGCCGGTGTCAAAGGAATTTCTTTGAAACCGGAGGATTATGTTACCGGAGGAAAAATAATTGATGATCAGCATACCCAAACCATGGTCATTGCCACCCATCGGGGGGCTATTAAACGGATTCCCCTTGATGAATTGGAACCTTTATCAAGGGCAAAACGTGGTTTCATTTTGCATCGGGAATTAAAAAATAATCCACATAGAATCATCGGCTTTGTCCTGGCCAATGAGGAGGACAGCGTGCTGTTAATTACAGAGAATGGTCATTCAGAAATTGTTGAAGTCAATAAAGTACGCCTGACAGACCGGTATACAAATGGTTCTTTTATCTTTGATGAAAAGGAAGCTGGAAAAACGACCACGATCATGTCCTTTATAAAAGAACCAATCAAAAAGGAAGTAGAAAATCAATCATGATCATGTAGGACCACCCAATATCAAATTGGATGGTCCTTCTTTTTTTATCCTTCTTTACGACTCCCAATATGATAAGAAAAGAAATATATTTTTGTAGTCTGCAAAATTTTTTTCATATTAAAATTTAGAATCTCCCTTCCTGTATCAAAAATTGGGTATTTATCATAATTTATGTTAAGGAAATAAAGGGGAAGGGGGTTATGGTTGTGAAAGAAAAAACTATACAAGGGATTAAGGTAACCATGATTCCGCCTGTAACTAAAATGAGGCCCATTGATGGCAGAAAGTATACGTTAAGAATATCCGAGAATCGGGAAGAATGGAATTTGCGAATCGGTTATGAATACAAAAGAAAAGAAACCCGATTGACAGGAACGGAATTGGTAGCCAAATGGCGCTATCATCGTGGACATTATCTTTTAGGTGTACACGCAAAAAGCACGAACACATCGTTCGATCAATTGAAAAAAGATGTAGAGCGATTCCTTTCAGCCATTGTAAGAGGGGATGAATTGTTTTTCCATCACTTTCCATGGGTTTTGGATGTACCTATTTTTGTTACCTATGAACTGGTGGACGGAAAAACCGAAACTACACAAATTGGAACTCCCCGTCATTTTATGAATGCCAAAGGGGAAGATGTGATCCTAAATGAAGTCTAGGCTTTTTGACCTTTTTTATGCATTTTATTGATTCATCTTTATAGTTATGCAATTGATGTCCTATAGTGAAAGGTTCACTGTAGGATTTTTTGTGTATTTGATTTCATATGGTCAAGACATCCCTTGAAAACTGGTTAGAAAAGGAAATTTTTTATGTTGTCGGTTATTTCGTTATGATATAATTCAAATGAATGGGCAGAGCCTTCTTTTTTTTCTTAAGTTTCTTTATTTTCGATATTTTGTTTAGGCTTTGATTTATAGGGGGGATTTTTATGTTTTGTTCTCAGTGCGGAAATCCCGTTGCTGAAGACGCAAAGTTTTGCCCGTATTGTGGTGAGCCATTTCAATCCGCCAACAAACCGCTGGATACGTTTCGGGTTGATGAAAAAGAAAAAACGATAATTGAAACTCAAACCATGAACTATACGGAAGTCAATTCCATACCATCAAATCCAATACCGGCAGAGAGAAACAAGAAAATAACCATTCAAAAAAAATGGTTCGTGCTGGTTCCTGTTTTATTGGTTGTCCTAATCGGTGGTTATTTGGTTTCCGGCATGATCTTAGAGAACAATCCAAAATCGCTATTTTTTTTGGCAGAAGTAAAAACCTATGAGAATTTTAAAAAGGAATGGAAAGAGAAAAATGGTGATTTATGGACGATTTATGAAATGATGATGGATGAGCCAAGTGAAAATATGACTTCTTTAAAGGCGAAGGTCAATCTTGATCCTTCCATGTATTATAATGATGACATTGCGTTGCTTCAAGATTTACTGGACCAGTTATCCCTAGTTATCAAAACGAAAAACATACCTAAGGAACCTGCAATGTCGGCTAATCTTGGTTTAAAGGTTGCTAATGTGCCGCTCCTGAATGTAGAGTTTATCCAGACAAAGGACCAAATGGGACTTAAAGTTCCGCTTATTGATGACAAATATTTTTATTTGAATTTGGATGAGTACGGTAGTTTCATGAGAAAAATCGATCCTTTCTATGTAGGACCAGAGACATTGGAAATTCCCTCCATCACATGGTCTGATCTGAAACTTTCGGATAAAGAGAAAGAAAAGCTCACAAAAAATTTCAAGAAATTCCTGAATGATAATTTGCATGAAGACTACTTCACTATGGAAAAGGGGATCAAATACGAGAACGGGGAAAGTGTCAGGAAAATACAGCTGGAGCTTTCACCCTCTGAAACGGAAAAGTTTTTGAGGAATTTTATCAATTATTTGAATGAAGACAAATCTTGGCAAGAAATTATCCAAAAAAGATTGAATTTGCTCTTAAAAGCAGTGGGACAGGATTATGGTCTGGAAGAGGAAGAAATTGAAGAGCTATATTCCGCTTATGGAATTACCTTCTTCTTTGATATAGACGAATCGGCTATGGAATTTCCGGAAGGGTTCACTTATACCATTTATGTGGATCAAGATAAAATGATCTTGGAGCGGGATATCCGTTTTGTCATCTCGGATGTCGAAGAATCTTCCAGCGTCGAATTTGATTTAGCGACAAAAGCTTTCTCCGTTGAAAAAGAGAAAGAACGGAAAGAATTTTCTCTGGAATTGGTTACAAAGGATGAATATTATCCTGGTAAATTGGAGTTCCATTATGGAAATGACATTCACTATGAGAAAGATTCCCGTAGAGAAGCTTTGGCCATAGACTTTTTGGAGGAAGAGGACGAATGGATCCTAGTCCAAGGTGAATTTTCTTTAAAAAGCACTTATCAAGGGAAGAATGCGAACAAGCAATCGATTGCCAGAAACTATGAACTTACTCTGAACAGCGATGATCTATATGATCCGATTCAACTCTCAGGAGTGTTTCATGAGGACCGGGATATAAGTGTTAAGAATAAATATGCCAATTTTATTTATGACATTTCTGTTCTTGTGGATGATGGTTTTGAGAAATTCGGTCTTGGTTTTGATGTAGAATCTAAGACAGAATTTAAAGATTTGAATTTCCCCACTATAGGGGCATCAAATGGAATGAATGTAAATACATTGACTGAAGCAGACTTGCTTGACCTAATCGAAGAAATAGAGTCTAGGATTGGAGATCTTTTATACTCATTTGGGATGTTTGATTTTTAATGGTGATTATTCATGAGGCAAATGCGATCGATTTTCTATATCCAAATAAAATTATTATCCCGTCATTGGAGGGCATTACTTGCTTTATTGATGACCCCTATGCTGGTGTTATCCGGCATAGGGCTCATCTGTTTTCATATGTTAAAAGAGGAAAATCCTGTTCAGCCCTTTGCTGTCGCGATTGTCGATCGGGACGGTTCTGAAGAAACCAACCTTGTCATCCAACATCTCCTCGAAAGCGACCATATTACCAAGTTAATTGATTTTCAAATTGTGGACGAAGCAGAAGCCAATGATTTATTCGTTAAGGATGAAATTACTTCAATCATTCTGATTCCCGAACATTTTAGCGATCTTGTCCGGCAAGGGGTTAATGAGCCGGTTACGGTGATCGGAAATCCGAACCGTCCCGTTCAATCGGTTCTAATGTACAATTTAATGGATAGTGCTACAAGATTTACTTCTGCAGCCCAAAGTGCGATAAATACGATTTACTATTTTTTGACGGAAAATGGAGTTTCCCAGGATACGATTAAGGAAAATTATACGAAAAGCATCTTGCATTTTGGGCTTCGTACACTAGCAAGAGGCGACTACTTCGAGGAAATGGAATTGGAAGTTTTCCATCAAAGCCATTTTCTGCAATATTATTCTTCTTCGTTTTATATTCTGATTTTATTCGTCTGGGCTATTGGAATTGTTCTTTTACTTAAGCAAAGAGGATCTCTTCCTCTGATCAATAGGCTTTATTCTTTAGGGATTAGGAAAGGGACCATTTATGGGGCAAACACGATTGTCTTATTCGTTGCTTTGATTATTGCCGGTATTCCTTTATTTCTGCCAATTTATTTCCTGTTTGACCTAGAAATCTATCGGTTTTTTGTTGTCCTTATTATCATTCTTTCTATAACGGCTTTCATGATGTTCCTAGATTCCGTATTTGTTTCGGAAAAAAACTTTCTATTGGCAGGAATTTTGTTGATGATGATCGGGGCATTTTGCGGGGGACAAATTATTCCTTCAATATATTTGCCTGAATGGATCAACAATATCGGTTATTTGACCCTTAATTATTGGTTTTTGGAATTGATAACGGAAACCGGTTTGGAGGGACAACTACAAAACCTTCTTTGCCTTGGATTTTGCGCAATTGCTTTCATTTTCACGGGCTTGCTTTTTCATTTCTGGAGAGATAGAAGGCAGGGGATGGCATGAATTTATTGATTGAGAAAATAAAAATTTCCTTCCGTCACCCTTGGCTCCCGTTGTTTTATGTGATTGTACCAATTCTTTTGGCTTTTTCCCTTGGCCAATTGTATGAAGAAGGGCAAAGGGGACTTGTAATTCCGGTCGCCCTTGTTGATCAAGACGAGTCCGACTATTCCAGGATGGTCATGGAGCGGCTGATGGAAGATGGAAGATTGGGAATTGAATTTCTGGAAAAAGGGGAAGCGGAGAAAAGATTATTAAAAAATGACATCGATAGCTTTTTCCTCATTAAACAAGGCTTTCAAGAACAACTGCTAAAAGGGAAGCGGGAGCCTGTAATTGAGATTTGGACAACGGAGACTTCCATTGCCGATGGAATCGTCAAGGAAAAAATCGCAGCCGAAATTCTCCGATTGGATAGCAATATCGAAGCAGCCAATTGGGTCGTTAAAACTTTTGAAAACCTTGATCTTATGAAAGGGCAACGGGAACAGGTATGGCAGGATGCCTATCATTTTACGGATGAGCAATGGAATCCAGAACCTTTAATGATTGCCAACTTTATTCTGGATGAGGAAGGAACGAAGGGAAAGGAAAAGAGCCATCTTTCCAAACCGGATCTTTTCTTTTCTCCCTACCTTGGTCTATGGACATTTTTTACGATGCTTACGATCCTTGTTTCATGTGATTGGATCATCAAGGAAAAACAGATTCTTTTTGCAAGGATGAAAAGTACAGAAAAAGGGGTGATTGGTTATCTTTTCGCTTCATTAGGTGAACGTTTCTTAGTTCATCTGTTCCAAATGTTCCTGTTTATCCTTTTGGCAATCCAACATGATATTATTGATGGAAGTTTTTCTTTAATTTATCGGATGGTTATGTATATCCTTATTTGCATATCCCTAGGGATCTTTCTTGCCTCAAACTTGAATGATCTTGGAAGTTTTTATGTCTCTTCATCTGTAATCTCATTCATTTTTTGCCTTTTTGGCGGGAGTTTCTTTCCGATTCAGGAACTATATGGGTTAATCAATGTAAATGTATTCCAATTTACCCCACAACAATGGGTACTTGATGGTTCGGGAAAAAATCCCCTGATTGGTAATACTACTGCCTTTTTGTTGATCTTAACTTTCTGGCTACCGGCAATAAGGAGGTTCCGAAAAAACCTATGATTCAAATCCATGAAGTTTCAAAGGTTTTCCGAAAAAAACAAGTACTAGACAAAGTCACCTTTAGCGTTGAAAAAGGGGAGGTATTTGGACTGATTGGTCCTAACGGAGCTGGAAAATCAACCTTGCTCTCGATCTTAGCGGGGATTACGAAACCATCTAGCGGCAGCATTCTAATCGGAGGGGCCAATCCCTTTACCGAACATAAAAGGGTTAGATCATTCGTCGGTTATGTACCGCAGGATATTGGATTATGGGAAGATTTAACGGTAGAAGATAACCTTCGTCTCTGGAGCAAGTTTTCAAGTAAAAGGATCGACAAAAACAGGTTATATGCCCTTTGCCAAAACGTTCGGCTGGAAGACAAATGGAAAGAAAAGGTAGCAAATTTATCTGGCGGAATGAAAAGGAAGCTAAATATCGCCGTTAGTTTAATCCATGATCCCGAGATACTATTGATGGATGAACCAACTGTCGGTATTGATATCGAATCGAAACTGGAAATCAACCAATATATAAAAGAGTTGGCGAGAAGTGGAAAGACGGTCATTTACAGCACCCATGATGCAAATGAAATATTCCATCTTTGTGATCGCATTGGAGCTTTAAACCAAGGTACATTGCAATTTCTTGGAACAATAAAGGAAGCAATGGAAAGGATGGAAAAAGAAGAAGGAATCCGGTCAATAAGTAACGAAGAATTATTATTGTTTTTGTTGGGCCAAAAGAGAAGATAAGTTTTAAATCAACCATAATCATATTATGTAAACTAA